>Ga0182024_10000512_pt1 | contig 100222 bp, 100 predicted proteins | sample P32metaG_FD_120480 | JGI IMG/M metagenome (GOLD analysis project Ga0182024, IMG submission 120480) | Permafrost microbial communities from Stordalen Mire, Sweden - P3-2 metaG (Illumina Assembly) | ecosystem: Environmental > Terrestrial > Soil > Wetlands > Permafrost | place: Sweden: Stordalen... | reverse complement strand
TTTCTAAGAAGGAAAGGCAAGGGAGAGTGCGTGGCGCCTCCCGTTGGTCGGCGACGACCATTTGTGGACAGGTTGAGAAAACAACTGTTGACACGGCCGGCCTTCTCATGGAAGCCGCGACCACAGGGAGCGGTTATGAAAAGACGGAACATTTAACCGCTCCTATGGTCGCGGATCGTATTGCCCAATCGCGATTTTTATAACCGCTCCCTTTGGTCGCCGATCCTGAATTTTTATAACCGCTCCCTTTGGTCGCCGATCCTGAATTTTTATAACCGCTCCCTTTGGTCGCCGATCCTGAATTTTTATAACCGCTCCCTTTGGTCGCGGCTCGGGTCGCGGCTCGTAGGGAGCGGTTAAACTTCCTTATGTGATCTACCTGATCACTTTCGCCTGCTATGGCGCGCATCTGCACGGCGATGAATCCGGCTCGGTCGATCGCAAGCACAACCTTCCCGGCGGCCGCATGCTCGGGGCCGAACCGACTCGTCTCGCCGCCGAGGCCCATCTGATGACGCAGCCGACGTATCCCATGGACCAACCGCGCCGTGAAGTGGTCCTGGCCTCGATTGTCGAACGGTGCGCGGAGCGCGGATGGAGTTTATTGGCTGCGCATGTGCGGGAGAATCATGTACACGTGGTGGTCGGAGCGGAAATCGCGCCGGAGCGGATCATGAAGATCTCAAGTCGTATGCGAGCCGGCTTCTGAACCTGAAGGGGTTCGACACACCGGATCGGAAACGATGGGCTCGCCATGGGAGCACTCGCTGGTTGCACGGTCGGGACAGCGTGACCGCGGCAATTCGATATGTGGTCGAGAAGCAGGGCGAGGCTATGGCTGTTTTTGTTGGTGATGATTTATAACGGTTACGTCGCGGCTCGTTATTTTTGTAACCGCTCCCTTGGCGCAAGCGCAGCTTGGTCGCGGCTCGTATTGCCGATCGCGATTTTTGTAACCGCTCCCTTGGCGCAAGCGCAGCTTGGTCGCGGCTCGTAACGTCGCGGCTCGTTATTTTTATAACCGCTCCCTTGGCGCAAGCGCAGCTTGGTCGCGGCTCGGTAAGAACGCGCTCCATACTGTCGCGCCTCTTTGGTCGCGGGTCGGTAAGAACGCGCTCCATACTGTCGCGCCTCTTTGGTCGCGGCTCGGTAAGAACGCGCTCCATACTGTCGCGCCTCTTATGTCGCGGCTCGAAAAATCGCCCCGCTACCGAAAAGCAGATCCCTCGCCGCGCTCGGGATGACGAGCGGGAAGGGGTTCAAATTGAGTAAGCTGGCCCACTGCCAGGAAGGCGCGGGCGCATGGCGCTGAGCCACAACGGACGCTCCGCAGCGCACGGCGCTGCGCCACAGACACCTGGCCCCAACATCTGAGAGATTACCGGACGGCCGGCGCCACTCAATTAAGTGGGCCGTAATCGATTGTTTGAACTTCTTGGTGTTGAACTTTTTGACCAACCTGTTGGGCTCGGCGTATCTGGGCACCCGCAGTAGAACCGGAACGCACTCCCTTACGGTCGCGCCTCGTAACCGCTCCTTCAACCCCGGGGGCAACTCTATCGGGGTAACCCGACGGGAGTTAAGCCTACTGAGTGCAAGGGGCAGTACCGATGGATTGATAGTAACGGTACTTAAAAACGATTTGAGCCGCAGAGTTTGCATGGTACTATCTATAAGTACGCGGTATGAGAGGGGTTACAGAAGTTGTTAAAGTCGCGCACAACGGCACGAGCGGCCTGTGCGCTTAATCATCCCCCAAGCGCCTGAGCGGAGGAAAGGCGATTCGCTAACATGTACAACGCATTTTTTGGTTTCTCGGAGAGCCCTTTCAGTCTAAGCCCCGATCCAGCCTTCTTCTATCGGAGCGAACAGCACGAAGAAGCGCTGGCGAATCTGGTTTACGGAGTGCAGGCCCGCAAGGGATTCATCGTGTTGTCGGGTGAAGTGGGGACCGGCAAGACCACCATGCTCGAGTGCCTGCGCGATTATCTGGAATCGCAATACATCGAGTTCGCATTCCTGTTCAATTCGCGGATCAACAGCGAGCAGTTCTTCGAAATGATCGCCTACGATCTGGACCTGCCGTGCACGCGCACGTCGAAAACCGAGGTGCTGTTCGCTCTGAACCAGTTGCTGGTGGATCAGACGCAGGACGGGCGCACGGTGGTGTTGATCGTGGATGAAGCGCACAACCTGGAATGGGAAGTGCTCGAAGAGATTCGGCTGCTGGGAAATCTGGAAAATCGCAACGGGAAGCTGCTGCAGATTATCCTCGCCGGGCAGCCGGAGCTGGATCGCAAGCTGGATGCGCCGAATCTGCGCCAGTTGAAGCAGCGCATCGTACTGCGATGCAATCTTCAGCCGTTCACGCTGCGGGACGCGGTGGAGTACATCCTGTCGCGTCTGGAGAAGGCCGGGATGCCGGAGCAGACTGTGTTTTCGGAAGAGCTAATGGCGGAGATTCACCTGCGGGCGCAAGGAATCCCGCGCGTGATCAACGCGCTGTGCGACAACCTGTTGCTGACGGCGTTCGCGCTCGAAAACAAAGTGTGCTCGGTGGACATGCTGGACGAGGTATGCAAGGACATGCGCCTCGACTGGCCGGGGAGCCGTCGGGCTCGCGGGCGGGTGCCGACCGAGAGCTACGAGCGGACGCCTTACTAGCGGTTCCCGTCACTAATGGCGAGCTCCGGGATTAGCGAGCTCCGAAATTAACCAAACTCCGACGTTGAGCCGATCGTCGTACTCTACCTGTCATGGGTAGATCTTCAAGATTCCTCCGCGGCGCGGTCTTACTCTTCCCGCCCGTTTTTCTGTTCCCCCAGATTTTGCTGTTTCCCCGGACGGTCCTCGGTCAAACGCAACCCGCGGCCGGCGACGTAACCCGGCAGATCGCCGAGCTCACGACGCTGGTTCAAAAGCTGCAATCGCGCGTGGAGGAGTTGGAGACGAAGCTGAGCACAGCGAGCGAGCGGCCCATCGAACGCGCTGGCGAGCAGCCCACAGAGGTCGCATCGAGAGAAGCGCAATCCGCCAAGAAGGAAGCGCAGCCAGCGGCAAAGGAGGCGATTCGGGCCGCGGGGCTCGGGGAAGCTGGACCTCCGGAAACGGGGCCCCTCGAAGTAGCCCCCGCCGCCGAACAAACCGCGCCTCCAACGCAAAGCAATTTTCTCAGCGGCACGTCCGTAAACTTTCTGTTCGACGGATATTATGGCTACAACCTCAACGACCCGATCGGGCGCACCAATCTGCTTCGCGCCTACGACGTCAGCAGCAACGCCTTCAGCCTGAACCAGGCTGACGTGGTGATCGAGAATGCACCCGATCCGGCGAACGGCAAGCGTTGGGGACTGCGCCTCGATCTGCAATTCGGGCAAGCGACAGCGACTCTACAGGGCAATCCGGCGAACGAGCCACGGCCTGAAATCTATCGCAACATTTTTCAAGCCTACGGCACGTATGTGATTCCGGTGGGCAGCGGCCTTAGCGTCGATTTCGGGAAATTCAGCAGCTCTTTGGGATTCGAGAACAACTACACGCAGGATCAGATCAACTATTCGCGATCCTTCTGGTTCGATTTTCTGCCGTTCTACCACATGGGCGTGCGCATGAACTATCAGTTCAACAGTGCGATTGGCGTGAATTACTGGGTGGTGAACGGCACTCAGCAAGTGGAGCCGTTCAACGGATTCAAGGACCAGTATTTCGGTTTGGCGATCCAGCCGCGCAAGAGCGTTTCCTGGAACGTGAACTACTATCTGGGCCAAGAGCACGCCGATGTCGTGTATCTGCCGGGCAGCACGCTGCCGCTTCCAGAGCAGCAAGGTACGCCGTTTGAGCCGATCGTGAACGCGCCGAAAGGCAAGCTGGACATCTTCGACAGCTACGCGAGCTGGCAGGCGAGCTCGAAACTGACCTTCGCGCTGGAGGGCGATTACGTGATTGAGCGATTGTATGCGAGTTCGGCTCCGGTGCGCGTGGAGGGCGGCGCGGGGTACGCGCGATATCAGGTCACGCCGAGGTTTGCGATCGCGGGGCGCACCGAGTATCTAACGGATCACGGCGGGCTGTACACGGGAGTGTCACAATCGCTGCGCGAGGCAACCATTACGTTCGAAGAGAGACTCGCAGCGGGGGTGGTACTGCGGCAGGAGTGGCGCGGGGACTTCTCGAATCATCCATTCTTCTTAACCGACACGCTGGGAATCTTGAAGCGCGAGCAGAACACGGCGACGATGGGCGTGGTGTGGTGGTTTGGGCCGAAAAAATCGCCGTGGTAAGAGCGCGGTAGTAGATGGGACGGGTAACGCCCGCCTTTTCGCTAACGCTGGTCTCTTGTCTAACGTTCTTCGAGGTGTTTCAAGCTCGCGGCGAGAACTTCTTCGACGCGGTGGAGCTCGGAGCGCCACATGTCTTTCATGTCCGCGAAACGGCGATCCATCATCGCGTTCATCTCGTCGAACCGGCTGTTCATATCGGCCCGTAGCTCGCTGATCCGGCTGTTGACATCGGTGAGCCGACTGTTGTTGATCAAAATCCCGACCAGTACCGTCAGCGTAGGCACGGCGATCGTGAGCGCGAGTTGCATGGACGCATCCATCATCTGTACCTCATGATACACGAGTGGATGGTCGGCGATGTTTCTCTCATTGTTTCGGTCGCGAGCGTGTCGGGGCGTGTCGGAGCGTGTCGGAGCGTGAAACGGCGACTCGGGTTGTGATAAGATCCTGATTCTGCCAATTCAACACGTTTGATCCAGGGAGTCTTCTCACGTGAAAGTTTATGAAACGGGCGACATCCGGAATGTCGCGTTGGTGGGCCACGGCCATTCCGGAAAAACCTCATTAGCCGCAGGTCTCCTCTACACTTCGGGCGCGACGGCGCGCTTCACAAGAGTGGACGAAGGCAACACGGTCACCGATTACGACGACGAAGAGATCCAGCGCAAGATCACCATTTCAAGCGCGATCGCGGTGGCCGAATGGAACAAGAAAAAGATCAACCTGATCGATACGCCGGGCTTCAACATATTCATCAACGACACCAAGTCGACGTTGGCCGCGGCGGACGCGGCGCTGGTGCTGGTGGACGGCGTGGCGGGGGTGGAGGTGCAGACGGAAAAGGTGTGGGCGTTTTCCGAAGAGTTCAACCTGCCGCGGGGGATCGTGATCAACCGGCTGGATCGGGAACGGTCGAGCTTCGAGCGCGCGCTCACGAGCGTGCAACAGTTCTTCGGGCGCACGGCGATTCCGATCCATCTGCCCATCGGGTCCGAGCGCGATTTCAAAGGCGTGGTCGATGTTGTGCGCATGAAGGCGTACACGTACACCAACGGCGGCGACGGCAAGGGTAAGGAGAGCGAGGTCCCGGCCGACCTCGCGGATGCGGCGCAGAAGGCACACGAGGCCTTGATCGAGATGGTGGCGGAGGGTAACGACGCGCTGCTGGAGGAGTTTTTCGAAAAGGGCACGCTGCCGCTGGAGCACATTGTCGACGGATTGCGAGACGCGGTTCGCGGCATGCGCATTTTCCCGGTGATGTGCGCGGCGTCGTGGCACAACGTCGCGACCGACCTGATCCTGAATTTCATCACCGATTATTTTCCGGGCCCCGCCGATCGAGGGCCGTGGAAAGGCGTTCTCAACGGCAAAGAGACTGAGCGCGCAGTGAAGGATTCCGAGCCGGTGTCGGCGTTCGTGTTCAAGACCGTGGCGGACGCTTTCGCGGGGCGGGTTTCCTACTTTAAGGTGGTGTCGGGCGTTCTGAAGAACGACGCGAACCTGGTGAATGGCAGAACGAGTGTGGCGGAGCGGCTGTCGCACATCGGCTCGCTTTCGGGCAAGACCATTGTTCCGGTGCCAGAGACGCACGCGGGTGATATCGGCGGCGTCGCTAAGCTGAAAGAAACTCTGACAGGCGATACGCTGTGCGACAAGTCGTCGCAGATCGCCTATCCGGCGGTGATTTTACCGGAACCTTCGATAGGCTACGCGATTTCGGCGAAGACGCGAAACGACGAAGATCGCATGGGGCACGCGATTCAGAAGATCCTGGAAGAGGACCGGGCGCTGCGCTTTTATCGCGATCCGCAGACCAAAGAGTTTCTGCTGGCGGGCAGCGGCCAGCAGCACGTCGAGATTATCGTCAGCCGCTTGAAAAAGCGCTACAACGTGGACGTGGAGCTGCACGCGCCCAAGATTCCCTATCGCGAGACCATTCGCGGTAAGGCCGACGTGCAGGGCCGGCACAAGAAGCAGACGGGCGGCCACGGGCAATTCGGCGATTGCTGGATCCGCGTGGAGCCGCTGCCGCGCGGCGAGAAGTTCGCGTTCGAAAATGAGGTTTTCGGCGGAGCGATTCCCAGGAATTTCATCCCGGCGATTGAAAAAGGCATCGTGGAGGCCGCCGATAAAGGTTATCTGGCAGGGTTCCCGATGGTCGATTTCAAGGTGATCGTGTATGACGGGTCGTATCATGACGTGGATTCATCGGAAATGTCGTTCAAGCTGGCCGCGCGCAAGGCGTTCCGGGCGGCCATGGAAGCCGCAAAACCAGCGCTGCTCGAGCCGGTCATGAATGTCGAGGTTCAGGCGCCAGTGGAGTACGCGGGCGATCTGATGGGCGATATGAACGGCCGGCGCGGGCGGATTTCCGGCATGGATACCAAGGGCGCCACGCAGATCATCAAAGCACAGGTGCCGATGTCGGAGATGCTCAATTATCAAAACGATCTCATCTCCATGACGCAGGGCCGTGCGACGTTCTCGCTGGAGTTCGATCATTACGATTTCGTGCCGGGGTTGCAGGCCGAGAAAATTATCGCGGCGGCGAAGGCTGCCAAGACCGGTGAGGAAGAGGAAGAAGAGTAGCGGCTCGCGCTACGGTGCCCGCTATTTAAACGGTTCTATCCGGCCGCCGGAATCGTCCCAGAAATAATTGGGGCTAGCTCCCTGTGTTCAGCAGCGCATGGCCGGAAGCCGATTCACGATTGAATCACTTGAGAAAATTTTTAGACCGCTCCCTTTGGTCGCGGCTCGGAAAGGTCTATTGGATCTCAAAGGGCTGCCTGGTTTCCCAAGTCTGATCGCCGATCTTGTCGTGCACGGTGACCACCAGGAGGAAGGAACCCTTGGGTACATTCTGATCGAGCGTCAGGCTGAGCATGCCGGGGACGTAGCGCTGCGGATAAAACGATTGGTTGGAATCCGCCGCGGCGCCGGGTTGGGCGAACAACTCTTCGCCGGTGGGGCGCAGCACGGCCAATCCGTAATCGACTGAGAAGCGATTGCCTTCGCCGAACTTGTACCCGGCGATATCGAACCGCGCCCACAAAGTTTCGCCGGGATGATAGACGGCCGGGGACAAGCCCCGGCGATCGTCCTCCGCGCGGAGAAACAGGAAATTGCGGGCCAGCAAAGTATCACTGGGCTGAACGTTGTGCCCGCGAACGGCGAACGGGAGCTCTCCCGTGGTCTCGGTGCCGCCGGCTTCATCCACGATCTTCACGGTAATGCGATAAGTTCCATTGGGAGCGAAGGCGGGAATCACAAAGCTGGTTATGAACTTGGGAACCCAGCTCTTGTCTTGCGGGAGTAGCTGATCTTCAATACGGCCGGCTTGATCTTTTTCGATCGGCACGCCGGAGGGATCCAGCATGCGCATGTGCCACGCCAGTTTTACGCTTTGCTGTTGATCGTTCCTGACGATGTGATAGCCGTTAATGCGGCAACTGAAGTAAGCGGTCTCGCCGGGAACGAATTCGTAACCGGGCGCCAGCACCGGGCCGTCTTCGTACTGATGCAGGGCCAGCCGTTCTATGGCCACCGGCTTGGCTTGCGATGGGGGTTGGGATGGAGGCGGCGGCGTTTGCGCGCGCAAATCGTGGATGCAGGGAGTGGCTGCGATCGCGAACGCGATCATCAGGGAGCGGACGATCGAGCGGGTGGCCGCCACCGGTCGGCCTACTTCACCACAATAGGGGGTGCGGCCCCCGGCGCTTCGACGCTCATATCCTGATCCATGTGCAGATCGATATTCACCCAGGCGTATTTCTCTACGGCTGGATCGGCGCCGTCGGTCAGGCGGAGCTTGTACGAACTGAGCGGCACGTCGAAAACAACGCGACCCTGCTGCGTCTGGGCCGGGCTGATGGTGCGGAGAAATCCGAACCAGCCATCCACGCCATCTCCGTTGTCCAATTCACGAAAAGTATCGCCGTTCTGATTCTCCAGCGTTAGCAGCGGCACCGAGACGTCCTTGCCTCCGCCGTTGGTGGCCGAAATCGTAATCATCAGAAATCGCTGCTGCGGGATGCGGATCTTGAATTCACTACCCAATTGACTTCGCCACGCGGTTTCGATCACATTGTATGTAAGCGGGCCGAGGACAACTTTCTCGCCCATGGGATACTCGTTCTTGAGCACGGGGTCTTTGCCGGAGCAGCCGCTGAGGATCAAGGATGCGGCCACGGTGGTGGCGACAATACCGAAAAACACTACCCGTTGAGACATAATGACTACTACACAATCTATCTGGAAATTCGGCCAAAGGCAAATGCGCCTGCTGGCTGGTCTGCTATTCCTGTGCGGAATCGCGGCGATTTTTTCGGCGCCCGCGGCCGCCCAGGAGGAACACCCGCTTACCGGCCGGAAGATCGCGCCGGTGATGGGCTCCGGCGGCGCGAGTTGGCTGGACCGCAATGAACGCGAATCCGAAGAGCATCCCGATCAGGCTCTGGATGCGTTGAATCTCAAGCGGGGGATGGTGGTGGGGGACGTCGGCGCGGGCACCGGATACATGAGTTTGAAAATGGCGAAACGCGTGGGCCCATTGGGAAAAGTTTACGCCGAAGACATTCAGCCGGAGATGCTGCGAATGCTGCGCCAGAACGCAGCCAATGCGCATGCCTCCAACGTCGAGACGGTGCTGGGGACGGAGACCGATCCTAAATTACCGGCCGGGCAACTGGATCTGATTCTCCTGGTGGACGTGTATCACGAGTTTTCGCAGCCCCAGAAAATGGTCCGCGGAATGCGCGAGGCGCTGAAGCCGGACGGGCGGCTGGTGCTGCTGGAGTATCGCAAGGAAGACCCCAATATTCCGATTCGCCCCGAACATAAAATGAGCGTCCAGGAAGTCAAGACCGAGCTGGAAGCCGAAGGCTTCAAAATGGACCAGGTGATTGAGACGCTGCCCCGGCAACACATTCTTATTCTGAAAAAGGCGCAGCAATAGTCGGGTGCTACCTGCGAGAGTTTAGGTGCCCTCCCCAATCGCGCTTCAATTCGAGCAAATCACCAAGAGGTTCCCGGCAAAAAGCTCGGTCCTGAGTAAGAGCTTCAAGGGACGCGCGGCAGGCGCATATACGGCGATCGCCGGCATCGATCTCAACGTCCGCGCGGGCGCGTTTGTCTCGGTGGTCGGCCCCAGCGGGTGCGGCAAGTCCACGCTTCTGAATATCGCGGCGGGATTGATGCAGCCGACCGAAGGCGTCGTCAGTGTCTTTGGCGAAAAGCTGGACCGCGCGGGCGTTAATCGGCGCGCGGCCTATCTATTTCAACAGGACGCGCTATTGCCGTGGAAGACGGTGCTCGCAAACATTGCTCTCGCGTTGATTTTTCGAGGTGTGGATCGGGGTCAGGCTGAAGTGCGGGCGCGGGAATGGGTCAGTCGTATCGGCCTGGATGGATTCGCGGACTCGTATCCGGCGCAGTTGAGCGGAGGAATGCGCAAACGCGTGGCGATGGCGCAGAGCTGGATCGCCGACCCGGACATTTTGCTGATGGACGAGCCGTTCAGCGCGCTGGACGTGCATACGCGTTTGCGGATGGAGGGCGAGCTGCTGGCGCTGTGGTCCTCGTCTCCAGCTTCGTCATCGAATACGTCGCCGTCGACATCGGCGAAAACCATCCTCTTCGTCACTCACGATCTGGAAGAAGCTTTGGCGCTGTCCGATGAGGTAGTGGTGCTATCGGCGGGCCCTGCCAGCCACATCGTGAACCGTTACACCGTGGATCTGCGGCGTCCGCGCGATCTGATCGACATTCGCACCGACCCTCGATTTCACGAGCTGTATCGCGGCATCTGGGCCGAACTCAAACAGGAGGTGCTGACCAGCTATGCGCGGGGACGGTAAATGGATGGTGCTGTGGCAAGTTCTGCTGGGCGTGGCGATTCTGGGCGCATGGCAGGAACTCGCGAATGCGGGCAAGCTCGACCGGTTTTTCTTCAGCCGGCCCAGCGATATTGCGGCGCGCATCATTGAATGGCTGCGGACCGGATCCATATGGCCGCACCTTATCGTCACGCTGGAAGAAGCGGCGCTGGCGTTCGTGATCGGGGCATCGGCGGGCGTGGTGATGGGGTTCGCACTGGCGCGCTCGCCGCGCATCGGTGCTCTGCTGGATCCTTATATCCGGCTGGTGAATGCCCTGCCGAGAGTGGTGCTCGCGCCGATTTTCCTCCTGTGGTTCGGGCTGGGGATCTGGTCAAAAGTCGCGCTGGGAATCACCGTCGTGTTCTTCATTGTATTTTTCAATACGCACCAGGGCGTGCGCGACGTGGACCGCGTGGTGGTGGACAATGCGCGCATGCTGGGCGCGTCGGAATGGCAACTGGTCCGCCACGTGCTGGTTCCCAGCGCCATGACCTGGGTGTTTTCGAGCCTGAACATCAGCGTCGGATTCGCGATGATTGCGGTGGTGGTCGGCGAATATCTGGGCGCGGCGCGAGGAGTGGGCTATCTGATTTCCCAAGCCGAAGGAACTTTCGACACCACCGGTGTGTTCGCGGGAATGGCGGTGCTGAGCGCAGTGGTTTTGATGGTGGGATGGGGCGTGAGCCGGCTGGAGCGATGGCTACTGCGATGGAAGGCGTGAGGCACGCGACGACGGGTTCAAGAGGCGCGACAGGATGGAGCGCGTTCCGTGCGCTCCCGAACGACCGAGCGGGGCGCGCCATCATCCTGGTGCTGATGTGCGTGCTGGCTGCGTGCGGCTCGCGGTCGGACGGGGTCCACCCCAATGCGACGACAATCCGCCTGGCGCTGCAGCCGCCGTCCACCAATAACTATCCCAGCCACTTCGCGCAATGGCTCGGCTATTTTCACGATGAAGGGCTGGACGTCGAAATTTCGCAAATCGCGGGCGCGTCGAAAGTGCTGGAAGCGATTGTCGGCGGCAGCGCCGATGTCGGCGGCGGCGTCTATGAACAGGCCATCCAGATGGCGGCGGAAGGTCGCGATGTGGTCAGCTTCGTTTCGCTGCTGCGGTCGCCGAACTTCGCGCTGGTCGCGTTGCCGGATCGTGGCGTGAAATCGATTGGCGATCTGAAAGGGAAAGTTGCAGGCGTGTCCTCCGTCGGCTCGCCGTCGCAATTTTACTTGAATCGACTGTTGAGCGCCGCGGGCGTTCCAGTGGACTCCGTGAGTGCGACCACCGTGGGCATGGGCGCGACGGCAATGGCTTCGGTGGAGCATGGGCAAGTCGACGCGGCGATTCTGTTCGGCAGCGCGATCACTGCGCTGCAAGCCCGGCGGCCGGATGCGGTGCTGCTTGCCGATACGCGAACGCCGGAGGGATTGCGCGCGGTGTTCGGAGTCGACGACTATCCCGCGTCATGTTTGCTGGCGCGTGCCACGTGGTTGCGGGCGAATCCGGACGTTGCGAGAAAGATGGTTCGGGCGACGTTGCGGTCGCTTGCATGGATAAGGGAGCATTCGGCGGAAGAGATTCTCGCGCGGCTTCCCGGGGAGAATGAAGCGGGCGATCGGGCGGCGGAGCTTGCGGCGATCAGGATGGCGAAGCCGATGTACTCGATCGACGGTCGAATTTCGCCGGACAGCGCGGAGGCCGTGCGCCGCGTGCGCGGTGAGAAGGTCGATTTGGCGAAAACGTACACGAACGACTTCTTAAGGTAGATCTGTTTCAACCACGAATCGGCACGAATGGTGCACGCACGCCCGTTGGACGCCAATTGTCCGCGATAATAGGCGCGCCAGAGCGCAGGGCCTAAGACCAACCGCGTGAGACTCATGAACGGGTAGCGTCTGAGATACGCACATTTCAGACACTCCCCATGAACGCCCCCGGCTTGTCGCGGGAGTAGAATAATGGAGGAACTGGATTGGGATGATGCCGGCCAACGAATACGTCGAGGTGCGCAACGGTGGCTATTACGTTACCGGCACGCGCATTGGTCTGGACGTGGTGGTCTACGATTTTCGAGGCGGGCGGTTCGCGGACGCCATCTTCGAGGCCTACCCGTCGATTGGGTCGCTGGCGAAGGTCTACGGAGCGATCACCTTCATCCTGGAACACCCGACGGAAATCGAAGCTTACCTGGAAGGTCAAGATCGCCGTTATGAAGATTTCAAGGCCCAGCACCCTCTTACACCCGACATGATCGACCGCTTTGAGCGAGCGAAACGCGAAAGGTCACTGAAGTAGGTTTGAGCTTTCGTTTCCAGGCCGATGCCGACCTGAACCCCGAAATCGGGCGAGGGATTGCGGCGACGAGAGCCCTCGATCGATTTTCGTGCCGCTGCCGGAGTGATCGCCGAGGGCGCTGCCGATTCAGAAGTTCTTCAGATCGCAGCGAATGACGGTCGCGTGCTGGTCTCGCGAGACATTACAACGATGCCAGACCATTTTGCCCGATTCGTTGCGGGGCACGAATCTCCCGGGGTACTGCTGATCCCATCGCGTAGGTCGATAGGAACCGTGATCGAAGGACTGTTTGTAGTCTGGTTGACCTGGACGCCTGACGACTTGCGCAATCAGGCGCAGTGGCTTCCCTAAGAACAATGTCACCGCGGATACGGATGACCTCGCAGCGTCGTCAGCGCGCGGTAAATCTGCTCGGCCAAAACCACCCGCGCCAGCTCATGCGGCATGGTGAGAGGCGATAGCGAGATCAGGAGATCGGCCTTGGCTCGCCATTCTGCCGGAAGTCCGTCGGCTCCGCCGAGCACGAACAGGATGTCACGGGTTTCCTGCTCGATCAGCTTTGTGAACGCGGCCGAATTCATCGCACGGCCGGCGGGATCGAGCATCACTTTCATCGCAGAAGCGTGCTTTTCGAACGGGTCCGCCTTAGATGGATCAGAGCCACGGGCGCGGATCTCGCGCATTTCACATTTGGCGAATCGTGAGGAGCGTTTGATGTACTCCTCGGCCATGGCGTTGGCGTGCGCGTCGCGTGCCTTGCCGACGTAATAGATGAGGAGTCTCAAGTTGTTTAGCGGGGCCCAGCCTGCGTCGGTCCGAATAAATTTTTATAACCGCTCCCTTTGGTCGCGGCTCGTTTGGTCGCGGCTCGTAAGACCGGCGTCAACGAGCCGCGACCAAAGGGAGCGGTTATAAGATGCTTCTTCCAAAAGGCTTCTTGAGCCGGCTAGCTCTTGCGGAAAAACGGAATCCCGTCGCGATACTCGGCGAACTCCACCGCATCGCCGATCGCGACGCGATCCCCCGCGATCCTGGCCGTCAGACGGCCGCCGCCATCCAACGTAATGATGGCGAGCTGATACGGCGCATCTTTGACGAACTGTTCGGGCGCGGCGAAAATCAGCGTTTCCGTGTAAACGGTCCCCGGCCCGGGACCATTTAGCGCCGTCTCGACGGGCTTTTCCAACAGCGCTTCGGTCATGCGGCCCCCAGAATTGTGACTACGGCCGTCGCACCCGAGCCGCCCAAATTCTGCGCGAGCCCCAGCGAGTGACGCTCCACTTGGCGCTCGCCCGCATCGCCGCGAAGTTGGATCACGATATCGCAAATCTGTCCGACACCGGTCGCACCTACCGGGTGGCCTTTCGACTTCAAACCGCCGCTGGTGTTGATGGGCCGCGGCCCGTTTAGCGCCGTACAGCCCTGAAGCACGTAGGGTCCGCCCTCGCCTTTCTTGACGAATCCAAGATCTTCGCCCGCGATAATTTCCGCGATGGTGAAACAATCGTGAACTTCGGCGAACTGGATGTCCTGCGCGCTCACGCCGGCCATTTTGTAGGCTTTCTTGCCGGCCTCGACCACCGCGCGGAAGGTGGTGATGTCGTCCTTTTCGTCCAGCGCGACATGATCCGAGGTCTGCGCGACGCCCAGCACCTTCGCGGCCTTGCTGGTAAATTCGCCGGCGCGTTCCAAAGGCGCGATCAGCACTGCCGCCGCACCATCGCTGATCAGGGAGCAATCGTAAACCGTCAACGGCTCAGCAATTGGCTTGCCCGCCAGCGCCTGCTCCATCGTGATCACCTTGCGCATGTGCGCCTGCGGATTCTTGGCGCCGTTGGCGTGGTTCTTCACGGCCACCGCCGCCATCTGCTCCCGCGTGGTTCCGTACTGATACATGTGCCGCCGCGCGATCATCGCAAACAGCGCGGGGAAAGTCGCGCCGGCTTTCCCCTCACCCTTCATGTCGCCGGCGCCGGCCAGGATTTCGGTGACTTTCGGAGTCGACTGCGAGGTCATCTTTTCGACGCCGCCAACCAGCACCAGGTCGTACAATCCCGCGCCGACGGCGGAAACCGCGTGGAAGAACGCCGAGCCGCTGGACGCGCAAGCCGCCTCAAATCGTGTGCACGGGACGCCGTTGATCCCCATCGCGCCGGCGATGTAGGGCGCCAGGTGGTTTTGCCCTACAAAGGAGGGTCCCGCGAAGTTGCCAAGGTAAAAAGCCTCGACTTGTGAAGGACTTACGTGGGCGTCTTCCAGGCATTTCTGACCGGCTTCGACGGCTAGGGAGCGTAAATCGCGGTCCGGAAACGCGCCAAACGCGGTTTTGCCGATGCCAATCACGGCTACAGGTCTCATATATGATTAGAATAGCGCGGGTTTAACTGAGCCGCGACCGTAAAGGAGCGGTAAGCAGCGTCGGTATTTTTGGAGACTTACTGTGGCGTGCCGCTCCTTTACAGTCGCGGCTCAGTAGAGACGATAGACTGAGTACTGCACGTTCGCTGAGCGGGCATCGTCATCCTTCATAGATGGCTAGCGTCCTTTCAGCACTGGAAACACGTTCGTTATTGGCAACGCGGTCGATACTGGAACAAGGAATGAGCGAAGCGCAGGGTCCCGCTGGAGGGGCTACTCGATACGACGCAGTTCCGCTGTCTTCCGAACAGCAGACGCGATTTGTGTCTGAGAATCAGAAGCGCATTTTTCTGCTGATCTACCGGATTGTGGGGAATGTTCCCGACGCGCAGGATCTGACGCAGGAGGCCTTCATCAAAGCGCTGCAGCGGCAGGATCAACTGAAGGATCTGGAGAAAGCGGCGCACTGGCTGTCGCGGATCGCCAGCAACACGGCTATCGATTTTCTGCGGCGGGCCGGGCGCGTGAGTTTTTCCGATATCGAGGACATGACGGAGCCGCCGCGGAGCGCGCCGGAGGACAGTCCGGAAGGGCTTCTGCTGCGCGCCGAGCACCGCGAGTATTTGAACGACGGATTGGCGGTGCTGACGGAGCGTGAACGGACGGCGTTGCTGCTGCGCGACGTGGAAGGCATGCCGGCGGAGGAAGTCGCGGCGAGGTTGAACTGCTCCAAGGCTACGGTGCGGTCGCATATCGCCAACGCGCGTGTGAAATTCCGGAAGTTCGTTGCCAGAGAGGGCCGGGCATGAAGCCGGGCATTAAATCTATGAAGCAGCACATCGCGGAAACGGATCTGGCGCTTTACGTTTCGGGCGATTTGGGCCTGTTCCGGCGCGTGGCCGTGCGTTTCCACGCAGGCCGCTGCGAGCGTTGCAGCCGTTTGGTGGAAGCCTATCGGGCGGACCGCGTCCGGGTCAAGAATATCGCGGCGGAGATGCCGGAGGGCGTCGATTGGGATCGGCTGTCGGCGGAGATGACGGCGAATATCCGGGTCGGCCTGGCGGCGGGCGAATGCGTGGCGCGGCCCCGGCAGCGGAAGCCGTCGGCAATGAAGTTAGCGGTGAGCTGGCGTCCGGCGGCGATCGCGGCGGGCGCGGTCGCGCTGTTGAGCGTCGCATGGTTGTTGAATATGCCGGCGGGAACCACGGATGAGCTGGGACGCGCACTGAGTGCGATCGTGCATGGGCGTGGCAGCGTCATGAACGGGGTTAATCCGGTTGCCGACGACGATCGCAGACCAGTGGTGGTCGCGAACCAACTGGGCATCGAGTTGCGCGAGAACAATAACGTAATGGGCGCGTCGCAGGATGAGCGGCCGGTGTCCGTATCGCTGAGCGTGCGGGGATCGGCCAGCGCGCGGTATGTGAACGCCGATACCGGCCAGGTGACGATTACAAGTGTGTATGTACAGTAGTTTTCATTCGAGGTTTGGCGCAGGCACGGCGATGATGCTGTTGGCGTTCTCGCCAGCCGCGTTTCCGCAGACGCCGCAGAAACTGATCCCCAGGATCGAACTGCCCGCGGACTCGCCCGTGACGCTGCTTTCAGCCGACTGGGGCGATACCAGTTCCACGCCGCGCGGCGGAGCGTTCTCGGTCGACGTGCGCGCCGCGCTGTCCTTCCGTAATGCCACCCAACGGCGAATTCGCGGGGTGACGCTCGCCGTCCTTTCGCAAGAGGTCACGCCGGGCGGCAAGGGTTCCGTGTCGGTGCCGAGCCTGGATGTCGCGCCGGGCGAAACCTTCCCGATCAACATCGATTTGCATCTGCTGCGGCCCATCGGGGGGGGCCAGGCAGGCGTCCCTGGAGTGGCGGTTCGTCTGGACGGGGTTTTGTTCGACGATCTGAACTTTTACGGGCCCGACAACCTGCATTCGCGCCGCAGCATGACCGTCTGGGAGCTGGAAGCCCGCCGCGACCGCCAGTATTTCAAGAAGCTGCTGGAAGCGGCCGGCACTAAGGGGTTGCAGGACGCGATGATCGCGAGCCTGGCGCGTCAGACCGAATCCGATCCGCCGCGCGGCGGCGTGCAGATTGTGCGGGGCCGCGCCACCAATTCCGATCCGGAGCGCGAAGTGAGTTTCGCATTCCTGCATTTCCCCAATGCGCCGGTGGAAGCGAGCAGCGGAATGGCGCGGATTGCGGGTAACGAAGCGCATGCGCCGCGAATCGAGGTGAGGAATCGCTCCGATCGGGCGATTCGGTACCTGGAAATCGGATGGATCGTGAAAGATCAGGACGGCCGCGAGTTTCTGGCCGCGTCGATGCCGGCGGATGTGAATCTGGCGGCGGGACAATCGCAACAGGTGGGCGAGGATGCGTCGATGAAGTTTCTGCACACCTCGATTCAGGGGATGACGGGATTCGTTTCAAGTGTCGGGTTCAGCGACGGCTCCTATTGGATTCCGGATCGCGGCGCGTTGAACGATCTGAAGCTTCGGCGCGTGGTTTCACCATCTCCCGAAGAACAGCGACTGGCAGAGTTGTATCGCAAGCGCGGGCTGAACGTGCTGATCGAAGAGCTGAAGAAGTTCTAGCAGACTGCAAGGCCAAGCATTACTGGCCGATGCGCGCAGATCAATGCCGATAAGGAAGGCGGCTTATCTCGCGTGTATCCGCCTCAATCTGCGGCTTAAGATGGTTTCCCAGGACCTCGAATCACCCCCGACGATTCGAGCGCGTCCAGCTTCGCTTCATCGCAGCCGAGCAATTCCGCCAAAGCCTCGCGCGTGTGCTCGCCCAGGCGCGGAGCCGGGCGCGGAATCCGTCCAGGGGTCGCCGAGAATTTCACCGGCGGACCGGTCACGGTGAACCCATCCATCACGGGAAACATCTGGCGCGCAATAGCTTGTGGATCATCGGCGACCTCATCCAGCGTGCACTCCGGCGCGCACGGAATTCCGCACGCGCGAAACTGCGCGACCCAATACGCGCTCGGCTTCGCTCGAAAAATGGACGTGATCAACGGCTCCAGCACGCCGCGGTTTTTGACTCGCAGCGCGTTGGTGGAATAGTCCGGATGCTCCGCCAAATCCGAGCGGCCGATGGCGCCGCAGAAATCGATCCACAGTTTATTACTGGCCACGGCAATCACGATGTCGCGGTCGGCAGTCGGAAATCCGCGATACGGAACGATGGTGCCAAAGCGCGTGCCCATGGAGCCGGGGATGACTCTCGATCCCTGCGAATTCATGCCGAAGAAATTCGCGAAATTCGACGACATGGCGGAGATCATCGAATCGAGCATCGACACATCGACGAATTGGCCAACGCCCGATCGATTGCGCGATTCGAGGGCCATCAGAATTCCGATCAGAGCGAACATCCCCGAAGTAATGTCGGCGACCGAGTGGCCGCAGCGGACTCGCTCGCCGTCTTCGACGCCGGTAACGCTGATTAGCCCGCTGGCGGCTTGCAGGATCAGATCCATGGCCGGATCATCGCGCGAGGGGCCGTTCTGGCCGTAGCCTGAAATGGAGCAATAGATCAGGCGCGGATTTCGCGCGCGCACCTTTTCGTAACCGAGGCCGAGCCGATCGAGCGTACCGGGGCGCATGTTTTCGATCAAAACGTCGGCCTTCGGGACCATGTCGAGACACAGCGCGATGCCCTCGGGCTTCTTCAGGTCGATCGAGAGGCCGCGCTTTCCGGTATTGACGCCGAGGAAGAAAGACGCGACGCCGTCGGTGTCGGGAGGGCCCCAGGTGCGGCCGAGTTCTCCGTCAAGCGATTCGATTTTGTAGACGTCGGCGCCGTACTGCGCCATCAGCATGGTGCAATAGGGACCGGCCAGGGCGTGGGAAAAATCGAGGACACGAAGGCCCTCAAGAGGAGCAGGCATGAATTGACTAGGATAGCGCAGCCGTCGCACGCGTCTGTAGCGGCTCGCCCTACACGACGGCCGGCGACAAGATCCCCGCCCTTACGGGCGGGGCTTGTACATTTCTGGATAGCCACTGCGCTGCTCCTCGGCCATCTCCATCGCGGTGCCGATCTGGATCAACGGACCTTTTCCGAGGCCGGGGCAGAATCGCGCGGTGCGTTTCCAGGCACGGGGATCTTCCACCAGCTCCGGCCAGAAAGGGAAGGTCCGGCACTGGGTTGGTTTGGCGGGATGAATGCTGCATCCGCCCTGAGTGCCGTGTGACTCGCCTTCGGTCACGAGGAACGGGCACTGCCTGTCGCGCGGCTTGCGAAAGCGCATCTGGTGGCGCGTGCGATAGACGTATTTCTTTTCGAAGGCGCGCGGCGACATGCCGGTGAACTTGGCGGCGCGGACGAGATCGGTTTCGGTGAGATAGACGAAGCCATCCTGATCGCAACAGGCGATGCAGCCGGGCTGGCAGGTGAAGCGGACGCCGTCCATCACATGTATTATCGCGGTTCCCCACGTTGATTATCGCGTTCCGCGATGCCGGATTATCGTGTTTAGCGATGTTACGGCGAGAGAGCGATCAGCCAGTCAGTAACGTGCATCCATGCTGCGGTTTGGCTGAGCGGCACGATGGCCAACTGAACGACGAGCACATAAGCGCCAGCGGCCCAATACGCCGGATGGACGCGCCCTCTGGTCCTGCGATCGTGGACCATGGGAATGACGATCAGGGGATCCGCAATGAATCCAGGCAGCAAGGTTATAGCAACTGGAGGCGGCGGCGCCAAGTGTGATGTTGTTACCACACCGAAAACCAGGAAGGCAACCAATCTTCCGAGCCCTGCCTGCAGCAGTAACGACGTCGCAACCAACATCAAACGTTTGTGGAGTTCCGGTCTCTTCACATTAGAGGATCGCCGTCCAAAATAAAGTGGAGAACAGTACGATCCCGGCGACCGACAGAATGGAGATTGGACGTTCGGCCGCGCCCATCCCGGCGGCCTCAAATCGCTTGAGACTGTTGATGGCAACGCCCATCCCCGCGAAGCACATCGCGGTAGCGACGGCTACGCCTAACACGCCGAGTTCGCGGTGAAGCTGTAGTTTTCCGGCGGCGACAAGGGAAGTCTGCACCAGGAACAGCAGCGTCCAACTGTAAAAGAACAGCGCATGAACGTAGGTGATCGGCGAGACATGGAGCGTCCCCTTGAACATGGGGATCCAAAACGTCGGAGAGAAACCGGCGACCGCAATAACTACGTAAGCTACGGCCATGCCGACATAGAAGCGCCCACCGACAGCATCCCCCGCATGAGAGCGGGAGGCATGCGCCGCGGTTGAGGCAGGTGAGGCGGGACTGGTACCGGCAGCCATTGGGCGTAGTATATAGCGGAGCGGAATGCCTCGCAAGGCCGTCGCTTTCGCGACGTCAGCAGGTGGCAGCGGACATATCCACGGCTACGACGCTCGGCTGGCGGGCGCTACATCGTAAGAAGCGCCACCATCAACTCGATTCCATCCCACAGATTCTGAATCCGGACGTTCTCATTGAACGAGTGCTGATTATTATCGTGATTCACGATCGGGATCGCGATGGTCTTCGATCCTAAGGCGCGTTCGATGATGTCGCGGGGATCGCTGCCGCCGCTGGTGGGCATGAGGACGGTGGGACCGCGCGCGCTTTCGACCGTGCGAATGATTTCCTGCGAGATGGGCAGGTCCATGGAGGTGCGGACGGCGTTGTAGCCGCCGTCTTTCTCGATCACCTTCGCGACTTTGGAATGACCCATGCGAATCGCCGCGCTGGGATCGCTATCGACCACGAAGAATCCCTGCTTGCGGATGTGCTCGATCAGGCGCTGAGCCTGCTGGTGATGGTCCAGGCCTTTGACGAGACGCATGTCGATGGTCGCAAACGCGGTGGCGGGGATGACGTTCGAAGCCTGCTCGCCGGTGCGGGCCGCACTCATGCCGCGAATGTTCAGCGATGGCAGATTGAGCAACTCCACCAGCTTCTTCGGCGAGTTTTCCGTTGAACCCAACCAGAGCTCGCGCATGATGTCTTTGTCCATGTCGGGCGCATTATCGACGGCCTTCTTTTCCGTCGCAGTGAGGGGTGCGATGCCATCGTAGAAATGATCGACGAGCACGCGACCGGTGTCGTCCTTCATGGAAGCCAGGAGCTTGGAGAGCATCATCGCCGGGTTGGGCGCCCAGTTGCCATAATGGCCGCTGTGCAGCTCGCGGCGCGGGCCGTAGACGATGATGTCGACGGTCGAGATCCCGCGTGCGCCGAAGGTAATAAGCTGACGGCGGCTCTGATGCACGGGGCCGTCGCAGATGAACCACATGTCGCCCGAGAAAAGCGCTTTGTTCCCGGTGAGAATTTTCTCGAAGTTGATAGAGCCGGCTTCCTCTTCACCCTCGAACACCAATTTGATATTCGATTTCGTGCGCAGGCCCGCGGAGTGAATCGCATCAAGCGCGGTCAGCAAGGTGAGGACGTTGGCTTTGTCGTCGCTCGCGGCGCGAGCGTAGAGGCGCGATTCGGGATCGAAGGGCGTGCCCGCCGCCGGCAATGGAATGATGCGGCCGTCTTTTTCGAGCGATCGATCGCGCAAGACTGGTGAAAACGGTGGTGTCGCCCACTCCTTGGGATCGAGCGGCTGGCCGTCGTAATGGGCGTAGAAGACCAGGGTGCGGGTGGCGCCGGGCGTGACGATTTCGCCGAAGACGACCGGGTTGGAACCTGGAACGCTCACGAGCTTCGGCGTCAAGCCGCGCGTTTCGAGCATCCTGGCAATCAGGTCGGCATTCCGCTGGACGTTGGCGTGGTCGGCCGCGATGTTGGGGATGGAAAGGAGCGCGATGAATTCGTCGACGATGGCGCGTTCGTGCTGCTGTCGCCATTGGTGCGCGGCGATGGCGGCGGGATTAGTTTGGGCGAGCGCGTTGCAGGCTAGCAGGAGTGCACCGATGAGCCGATTCATCTAGACATCATAGCTGCGGAAGGCAGCGATGAGGTTCGCCTCCATTCGGCGCAGCGCCTCCTTGAGATCGGCCGTCACCGCAGTGACCGCAGCCCCAACGTCGCCGCCCTGTTCCGACGTCTCCGTTCGAAACTCGTTGCTCGCTATCTTCGACCCGGCGAGAAGTTCCTTCGTCTGGGCCGACAACGCTGCGCGAAAGTCCTGGCTCAGCACGGCCAAGCCTGATGTAAGGGCGGACTGCAGGTCGGCCTTTGTTGCCGGTCTGCTTGTCATAAAAGCGGTGAACTGTCTCCTCGACCTTGGTAAGACTCTTGTTAAGAGAACACAATTTTCTTAACCGCTCCCTTTGGTCGCGGCTCGGTCAGGGCGATCACATCTCCCTGCGGTTCTCTAATGACTTCGAAATGGTCACCTCATCTGAAAACTCGAGATCGCTGCCCACCGGAATGCCCATGGCGATACGCGTAACCCGCAAACCCAGCGGCTTGAGCAGCCGCGAAAGATATACCGCGGTCGCCTCACCTTCGACGGTCGGATTGGTGGCGAGAATTATTTCCTCTACTCCGCCTTGGGAAATGCGGTCGAGCAAGCTCTTGATCTTCAACTGCTCCGGACCGGTGCCGCGCAGGGGTGAAATCGCGCCACCCAACACATGATATAGGCCTTCGAAGGTGCGCGTGGTTTCGATTGGCAGAATGTTGTGAGGCTCCTCGATCACGCAGATCTGGGTGCGGTCGCGATGCGGGTCGCGGCAGTAAGGGCACAGCTCGGCGTCGCTGATGTTGTTGCACTCGGCGCAAATGCCCAGATTGTCTTTCACGTCGAGCAGGGAGGCCGCGAGGTTCGCGGCGCTTTCGCGGGGCGATCGCAGCACGTGGAACGCGAGCCGCTGCGCGGACTTCTGCCCGATGCCGGGAAGGCGGCGGAATTCGTCGATCAGTCGTTGGAGGGGTGCTGCGAAGTCGGGCATGTTATTTGTTTATCGCGAACTTTTCACTTGGGATAAAAACGCATCAGGCCAAACGCCATCAGCAGCACGCCAATCAGAATCGTGGCGATCCGGTTGGCGAGGATGCTTCCGACGCCGCCTTTCAAGCCCGGCCGGCTGCTCTTAAAGAGGCCGAACCCGAAGCGCGAGCCTAGCGGGCCCGCTGCTATGAAGAGCAAGCCGAAAGCGATCCACATTTTAAGCTGCGCGCCTCATGCTGATCGCTCAAAGCAGTCCCGGCGGCAACCCCAGGCCGCCGAGCATTCCGCCCATCTTCTTCTGCGTTTCCTCATCCACTTTCTTAGTGGCTTCGTTGGATGCAGCCATGAACAGGTCCTGAAGCATCTCGACGTCGCCTGCGACTTCGGGGTCGATTTTCACGCCAGTGACGTTCTTGTGGCCGTCCATTTTCACGGTGACCATACCGCCGCCGGCAGAAGCCTCGACGCGAATCAGGGCGATCTCCTGCTGCATCTTTTCCTGCATCTTCTGCGCCTGCTGCATCATGGCCTGCATGTTTCCAGGCATTTTCATAGATGGTTTCTCCCTGCGCTCAATTCTCTCTCAGATTCCTGACAGTGCGGACCTGGCTGTCCGGGAACATTTCCTGGAACCGCTGTACTTCCGGATTTGCCAGAGCGCGCTGGGCCGTCTCATCTGCCTGCGGGGGTTTGGCGGCGTCGGGCGAAACCGCTTGCCGCACGGGAGCGCCGGCACTTGGGCCTGCGCTTCCTTGCGCGTTTCCTGCAGCAACGCTTCCTGGTACACCCCCAGCGTCGGCGATTTTGATGGTAATCCTTACTGCCTTTTCCAGCAGGCCGCGCACCGCCGATTCAAACCCCGGCTGCTTGAGATAAGCAACGTACATTTTCGGCGTGGTGATCACCAATTCGTTCGCCGATTCTGCCAATTCGGAATGCTCGATCGCGTCGGCGAGGTGCAACTGCTTGGCCTGGATCAGAGCGGCATGCAGACGTGAGCGAAGGTCGCCGTCCACCAACGGCTCAGTGACAGGCGGAGCGTTCGCCGGAGCGGCCGCCGGGCGTGACGCGGCTTTGAAGAAAGCCGACGAGGTCCCGCTATGGGTAAACTCCGGCTTGCCGGCCAGGGGGCCGGCCCCACTCTCGGATGGGGGAGTCTTCGCAGGAGGCGGGCTTGAACCGAGGGGACCCAGATCCGCGATGGCGTCTTCGATAGATTGCAACTTTCCGGCGTGAACCATGCGGAGCAGGCCCATTTCGAGATGCAGGCGCGGTTGCAACGATGCTTGCAGATCCTTGAACAGATCGAGCGACAACTGCAAGTAGCGCGTCAGATCCTCTTCCGAAAATTGCCCGGCGGTTTCAAAGAGCCTGGCGCGTTCGTTGGGCGACGCCGCCACCAGGCGCGCGGTATCGGTGGAGCCGGCGATTTTCACGACGAGAAGATTCCGAAAATAGCGGGCCAGTTCGCGCGCGAAGTGCTGAAGGCTGCGGCCGTTGGCTTCGAGTCCGGCCACGACTTCGAGCATGCGTCGCGCGTCCCCATCGCGCAGCGCCTGGGCCACCCGATCGAGAGAATCGATCGAGAACATGCCCAGCAGCTCGCGAACCTGCGCGGCGTCCAGTTTCGCGCCGCAGCAGGCGATAGCCTGATCCAGCGCCGAGAGCGAATCGCGCACGCTCCCTTCGCCCGCCTGAGCGAGCACGCTCAGCACTTCGTCGTCGGCTTGGATGCCTTCCTGTTGGGCGATCCATTGGATGCGCCCGATCAACTCCGCGAAATCGACCGAGCGAAAACTGAACTGCTGGCATCGCGAGGAGATAGTGGATGGAATCTTGTGCGCCTCCGTGGTGCACAGGATGAAGACCACCCATTCGGGCGGCTCCTCGAGCGTCTTCAGCAGCGCGTTGAAAGCCTCACTGGTGATCTGGTGGGCTTCGTCGACGATGAAGATTTTGTAGCGATCCCGCGCGGGACGATAGCGCACGTTTTCGCGCAGCTCGCGCATTTCGTTGATGCCGCGATTAGAGGCCGCGTCGATCTCAATCACGTCGACGCCGGAGCCGCCTTGGATTTCGAGGCAGCTCGCGCACTTGCCGCAGGGCGAGGCGGTGGGTCCCTGCTCGCAGTTGAGGCAACGCGCAAGGATGCGCGCGACGGTGGTCTTTCCGGTGCCGCGCTGTCCCGAGAAAATGTAGCCGTGGGCAATGCGCTGCTGCGCGATGGCATTTTCAAGCGTGGTTTTGACGTGTTCCTGCCCGATGAGCTCCGCAAACATCTGCGGCCGATACTTGCGGGCGATGACTTGGTACATGGGGGGGTAAGGCTTATGTTAGCAAGCAGGCCGGAACTTATTGCAGATTGCGACGCTCTTCGATACGTTTGAGGCGGGCGTCGAGTTGGTCGATGTCGTAGGGGTGAATTTCGATGATTCTGCTCAGGCGGATATTGTTCTCCGCCACCTGCTTGGTGAGCGTCTCCAACTCGCCGCTACGTGACTTCAGCTCCGCGTTGCCCGCTCTCAGCTCCGCGTTGCCCGCTCTCAGCCCTGCATTGCCAGCCTTCAGTTCCTCTGTCATCGCTTCGAGATCACTCTGGCGTTCCATCAAGCGAACGACGTGAGCCTGGAACTCGCGGCGCTCGGCGATAAACTCGGCCATCAATTTGTTGAGATCTTCCATGTCCATGCTGTGTCTCCATTCTACAGCGGCGGAACAGGAACGAAATTCGAGAGGACGAAATGCCAGACCCCGGGTGATCCGCGGCACACAGGTTAAACCGCTACCGTTGCTTCCTTCCGGACCTGGCGGGGTTTGCAGCCGCCCGTTGCACGAAGCCCGGAGCCTGACAACCATTCATGCTAGCAGATCGGTCAACTCTGGCCCGCAGTGTTTGGGGGAAATGGCTGGCTTGGTTACGACGCGCGTTTGCGGCGGGGTTCTTCGTCGTAAGGCGCGATCTCAACGAGATCCTCGGCTTCAAACACCTGGTCGCAATCCAGGCATCTCAGGTAATCGACCCCGTCACGCCGCATCAGGAATTCCGTGCGCTGGTGCTGACAGTCCGGCATAGGACGCTAATTATCCCTATTCTAATGAGGACGCTAAGGTTGTCAAGCCCCAATTCCTGGGCGATTCGGCCTTAGCGCCACAGGATTTCGCCATCGGCCTCCTCGCGGCGTGGTCATCGGGTCAATTCTGACAGTCCTTTACGCGGCCTCCTGCTATACTTGTGCAAGCCTTTGCACAAACGGTTCCAGGATCAGCCAGCATGACCAAAACCATTGTTTCAACCGCCATTTTTGCAACTTCACTATTTTTGGCCGCGTCGCACGCTCAGGCCGCAGCAAACTTCAGTGGCGAATGGAAGATGAACGCTTCGAAGAGCGATTTCGGCCCCATGGCCGCGCAAGCCCCGGAAGTCCTGACCAGGAGCATCAAGCACAACGAGCCGTCGCTCGAGATCTCTACGCATCAGAAAGGTGCGGCGGGTGAAGCCAATACGCAACTGAAATACACCACGGACGGCAAGGAGTGCGTCAACAAGCTTCCGCAGGGCGACGCTAAAGGCACGGCCAAGTGGCAGGGCGACAACCTAATCGTGGAATACGTCCGCGAGGCTCAGGGCATGGAGATTAAAGCAAAGGAAACCTGGACCCTTTCCGATGGCGGCAAGGTGCTCACTATCCTGAATCACATCACGGTCCCGCAAGGCGAGTTCGATATAAAGTACGTTTTCGATAAGCAGTAATTTCTGGAGACTATTGAGGAGCGAGTTATGAAAACAATCACTACGTTAGTGTTAGCGATGGCAGCCACGGCCGGCTTGATGGCCGCCGCGGACAAGCCGAATTTTTCAGGCGACTGGGCGATGGATGCGGCCAAGAGCGACTTTGGTCCGGCGCCGCCGCCGTCCACGATGACGCGCAAGGTGACCCACAGCGATCCGGCGATGACCGTCCTCGAAGCGCGGGACGACCAGTCGACGACCGTGAAGTACTCGACGGACGGCAAGGAAACCACCAATGAACTGATGGGCGCACCCACCAAGAGCACCGCGAAATGGGACGGCAGCGCACTGCTGGTGGTCACCAAAGCCGATTTCCAGGGCACCGAGATCACCATCAACAGCAAGTGGACGCTCTCGGCCGACGGCAAGGTGCTCACGGATACGTGGCACCTGGTGACGCCGCAGGGCGAGTTCGACATGACCTACGTGTTGAACAAGAAGTAGACGGCCGGCGACATCAGTACAACAAATGGCTAAGCTGGCGCTGGTCTACGGCATGAGGCTACTCCCGGCCGATGAGATCGAGGCGGTATCGGAAGCGGAGGTCAAGCTGAAAAGCGGTAAGACGGCGCACGTCACCATGCATCTTATCGAAGGCGGCGAGAAAGAGATTCGCGCGCAACTGGAGCAATCGCTCGACGCCTTCTTTGAGTTCTATCCGGAGATCTGAAATGCGCTTCCTGAAGCTCTTGATCCTGGCGGCGATTGTGGCGATCGGATTGGTCGATTTACCCGCGCAGGACAAGCTCGGGGCTGGAACCTACAAGGGGACTTATAGCGGGGCCGGGGGCGCCGGCGACATTCACCTGGCGCTCAAGGCGGACGGCAAGGGCGGGTTCAGTGCCGAGGTTGGGTTTACCATCGGCGGGGAAGAAGTGCCGGCCAAAGTCACGTCGATGAAGGTCGACGGCGCGAAGATCGATATGGTCTACGACTTCGATTTACAGGGGGCCAAGCTGCAATCGGCGATCCAGGGTACGCTTAGCGGGAAAACGCTGGCAGGAACTTATAAGACGAGCGCGGACGGCGCGGCGGTGGACGAAGGCACCTGGAAGACGACTGCGCAGTAGAGTCGTCACGCTGTGGGGTCTTCCCGAATTATTTTAGACCGCCCCCTGGTGCGAGCGCAGCTTGGTACGGTTCTTAAATTGGAGGAAGCATCTTTTAGGCCGCTCCCTTGGCGCAAGCGCAGCTTGGTCGCGGCTCGGTTACTTCTTTTCGACCATTTGCCGGACGCGATCCAGTTCGCGGCGCAATCTTCCTTCGCGCAGCGCCAGAAACACCACATAGCCGATCACCAGCAGCCACGCGGCCGCGAATCCGTAAAACATAAACTCGAAGTTGCGATCCATCCTTCGCTTCCTTCCTGATAACCCTCTAATAAGAATGTGCCGCGCGCCGCAGCGAGTCGATCTCGCGCGCCACGCCTTCCTGCCGCATCCGCACCATCACCAGGACGGTCGCGAAACATAACAGCGCCAGCGCATTCCAGAACAGCGGTATTTCGAGCACGCGGTCCATGGTCCCGCCGCCGGTCCGAAATGTGAGCACCGGTCCGGGATGTTGCAAACGCGGAAACCAATCTATCGCCTTATACACAAACCAGGCGTTCATGGTTCCGAACACGCTCACCACGGCCGACAGGCGCGCGCGCTGGGTGGGCTCCTCCACCGCGCGGCGGAGCATCAGATAACCCGCGAACACCATGCAGCAGATGAGCATTCCGGTAAGGCGCGCGTCCCAGGCCCACCAAATTCCCCACTGCTGCCGACCCCAGATGGACCCGGTGATCAGGTTGGTCAGCGCGAACACCAGCGCCACTTCGGTGGCCGAAGCGGCCAGCGAGTCCCACCATAAGTCTTTCTTCACCAGGTACACCAGGCTGCACGCCAGGCCCACGCCGAATCCCGTGAGGCCCAGAATGCCACCAGGAATGTGAAAATACATGATGCGAAAAATCGCGTCCTGGCGTGCTTCGTCCGGCAGCCCCAGAAATATAGTGTGCAAGTTCCAACCGAGAATCGCCGCAGCCACGGCCGCCAGCGCGATGATGATTTTGTTTCGCATGAAATATTACCCTAGCACTTGAAATATCAACCTACTAGAACAGTATCCACGAACGCGACGGAGAGAAGAGTAAACACGATATCGAACGCCACCAGCATCCGCAACGGCAACGACTCATCGGGGCCCAGGGGATGTCCGCTCATCAGCCTGGTGGTCAGCGTCATGGCCGACATCAGCGCCGGAATCATCAGCGGATACACCAGCGTCGGCAGCATCAGCTCGCGAATCCGGAGGTTCACCGTCAGCGCGCTGAAGAACGTTCCGATCACGGTCAGCGCCCACGTGCCCAGCAGCAGGATCCCGACCAGCGGCCAGAATTGCCGGGCCCAGCGGACGTTGTAAAACAGGCCGAACACAGGCAGCGATACGAATTCGATGGCCATCAGCAGCGCGTAATTGGCCAGCGCTTTCCCCAGAAACAGCCCTGCGGCGGAAATGGGCGCGGCCAGCAGTCCATCCAGACAGTCATTCTGCATCTCGCGCACGAAACTGCGGTTTAACAGCAGCGCGCCCGCGAAGGTAAACACCAGCCACAGCAGGCCGCCCGAAAACTCTTCGACCTGTTCTGAGGCGAGCGGATCGAACGCAAAGCTGAACAGCACCAGAATGACGATGGAGAACGCGACCGATGCGTTCAGGGCTTCCTTGGTGCGGAGCTCGGATCGCAGATCTTTCCCAGTGATGGTAAAAGCCTGGCGGACGAAGAGGCCCACGCCGGCGCGCGGTTCGATCCTAACCGGCTGACGTGCGCTCATCGGGCATCCTCACTCACGGCGTCAGTCCTCGAACGTGCGGTACAGCCAGCCTGCATCTTCGATCATCTCCTGGCGCCGCTCGCCAAAATAAGCGATCTGGCCGCGGCGGAGGAGCGCGACGTGAGTCGCCAGTTCCAGCGCTTCCTTGAGCTGATGGGTGGACATGACGATGGTGCGGCCCTGGGCGTGCGCCTCGGCCAGGAGATCTTGGAGAAGAGCAATCGCGCGGTCGTCAAGAGCAGTGAAGGGCTCGTCGAACAGCAGCAGGTCGGGTTCATGCAGGAAGGCGCGCGCCACCGCCAGGCGCTGCCGCATGCCGCGCGAAAATTCGCGAACCAGCCCGTCGCGAACGCGTTCGAGTCCGGTGCGCTCGAGCCAGGCGTGGGCCCGCTTGCGCGGCTCTTCGAGATTATAGAGGCGCGCGAACAGCATCAGGTTTTCCGTGGCGGATAGCTCGTCATAAAGCGAGATGCCGTGACCCAGCACGCCAATCCGCCTGCGGGCGGATTCCTGGCGCGCATCCGCACCCAGAACGCGGACGGTCCCTTGAGACGGTTTCGAAAGTCCGGCGACAATCCGCAGCAGAGACGTTTTCCCCGCGCCGTTGCGGCCCAACAGCGCCACAGTGGAGCCCCGCGAGACGCGGAAGCCGATGTCGCGCAAGGCGGCGAAGTCGCCGTAGTATTTGCATATGTTCTCGACATCGAGGGCATTGACCGGATCGAGAGCAGGCACGCGATCGGGGTTGGCGCCGTTCACACGGCGCTCTTTCGATACAGCGTCACGCCGCCGAGCGCGAGAATTGCGAGCGTCAGCCCCAGCACCCAGGAAAGCTTGGTATAGATCCGCGCGGATTCCACCTTCACTTCCGGACGGCCGTCGTCCTCTTGAGACGCGGCGCCGTCGGGACCGCGCAGCGATCCCGTGCCTTCAATCTTCAAATCGAAAGTGGGTGCGGTGACCGCATAGATGTGCGCTTGCGTCTGCGGCTCCTGTCCTTTCGAATCGATCCCCTCTCCCGTGAGCGTCACGGCGGAGGGGGTCACCAGGCTGATGGGCGTGGCAGGATCGGCATTTCTTCCGGAGAACGCATCGCTCGCGGGAAGGCTGTAGCTAAACTCGAAACGCGTCTCACCGGGCTTCAACGGATAGCTGGCTTTGTAGACGCCGGGCTTCTTGGTGGACTCGGCAGGCCGATTGATGGGCATGCCGCCGGGCGCCGAGATGGTCACCTGCACTTTGTCGCGTACCGCTTCGGGAAGGTAAAACTGAATGGAGCCCTTGGCCGGATCGAGGTAGGTCTGAAGGGTTTCATTCTGAGCAAGAAATGTCTCGGAGATTTGGAGCGCATTCGCCATCGGCTCGATCACCATCAAGTGCTGAGCGATTTTCGCCGACGCCGCGCTGGTGGTCGCGTCGTAGACGTTCAACTGGAGGTTGGTGGCCGGAGCGCCCGGCGTGAGCACCAGGTTGTAAATCACGCCCTGGTACGCGCCTTGCAGGATGGTGGGGCCGGGCGGGACTCGGGTTTCGATCGAAAATTTTCCGTCCGCGCCGGACTTGACGCTCGCAAGCGTCTGCATGCCGCTGGGGCCGGGCTGCACCACGCTCACCATGACGGAAGGCTGCGGCTTACCCGTGGTCCCGTTGACGGCCACGCCATCCACGGCTGCAAGCGCGAGGGAGCCACATGCAAGAACGACAGCACCCAACGTTCTCATCCCATCGCCTTTCCGCACTCGCCGCAGAATTTCATAGGGTTGGGAAATTTCGCACCGCAATGCGGGCAAGTGTTTCCTGGCTCGCGATCGGATGGCATCGTCGATTTTGAGGCGGGCGCGATCGCGGCTTTGGACTTCTCCCGCGGACTTTTCGCCGGCGCAGTCTTCGAGGGGCTTACTAGCGTGATGCGGTCAATCTCCGCCATCACTCCCGCCAATTCCTTTTGCAGCATAAGTTTGGTCTGCTGATAATCCGCATCGGACAGTTTTCCTACGCGATATTCGAATTGCAAATCGCGTAGATTTTCGTAGATCACGGCTTTGCGATCCTCAAGATGCCGCGCGGGAGAGACGGGTTCGGGCGCTGGGATGTCCTTGGGACGCACAAATAGAGTGAACAACGTCGTAAGAGCGACGACCAGGACGACCACGGCGACGAGTGGCATTAGCGGATCGGGGAAACTCCAGAGGGCCGGCCATTGGTTGCGTCCGCGCCGGATGCGTGCGCCGCACTGGACGTACTATTCAAGTTTTGCCAAGTCCTTTTCAATGCGCTCATGATAGCGGTCAAGCACTTCGGAATCGATCGCGGCTTCGGCTGGCGCAAGCGCCGGCTTCCGCGCGGAAAATCGGCGGATCAGGAAGATCACCAGGATCGCGCCAAGCGCCAGCGCGCCCCACGGACCAATCACGCCCATCGGCCCTGGCCGGATCGCCAGAACATCGTTTCCGTTTTCCTGGACGAAGGCGTCGACAATCTGGTCATCCGATTTCCCGGCGGCCTGCATCGCGAAAATCTCGGCTTTGGCCTTCCTGCAAATGGGGCAGTTGCCTTCCATCTTGCACGACATGGTGAGGTTGCAACCGCAACTGCATTTGAATTTGTCGGCGACGTGAAGCACGGCGGGAGAGTCGAGTTGGGGCGCAGTTTGCCCAAAACCCACCGCCGCGAAAATCAGAAACAGGAGACTAGTCTTCGACACGCGCATGCTTTTCCGCCATTCCGATGACTTCGGTCCGCGGGAAGATCAATCTCGACTTGCTGGGGGTCAGGCAGATGATGGTTCCGAACAGAACCACCCAGTATCCGATCCAGATCCATGACACCAGCGGAAACACGTAGGCCTGGATCACGGCTTTCTGCCCATTGGTCGACATGCCGGCGAAGTTGACGTACAAATCCTCGTTCAGACGGCGCCGGATCTCCACCTCCGACATCGGCTGCCTTTCGGCGATATACATGCGATTCTCAGGCACAAGCGTGCCAATATTCTGGCCGTCTTTGGATGCCTGGATGGGCAACCGACGCCAGGTGTAGTTGTCGTTCTGCCCGGATTCGAGAGCGCCCGCACGCAATTCGTAGCGGCCCAATTGGAAGGACTCATCGGGCGCGACCTCGACCGTAGTGTTCTGGTTGAAGGCATTGCCGGTGAAGCCGACGAACATCAAAACCACTCCCATGTGCACCAGGTATCCGCCATAGCGCCGCGTGTTGCGATGCGTCAGCGCGACCATTGCGCCGATCAGACTGCCTCCGTCCTTCGTCTGGATTGCGCCCGCACCCTTGAAGAATTCGATGGCGACCGTCACGGTGACGAAAGTACACAGCGCGAAAGACACCAGCGCGTAGATATTGTGTACGCCCATCACCGCAAGAAACGCCGCAACCACTGCGCCGCCGGCCAGCGGCCACATAAACGACCGCTTCAAACTTTCGAAGGAACTGCGGCGCCAGGCGATTAATGGGCCGACGCCGGTGAGCAGCATCAGGAACATCGCAATGGGGATTTCAATCCGATTGAAAAACGGGGCGTCGACGCTGATCTTTTCGCCCGTCAGTTTTTCCGAGATCACCGGAAACAGCGTGCCCCACAGCACCGCGAAGCAGCTCGCCAGGAGAACCAGGTTGTTGAACAGGAAGCTGGATTCGCGCGAGAGAACACTTTCAAGCTGGGCTTCGCTTTTGAGAAAATCGAGGCGGCTGAGGATCAGAAACACCGTGCCTGAGATTCCGATCGCCAGGAAGGCGACGAAATAAGTGCCAATCGAGGATTGCGCGAACGCATGCACCGATTGGACGATGCCGCTGCGCGTGAGGAACGTGCCGAAGATGCACAGGAAGAACGTGGCGGAAACCAGCACCATGTTCCACACCTTCATCATGCCCTTCTTTTCCTGCATCATCACGGAGTGCAGGAACGCGGTGGCGGTGATCCAGGGAAGCAGGGATGCATTTTCCACCGGGTCCCATGCCCAATAGCCGCCCCATCCGAGCACCGCGTACGCCCAGCCCGCGCCCAGCAGCACGCCGGTGGTCTGGAACATCCAGGTGACCAGGGTCCATCGACGCGTGGTCCTGATCCATTCCTCACCCGGCTGCCGCGTGATCAGAGACGCCATCGCGAACGCGAACGGCACCACGAATCCGACGTAGCCCATGTACAACATCGGCGGGTGGATCACCATGGTCCAGTATTGGAGCAGGGGATTGAGCCCTTGGCCGTCGCCCACATCGACGATTCCCTTCCCCGCCATGATCACGTTGAAGGGCTTGGCCACGAACGCGATCAGAATCAGGAAGAACGTCAGAGTGCCCATCAGGACCGCGGTGACGTAGGGCATCATGTCGCGAAACTTGCGGCGATTCTGATACACCACCACCATCGAGTAGGACGCCAGCACCCAGCTCCACAACAGCAGCGAGCCTTCCTGCCCGCCCCACCACGAAGTGAACTTGTAGATTGCCGGCATCGCGCGATTGCTGTGCGAGGCAACGTACGCCAGCCGGAAATCGCCGGTGATCAGCGAATACACTAGAATGCCCGCGGCGGTGGTGAGCAGAGCCCAGATACAATACACCGCTCGCTCCGCGCTCAGGATCAGGAAGGGCCGCCGCGCCCATTTCCCGGCCAGCGATCCGAGGACCGAGTAAACCGCGAAGCAGAATGCAAGCAGAATCGCGAGCGAGCCGATATTTTCCATAGCGATTTCGTTCTTTAGGCCGTTAGTTAGTCGTTACTTTATGTAGTCGCGTGCGCGCCGACCGGCTTGGACGTCGTGGGTTTCTGTTCGTACTTCGAGGCGCACTTCGCCTGAATTTTATTGGCGTGAAATGTTCCGTTCTGGAGCTTGCCGTCGGCCAGCGCCAGCGCGCCATCCTTGAACGTATCCGGGAGCGGATCGATGCCTTCGTAGACCACGTTGATGCGCGCGTCATCCTGGACCAGCGTGAACTTGACGATGCGGCCGTCGCGTGTAATGGAATTCGGGGCGATATCGCCGCCCACGCGGAGCCTCATTTGCTTGCCCTGATCGCTCATCGAGTTCAACTCTTTGACGGTCTTGTAGTAAGTTGACGTCTGACTGATTCCGCCGACGGCGAGCCACGCCAGAGTGCCGACGATGGCCCCCATAAGGAGTCCGAACTTCCAGTAGTTATTCATCGCGCGTTACCTCCCGCCTGAACTACCAGTATAGCGCCGTGGAGTGTCCGACGAGGCGCGACCGTGGAGGCGCGACCGTGAGGGAGTGCGTTCGCCAAATCAGGACCGGCCTACTCGAAAACCTGCTCGGGCCGGAGCTCGAGATCGAGTTCGGGGACGCGGAGGGTGGCGGCTTCGGTCAATCCGGCGTTGCAGGTGTAGAGCTTGCGCAGGTATGGATCGACCAGCCAGACGTGAGGGACGCCCCAGGCTCGATACTCGTCGAGTTTGGCACGCACGTCCGTCGCGCGGTCGTCTCTAGAAAGAATTTCGATCGCGACCAAAGGAGGACGATCGGGGACCTCAGCGGGCTCATCTGGCCAGAACACCGAGATATCGGGGATGAGATAGAGCCCCGGTCGTAGCTTGATTCGCATCTCGGTATACGGGTAAAGACCGAGCTTCGCTCGCGCAGCTATAAAGAATGCGCCGATGCGAATCTGGGCGCTGGCATGCGACTTGTCGGGCACGGCTCGTTCCACTAACTCGCCGTCGCGATATTCGCGATCGGGATTGTCGAAGCTGGTGTGCAGATACTCCTCGATAGAGATGCTCGTCGCGCTGCTCATGACTCCTAGCCTACTTCTTCGCGATCAGCGGAGCCACCGTCTCCACGTCTAACGCCGCATTGAGCCGGTGTCCGTCGATGAAGAAAGTCGGCGTACCCTCCACGCCCGCGACCTCGCCTTGCTTCTCTTCCGCCGCGACCCTGGCAGCATACTTGTGGCTGTCCAGATCCGCCGTGAACCGGGGCAGATCCAAACCGAGTTCCTTGGCCCACGCCAGAATCCGAGCGCGTGAAAGGGACCGGAAGTTTGCGTACATCCTGTCATGCAGCTCCCAGAACCTGCCCTGCGCCTGAGCCGCAAGTGACGCCTCGGCAGCCAGAGCCGCTTGCGAATGAGACTCGAGCGGGAACTGTTTGAACACCAGACGCACGTCGTTCGGATATTTTTGAAGCAACAGCTTCGCCTGCTCGGTCGCTTCGGCGCAGAACGGGCACTGGAAGTCCGAAAACTCGACAATGGTCACGCGAGCGTTGGCGGGGCCGCGCATCGGATCGCCGTCAATCGAGAGCTTGACTGCTTGTTCGTCCAGCAGCGGCGGCGGGGTGTTCTTGTACTTGTTCAGATCCTCGCGAATCGCCGCGGCTTTCTTGCCCGCGGATGCTTCGCGCACCACGAACTGCGCGAAGCGGCGGCTGACACCGCACCCAGGGTCGCCCACGCGGCACTCGGCGATCTTCATGTCGCAGCCGCAGTTGCATTTGTCGGATCGCAGCACTTCGAGCGCCGCGTCGCGCGACGCTTTCGACATGCCCGTGAAATCCACGCCGGGCAAATTGATCGCAGTTTGCCACCCGCCCTGCGCCAGACATAGAACCATCGAGAAAGCGGCGAGAACGCCGCGCGAGAAAGCGGCGAGACCACCGCGCGAGAAAGCGGCGAGAACGGCGCGCCGGACATTCGGCAATTTCAATTCCATCTCAGTTCACTTCCATTCCGGATTTTTTCCTAAACTGACCAGATTCGCAAGTAGCCTGAACGCCCCCGGCACTCCCGACGGCAACTGGCGATACAGCGCGAACGCGTCATACACATAAAATCCCTTGCCGTAACGCGCGAGCAACAGCCCGCCCTTTTGCGGGTCCTGATCGGGATCGTGGGTTTCCACCAGGGGCTGATAGCGCTCATCCCAGCTTCGCAGAAAACCGTGGCCCCGTTCTTCCACCCATCCCTTGAAATCGTCGGCGGTGATCCGATTCGGCCAGCGAAACGCCGGCGTGGACGGGTCCAGAATCTGGACCGGCGAGTTTTCATCAACAACTTTCTGTGGATTCGCCCCCAGCGTGAACGGGTACGGTCCGTAGTTGTGATCGAAATCCTGAAGATTGTACTGCACGATCAGCACCCCGCCGTTCTTGACGTATTCGAGCAGGCGCGCGTTGGCCGATTTGAGATCGGCGCGAACCGCGTAGGCTCGCGTGCCGAGAATAATCGCGTTGTACCCGCTCAAATCGCCATGGGTCACATCGCTGCTATCGAGAATTCGCACGTTTTGATTTAGATTATCCAGCGCTTTGGGTACATCGTCGCCGGTACCCGGCAGGAATCCGATGGTCAAGTCCGGCGCGGTGATCACGTTCACGCCCACCGCGCGATAGGTCGCCGGGCGGTAAAAGGGATACGGGCGCAATCCGGGATAACCGGTGAGATGATAGCCCTCCGTATACGGGCGACCGTTGTAATCGGCGATGGCCGTGACGGTGTATTCGGCAGGCTTCACGATATCCGGCGTGACGGAGAAGACTACCGTCTGATCTTCGCCGTCACGCGTGAAGGAGAACGGCGATTCCGGCGGAGCGGATCGCCAGCCCGGCGGCAGATTCAATCGCAACACGCCCTGGGCCGCGCCTTTGACGTTGCTGTGAACCGTGCAGTGGAACTTGAACGACTTCGATCCCATCGGGACCGCGCCCGCCGACGGCGACAGCGTCACCGAAATCGCGGGACCCACCAGCAGCGGATTCTGGATTGTTCCGATTCCCGGAATCCGTTCGCTCGATTGCACCACCTGCGCGATTTCGAAAGGCACGCCGCGAAAGGAGAGCCGTGCATGAACGGACAAGGGGTAAGGCGCCAGGGGCAGATTGCGATAGCGGGCGTCGACTAGGTCGTAATACGGCTGTTCCTCGTCAGGCCGAGTGTAATAGGGACGTGTGAACGGCGCGTCCGCGGGCACCGAGACAGCGAATCGCCACTGCGCCTGCTTGCCCGCGCCGGCCTCGTGAACTGCATTACCCTCCGGCCGAACGTTCCAGTTCTTCCCATCGGCCGCGATCACCTCGACAGTTTCAACGCCCAGATTTTCGGGGCTCTGGTTGAACAGCGACGCACTGACCGCGAAAGACTGTCCTGGGATCGCGATCGTGAACGTCGGCCCGCCGCCGCGTCCGCCTCGACCCGCTTGCTGCGCCGCCAATGCGGCTTCTGCTGGAGTAGGAGCCGGAGCCGCCGGAGTTGCAGCATCACCGCCACGGCCGCCGCGACCAGCTCGTCCGCCTCGTCCTCCGCCGCGCCCCTCCCCTGTGGGAGCCTCGGAAACCGTCGTCTCGAAAGAAAGCTCCAACGATGCTGCCAGCGCCTCTTCGAACTGATGCTCCTTCACGCGCAATTCGAACAGCACGTCGCTCTTGCCCGGCTCAGCGATGGAGCTCGCGCCCACGCGATCGATCAACATGCGCGTAGCCTTCAGGCCATTCGCAAGACTCGGCGCTATCGCAGCCGGACGATCGACGTCGTAACGCTTCAACGCATCGCTCGACGCTTGGGCGATCTCGGCGAGCCCTTCTTTCAAAAGCTGCGTATCGCCCGTCGCGAGCGACGCAATTCCGTTCACGCTGACATCGATTCCATCGAAGAACGACGCCTCGGTCTCCTTCGCAGGCACCCGCGATCCGTAGCGATGATAGGAGCTATTCACCGGCGCGGGCTGCGGGAGCGTTCCCCCGCCATTCTGCGTTTTCTGATACCCCAGCCCTTCGCGCGCGATTTGCACGAACGTCAGTCCCGCGGCCGGCGCCGGCGTCCCTTCCGGAATTTGCACGGTCACCGACGGTTTCGTGTCCGACATTTTCTGATTTACGTAGTCGAAAAATTTCACCGGCACGAATTTGTCGATGGCGCTGTCGAACATACCCTCCGGGGTGATCTGCGGATTCGCCGCGCGCGCGTACACCTTCAGCGGAGCCCACGGCCGCAGCCCCTCACGAATCTGTTCGGGAAATTTAGTGGGGTCGCCCGCCGCGACGAAAGCCTCCTGCGCCATCTGCCCGGCCACCTGATGATTCCCATGCCCATCGCTTGCCGCGCCTACAAACACTGACGTAATGACCAGCGGGCGCACCAATCGAATCACGCGGACGGAGTCGGATAACACTCGATCGTGATTCCACTTCTCGAGCGCCTCTTCGCGCGTTTTCGAAAACCCATAATCCACCACGCTCGAAAAATATTGGTCGACGCCCATGTAGCGATCTGCGAACAGCAGCTCTTGTGTACGGACCAGGCCCAGAGCGTCATACAAATCCATCGACATGACGTTCTGCCCGCCTTCGCCTCGGTTCAGCGTCATCAATGCCGCACGCGCGCCCTGGCCCCGGCTTTCGTACGCGAGCATCCCGCCGTCTTCGTCGTCGGGATGTGCGGTGAACAGGATCAGGCTCGCGCGGGTCTGCAATTCGCGAAGCAGCCGCGACATCCCGGCGGCGCCGCGGTCCGGATAGATCGGCGACGCATACGTTGCCGGCGCTCTCTGTTGCGCGAAACTGAACGTCCGCCAGGCGCAGATGCCGAGGATCACCGCAACGAATGCAAGGGCTCGCCGCATGGCTTTCATCATACAAAACCTGATCGTTATCCATCGTGCCATGAGGCGCGACCGTTTTGGCTCCGTCCCGGAGCCAACCAACGCAGCAGCGGACAAAGGGAGTGCGTTCTGCTACGCTGCGCTTGTGAACATCGGCATCACCTGCTATCCGACCTATGGAGGGAGCGGTATCGTGGCGACCGAGCTTGGCGTCGAGCTCGCAGCCCGCGGCCACGAGGTCCACTTCATCACCTACTCCAATCCCATTCGCCTGGACCCCGGCATTCCGCGCATCCATTATCACGAAGTGGAAGTTTCGAATTATCCGCTATTTCAATATCCGCCTTACTGCCTGGCGCTGGCCTCGCGCATGGCGAATGTCGCGGCGGCGTACAATCTCGACTTGCTGCACGTTCATTATGCGATTCCGCACTCTATTTCGGCGCTGCTCGCCCAGCAGATGAGCGCGAACCGGCGCCTGCCTTTCGTCACCACGCTGCATGGAACCGATATCACGCTGGTGGGCATGGACCGCTCGTATTTTTCGATCACGAAATTTTCCATCGAGCAATCCGATGGCATCACCGCCATCAGCGACTACTTGCAGAAGCAGACCGTGGACGTGTTCGGCGTGGCGAACGACATCCGGGTGATTCACAACTTCGTGAATTGCGACGTTTACCGGCCCGATCCCGATCGGCCGCAAGAAAAACTGTTGATTCACCTGTCGAATTTTCGCCCGGTCAAGCGCGTGCTCGATTGCATCCGCATTTTGAAAGAGGTTCGGCGGGTGACCCCTGCACGGCTTTTGATGGTCGGCGACGGTCCGGACCGCAGCCCCGCGGAAATGCTCGCGCACGAACTGGGGATCGGCGAATTCGTGGAATTTATGGGCAAGCAGGATCACGTCGAACGGCTGATCTCGAAAGCGCACGTGCTCCTGATGCCGAGCGAAATGGAATCGTTCGGGCTCGCCGCGCTCGAAGCCATGGCCTGCGGGGTTCCCCCCGTCGGCACGCGCACGGGCGGAGTTACCGAGTTGATCACGCACGAAGTGGACGGTTTTGTCGAAGCAGTCGGCGATATTTCCGCGCAGGCGGCGCGCGTGATATCGCTGTTGACTGACGAACAGTTGTATCGTCGCATGTCGGCCGCGGCGCGCCACACCGCTGAAAACCGCTACTCCACCACCATGATCATTCCGCAATACGAGCGCTACTATGAGGAGGTTTGCGCGGGAGGATCGCGAACATGACGCAGATTCTCGCAGTCGGCGCGCATCCCGATGACGTGGAGTTCGGCTGCGCCGCGATCCTGATCAAAGAGATCAGGAAAGGGAATCGAGTGAAACTGCTGGTGCTTTCGCGCGGCGAAGCCGGCACCGGGGGAACTCCTGAGCTGCGCGAGCAGGAGTCGCGTGAAGCCGCCCGAAGGATGGGCGCCGAGATTGAATTCCTCGATTTCGGAGGCGACTGCCGCATCGACTACACCATCGAGAACCGCTTCCGGATCGCCGCCGAGATTCGCAAGCTGCGGCCTGCTATCGTCCTCGCACCGAATATTTCGGAAAACCAGCATCCGGATCATGCCGCTGCCGGCAAACTGACTCGCGACGCCTGCCGCTTGGCGCGATATGGCGGCGTCGATGCGTTAAAGCCTGCGCCGGTTCACAAGATTGACAGCCTGTATTTCTACAACATCACCCAGCACATCGGCGCTATTCCGGACATCGTGATCGATATCAGCGATGTGGCTGGCGTTTGGGAGGCTGTGATGAACTGCCACGCCAGTCAGGCCGCGCAGAAGAAGTACATCGATCTGCAAAAGACCGGAGCCCGCTTGCTGGGGCTGACCATCGGCGTCGAATTCGCGGCTGGATTATTTGCAAACGATCCGGTGCGAGTGGACCTCATCTCGGACATCGTGCTCTCGTCGCGAAATTTTTGACGAGGCGCGACCGTTAGGGAGTGCGTAATTTGACGAGGCGCGACCGTTAGGGAGTGCGTAATACCTCAAGTGCCACGCACCAGTCTGCCGCGCTATCCGCGTGGGTCCGCCAGCGGTTGGACCGCGACATCGGTCCCTTCGCGAATCAACGAACGGCGGGGCGTGAAGCGATACTTAATCAGAGTCCACCAGGCTTCAAACCCGTCCCGGGCGCGAATCTTTTTTCCTTCTGCAATTCCGCGGGCGTTATAACTGATGGGCACTTCATGAATCCGGTAGCCCCGGCGTCTCAATTTCGCGGTCACTTCTGGACAGAATTCGAACCGGCGGCAAACCAGTGGCAGGCCGCGAAGTATCGATGTGCGGAACGCTTTGTACGCGGTGGCTTCATCGGTGATCCGCGCCGAATACAGTAGGTTCGCGGTGACAGTCAGGATCCTGTTCGCGATTCGATTCCTAAGCGCCATCCCACTCTGCCGACGTGAAAAATGTCCGTGCCCGCCATGCCTCAGGAAACGCGACCCGTACACGATCTCGGCTTGCCCGCTCAGGATGGGCTCGATCAGCCGCGCGTAATCGTTCGGATCGTATTCGAGATCGCCGTCTTGAATCAACACAATGTCGCCCGACGCCAACTCGATTCCCTTGCGGATGGCGGCGCCCTTGCCGGCGTTCGAAGCCGAGCGGCATCCCGCGACCTCGCCGGTGCGCATATATTCGCCGATCATTTGCCCCGTCCCGTCGGTCGAGCCGTCGTCTACCACAATAATTTCTTTCGAGCACCCGGTCGGAAGCGGTGCGAGTCTCACGCGATCCATCACCTGATGGAACGTGCGGTGTTCGTTGTAGACCGGAATGATGATGGAGACCTTCACGGCTTTTGGAGGACCACCAACAGGGATTGCCCGAACGGCGGCCGCATCCGCGCTTCGATGCGCGAAATAATCGGAACCATGAATCGGTCGAAGAATGCGATCTGCCGTTCGGATTGTGCTTCACGCTGGAACACCCTCGCGTTCCACCACCATCCGAAAAACCCCGCGCAATTCATGTAGCGCAGCTTACTCATCCCCAGGCCGCAGTCCTGCGCAAGCGTCGTCATGGAGACCCGGCTGTAGCGGCGATGGTGACCGAGGTTGCGGTCAATGGGACCGTAGAGAGATTCGAAAGCCGGCACGATTAGTACGATAACCCCGCCCGGCGGTAGAATCGCCGCCATGCCTCGAAGCGCTCCGCGATCGTCTTGGATGTGCTCGAGCACGTTAAGGCACACCAACGAATCGGGCTGAAATTGCCGGATTTCATCCAGCGGCATTTGCTTGACCAGGAGTTCGGAGGCGTTGCAGACCGCTGTTCGTAAGTTGCCACGATCGCGAAAGCGCTGGTTAATCCGCTCGATACATTCCGGGTCAACATCCAGCGCGAACACGGCTTCGCGATCGAGCAGCATCCCCGTGAAATTGCCCGAGCCGCATCCGATTTCGACGACGCGTTGTCCCAACTCGGGCTTCACCAGCCGCGCCTGCCAGTCGAAGTAGTTGACGGCCGCCGCCATGCGCGCCTGGTCCGCCACGTTGTACGACGCGGGACTGATGGGATCGAGCGCTACGCTCATATGGGTTCGACCACCATTCTAATTCTGAATCACCGGAAAAAGATCTTTAGGGCGGCGATTGAAGTTCCACTCCCGAAGTGACAGACAATAGATGCACCGGATGTTTTATCTGTTCCATCTTTTCCGGTCGTTTCTTCCGCTCCACAATCCGATCGGGTTCGGGGCGGCCGACTTCATTGCGCTCGCCCTCACACTGGTTCTGGTGGGACTCTCATTCGCGAAGCAAATCCTCAGCCGCCTTTTCACTGAAGATCACGCCCGCCGATTCGCTGAACGCACCGGGTGGTGCATGCTCGCGCTCTTTCTCTTACCCATCGCGTTGCGCCTCGCCATGATAAACGTGCATCGCATTCCCACACCGCTCGGCATGGACGACTTCAGTTTTGTTCTGCTCGGCGATACTCTATCGCATTTTCGATTCTCGAATCCCATTCATCCGCTCCACCAGTTTTTCGAGACACTCTTCGTCTTTCAGCACCCGCGATACGCCTCGATATATCCGATGGGACAAGGTCTCGCGCTGGCCCTCGGGCAGATGCTCTTCGGCAATCCATGGGCGGGCATCGCGCTTTCCACCGGGGCGCTTTGCGCCGCTTGTTTCTGGATGCTGCGCGGCTGGGTCAGCCCCGGTTGGGCGCTGCTCGGCGCAGTGTTCGCCGCTCTGCAATTCGGACCGCTCAGCCAATGGATGAACAGCTTTTGGGGCGGCGCCGTCCCTGCCACCGCGGGATGTCTGGTGTATGGTGCCTTGCCGCGACTTCAGGAATCCGGCGACCCTCGTCACCAACGTAGTTACGCGATTGTGCTTGGCGCCGGAATTGGAATCCACGCTTTGTCGCGTCCTTACGAAACCGTGTTCCTGACCTTGAGCGTCCTTCTCTTCTTCGCGCCGCGGTTCCCCAAGCTACTTCGAGCAGCGCCGATGATCCTGCTCCCGCTGCTCCCCGCGCTCGGATTGATCTTGCTACAAAACAAGAGCGTCACTGGTAGCTGGACCACGCTGCCCTACATGCTCAGCCGATATGAATACGGCGTGCCATCCGCGTTCACCTGGCAGGCGGATCCGATTCCGCACCATGAACTAACGCCTCAGCAGCAACTCGTCTACCAGGGGCAGAAAGACGCGCACGATGACCAGGCAGCGATGGGCTTCATGGGACGCCTCGCCAGCCGCGTGAAATTCTATCGATTCTTTTTTCTCGCGCCGCTGTACCTGGCCCTGCCCGCGCTCCTATTGCGGCTTCGTGAATATCGGTATGTATGGGTTGTATTGACGATTCTCATTTTCGCGCTTGGCACGAATGTTTATCCCTATTTTTTCTCCCATTACGTCGCGGCCATCGCCTGCTTATTTGTGCTCGTCATCGTGACCTCGCTTGAAAAAATCGGGCCAGAGGCGGCGTCCATACTGATGTTCGTGTGCGCGTCGCACTTCGTCTTCTGGTACGGCATGCATTTCGCGGGAAACCAGGATTTCGCCCACGACATGTGGCAGTTCGAAACCGAGGACGTGATCACGGCCGGCGACCCGCAAGGGCGGCAAGCCATTCGCCATCGATTGATCTCCGCGCCCGGTGAACAACTCGTATTTGTCCGCTATGGCCCCGCTCACGTTTACCAGGAATGGGTTTATAACGGCGCTGATATCGATTCGTCGCGCGTCGTGTGGGCGCGCGATTTGGGTGGCGATGAAAACGAAAAGCTTCAACGTTACTATCCTCACCGAACCGCGTGGCTCCTCCAGCCCGACGTTCGTCCGCCGTTGCTGACGCCGTACTTTGCGCTACCGGCGTCACCCGCCATGGAGACCATCGTGCCTGAGCCGGCCGTCAAAGATCCGAAACGTCCGCGCCCCCGCTTGCGCTTCGAAGACGTGCCTGACGAATGAACGGGCGATTCAGTAACATGAACGCCAGCGATTTAAAGAACATGAACGCCAGCGATTTTAAAAAATGACGGCCAGCGATTTCCTCGAATTGACCATAGCCGCCACGCTGCTGTTTCTCGCGCTCGCCTGGCGCCCATGGATCGAACCACTCGGCCGTAGACTCGCGGAGCGAACCGGCTGGTGCATGCTGCTGCTCGCGGCGTTGCCCGTGGCGCTGAGATTATTACTCCTCGGGAATCATCCGGTTCCCACTCCGGAGATCTACGATGAGTTCGGGCATCTGCTGGTCGCCGATACTCTCCGCCACTTTCGATTGGCAAACCCGCCGCATTCGCTGCACCAGCTCTTCGAAACGTTCTTTGTCTTGCAGCAGCCGACTTACAGCTCGATATATCCCATCGGACAGGGATTGTCTTTGGCGATTGGTCGAATGATCTTCGGCTCTCCATGGGCTGGTGTGCTGCTTTCCACCGCAGCGTTGTGCGCGCTGTGCTATTGGATGCTGCGCGCATGGACCACGCCCCTGTGGGCGCTCGCGGGCGGCCTGCTCGCACTGTTCGAATTCGGCCCTTTGAGTCAGTGGATGAATACCTACTGGGGCGGATCGTTTGCCGCCGCGGGCGGGTGTTTAGTATTCGGCGCGCTACCCAGGCTTCGCGCTCGCGGAAGTCTGGCCTCAGGCGCGCTATTGGGCGTCGGCCTCGCGATTAATCTGATCACGCGTCCGTACGAGGGAATATTTTTAGGGTTGAGTGTGATTCTGTTTCTAATTCCCCTATTGCGCGACGTGTTGCCTGATCCCCGGAAGCGACGAGCAATCGCGCGCAGCCTACTGCTGACGTTGATCGTGCTCCTGCCCGCGATCGGGGTGACGCTGCTACAAAACCGTCGCGTGACCGGAAGCTGGACCACCCTGCCCTATCAGCTCAGCCAGTTTCAATACGGCGTCCCCGCATCCCTCACGTTTCAGCCTGATCCCATTCCGCACCGCGAGCTCACTACGCAACAGCAGCTCGAATACAAGGCGCAGATTGCCTTCCGTCCGAATCGCGAGACTATCCAGACTTACTTATTGCGGCTCGAGTATCGGGTGCGCTTCTATCGGTTCTTTTTTCTACCGCCGCTATTCGTCGCGTTGCCGTTTTTCCTGTGGGCGTTGAAGGAGAAGCGATTCCAATGGATACTTCTTACGCTGCTGATTTTCGCGCTCGGGATCAACTTCTTTCCCGCATTTCAGCTCCACTATCTCGCCGCGGTGACGTGCCTGTTCGTCTTAATAAGCGTCGCTGGACTGGAACGGCTCAGCCGGCTCAATCCCGACGCGGCCCGGTTGATCCTGCTTCTCTCCATCGCGTATTTTGGATTCTGGTATACCCTGCACCTGTTCGATACCAGTCGCCTCTCGCTCGCGTTTCGGCAATACGAAACGTGGGATGGCTTGAATCACCGCAATCCGGAGCGACGGATCATGGTCGCCCATCAGATTTCAGCCCTGCCGGGAACGCTGCTGGTGTTCGTCCGCTATTCTCCGCAACATATTTTTCAGGACGAATGGGTATGGAACGATGCCGATATCGACTCGGCTCGTATCGTGTGGGCTCGCGATCTCGGTGCATCCGAAAACGAAAAGCTCCGGGCATATTATCCCGGCCGAACCGCACTGCTGCTGGAGCCGGACGATCGCACGCCAAAACTAGCGCCTTACTCTCCCTGAATCGCTGTGGCGTGCTTTTCTCTAACGGAACCGCGACCGTAAGGGAGCGGCAGCCAACCGGCCTTTTCTCTAACGGAACCGCGACCGTAAGGGAGCGGGAGCCAACCGGCCTGCCGAGATTTCCGGTTTGCGGATCCGTTCCGGACGTCCCGACATTCCTTTGTGGGGCAGGCGATCTTGTCGCCTGCCAACGGACTCCTTCAGCAACCTCAGAGGCGCGCTCGTTACATGCGACGCCGGATTGTGAGAAATTCGTTGCTATGCCTCTTTTGCTGACCGAAGCCGACGTCAGAGCCCTGCTCACCATGCCGGACCTGATCGCTTGCATGGAAGACGCCCTCGCCGCATTTTCCGCGGGCCAAGTGGTGCAGCCCGTCCGCACCGTGCTCGACCTTGCCGATCGTCATGCGTTTTTCGGATTGATGCCCGCCTACATGCCGTCCATTCCAGCCATGGGAGCAAAGCTGGTGACTGTGTATCACTCCAATCTCGAGCGCGGCCTCCCGTCGCACCTCGGCACGATTTTGCTGTTCGATCCGGAAACCGGCGCGCTCGATGCGATTCTCGATGGCCGATATATCACCGAGGCGCGCACCGCCGCGGTCTCCGCTGTTTCGGCGAAGAAGCTGGCGCGTGACGATGCTCGCACGCTCGCGATCCTCGGATCGGGCGTGCAGGCGCGTAGCCATTTCGAGGCGCTGAAGTGCGTTCGCGATTTCCGCGAAGTTCGCGCCTGGAGTCCGTCCGCCGCGAATCTCAAAGCATTCACCGATGAAACCGGAGCTGTTCCGATGCCCTCGGCGGAGGCTGCCGTGCGCGGCGCCGACGTAATCGCGCTGACCACTTCTTCCCCCACGCCGGTCCTCGACGATGCTTGGGTGAAACAGGGGGCGCATGTTATATCTGTCGGCGCCAGTCGGCCTACGCAGCGCGAACTGGACCCGGCGTTGGTCGCGCGCGGACGCCTCTTCGTCGATTCCCGCGCCTCCGCGCTCAAGGAATCGGGCGATGTCGTGATGGGCATCGCCGAAGGCCGATACACCGCGGAACATATACTCGGCGAGCTTGGCGAACCCGCGACCGCGCGAGCTTCGCTCGACGAAATTACCATCTTCAAGTCGCTGGGGCTGGCTGTCGAAGATGTCGCCTCCGCACACCTCGCTTTGAAGCGGGCGCGCCAACACTCCAAAGGAGCCGCTGTTTGATTTGTGGCGCCCCAGCCCCATGCGTCAGCTTGGGGCTTGTTCTCGCAGCCCCATTCGTCAGCTTGGGGCTTGTTCTCGCTAGCCCCATGCGTCAGCTTGGGGCTTGTTCTCGCAGCCCCGTGCGTCAGCTTGGGGCTTGTTCTCGCCAGCCCCATGCGTCAGCTTGGGGCTTGTTTTCGCTAGCCCCATGCGTCAGCTTGGGGCTTGTTCTCGCAGCCCCGTGCGTCAGCTTGGGGCTTGTTCTCGCCAACTCCATGCGTCAGCTTGGGGCTCGTTCGCGTCCCACCCCGAGCGGGGATTCTCGGATCGCCCCGTTCGACTAGAATAGGGATAGCCTACTGAATGCCGGCCCAATTCGACCTATCCAAACAGAGCGTCCGCCAATTCGCTGAGCGGTTCCGCGCTGAGATGATTCCCCTCAGCAACACCTTTTCGTACTTCTGCGCCTCGGTTCCGATGTCGGAGGACGACCTGAAAGAATATCTTCAGGAACCGGTGGCGGCGCTTCCGCCCGCAATCACCGCGGCTCTGCCGAAGATTTCCATCCTCCTCGTCCCATATCTGGAGCGCGGCAACAACGGCGCCAGCCGAAAAGCCAAGTCCGCGCCGGCCGATTACATTTCCATCGAGAAGCCGCCCGAAGGCCGCCTCTCCACTTCGACGCAGCTCCGGCTTGGCGAAGAGACCGTACTGGTGTTCGCGCTGAAGGATCAGGAGATGGCCGAGTATCACTACCGGTTCTTCCATCTGCTGGCTGCGCTGATGGGCGACCACTGGACCGATGAGCTGGAAACCGCCTACGCGCGCGTGCTGCGCGAAGAGTTGAATGCCGACGTCCACGGCGAAGTGGATGAGCCGAGCTGGCGCATGAAGCAGGGCCTGCGAAGGTCGGGGAAATCGCGCGGAGGAAAAGCGTTCCGGGAGTACGCGCGCCAATCCTTCACCGACACGCTGACACTCTACCTGCACGGCATCTGTTGCGATATCGATATCGACACCGGCCCGCGCCAGTTGCCCAGCAGATACCTTCGCAAGCGCCTGATGGCCCTGGAGCAATTGTTCCCGCCGCCCAAAGGCTACGCGGTATTTCCGGAACAGTTAGAACCGTAAGGGTCTTTCCGAGCCGCGACTATCTTACGAGCCGCGACTAAAAGGAGCGGTTACTCAAACGCGCCGGCATGGAGCGCTTGTCTTACGAGCCGCGACCCAAAGGGAGCGGCCTAAATGATCTGGACCTCATCATCCTATTGACGCGCGACCGTAAGGAAGCGCGTCGCTCACCCGCGCTCACCCCGCGATCGACTTCCAGTTCTTCGCCAGCCGCTCCGCCGTTCTCCACGCCAGCGCCTGCACCGTCTCGGTCGGATTCCGCGCTCCGCTCGTCCCCATCACCGATGCGCCCAGCACCCCTAGATTCGGCGCTCCATGCGAAAATCCCCACCGGTCGACCACGTTCGTCTCGGGATTGTCGCCCATCCGCGTGCCTCCGTAGGCGTGCGTCGATAGGCCCGGCGCGCCCCCCGCTCCCGATGGACGCCGCACTTCAATCGCGCCCGCCGCGCGAAACCACTCTTCCATTTTCTTCTGCGCGAACTGCACCGCTCGCTGCTCATTTTCCTTTCCGCCGCCGGTGGTGACGCGGCACACCGCATCGCCCAGCGGATCCTTCACTTCCGGATCCAGGTCCAGAAACGACGTCTCATACGGAAAACTCGACGTCTGCAAATACGATGTGTTCCAGCGCGCCGCATTCTCGCGCACGAACGCCTTCCACTTCGACCCCCACGTGGGTCCGCGGCCGTAGGTGTCCATACTGGCGGCTTCGATCGGATGCATCTCCGTTGCAGCGGTCAGCGTACTCCCGCCCATGAACCCCGCGCTCGAATGATCGAAATTGTCATCCCCGAAATCGTCCACCACCGTGCTCTGCGCCGGCGCGCCGTACCAGACGTTGATGTCGAACGGAAACAGCGCCGACACCCCACCGCCCTGGTGATGCGCGAAAAAATGCCGACCCACCTGCCCGTGATTATTCGCCAGGCCGTTGGGATACGCTTTCGATTTCGACAGCAGCAGCAAACGCGAATTCTCGTAGGTATAAGACGCCAGCAGCACCACTTTCGCGGGCTGAAAAAACTCCTGGCCGTCGCGCAAATAATTGACGCCCGTGACCTTCCCGCTAGAATCAGAAACAATCCGCGTGACATGCGCGCGCTCGAAGATCGCCAGATTCTTGGTCTTCATCGCCTCGGGAATCGTGGTCACCGCCGTCGAATTCTTGGCGCTGATGTGGCAACCGCCAGCGCTACAGTAGCCGTGGAACGCGCACCCCGGACGGCCGCGATACGGTTGCGAATTGATCGCAGCCGGCCCCCGGAACGGATGCCAGCCGAGTTGATTCGCCGCCTTCGCCATCATGTCCGTATATCCGCTCCCACGCAGCGGCGGCATGGGATACTCGCGGCGCCGCGGCGCTTCGAAAATATTTCCCGCCGCGTCCAGCTTGCCCTGGATATTGCCCGCCTTCCCCGACACGCCGACTTCGTGCTCGACCATGTCGTAATACGGCTCCAGGTCGTCGTAGGTAATCGGCCAGTCTTCAAGCGTCGAGCCTTTGGGGATCGCGCTCGCGCCATAGCGCTTGATGATTTCCGACCGCGCCGTGAAATCCCACGCCTTCAACCGCCAGTGCGACGCCCAATAGTGAATCGACGTCCCGCCGACTGCGTTCATCATCGGATGAATCGACCCGCGCGGCCGCGATGGCCCAGTGGGAGAATCGCGCACCGTCGGCATCTCCTGCACCGCTTTCGCCGACGTCGTCACCAGCCGCCGAACGTTGTTGTGGATTTCGTCGGGCCGGAAGTTGTGCGGGTCCATCCACGTCCCCGCCTCAAGGCCCGCGATCTTCATTCCGGCTCGAGCCAGCGGCAGCACCGCGACACCGCCCGCCGCGCCCAACCCGATCACCACGACATCGACAGGTTTGAGATTAGTGGCCATGCCCGCCTCCGCTCGACTGACTCGAACTTTGCGGCCATGCCGACTTGCGATACGGCTTGATCTCGCCCGTCATGCTCTGCTCGGCGGGACCCACGGCGAGGCGCGGCCCAGGATAGCGGATCAAATCCCATCCCGCGAAATTGGTATTGCCGCCGTAATGTGGATCGCTGAACATGCCCTCGAGCGTCAGCCGCCGTATGCGCGAGAACACCGCCCGCGAATTGGCGAATCCCGCAGCCGAGCCGCCTTCCATCGCGCTGAGCACCGCGTCGCGTTTCTCAGCAGACAAATCGGCAAAAGTCGCCTGCTGCGTCCTTTGTGAAAACCCGTCGATCGCCGCCAGCCCCGCGACGAAATTGGTCTTCTCCGCGGCCAACGCGCCCGCAACCTGCTGAGCGATGTAGTTCGCCGCGCCGCATTCCACCGCTCCCGGCCCGTGTTCGTCTTTGGGGACCAGCCGATCGACAAATGCTTCGAGAATCTTTCGCTCGGGTTCCGAAAGCGCTCCGGCCATTGCCGCCGCAGGTTGTGCGCGCGCGGTCAGGGCGGATAAGGGCACTAGAGCGGCGCTCGCGATCAGCGTTCGCCGGGATACGTTGGGGGGCTTGGTAGCTTCACCGGAGTTCATATGCGCCTTTCTGTGGGGCTATCATAGCTTACATTTTTGGCGAAAGCTGCTAGGAAAGCATGACGGAGGGGATCGACCGATCGTGTTTACCAACGCCCGTCATCCCGAGCGAAGCGAGGGATCTGCTTTTCGCATTTGCAAAGCGCGGACAAAAGCAGATTCCTCGCTTCGCTCGGAATGACTGGGGACTGTCGTAATGACGGGCCGCTAGCGGGCGATTTAGTTCCCGACTCCGATGTGGCGACTAGATCAGATTCCTACTTCGCCGGCGCCGGATCGCTGTCCACCACGAACCCCTGGAACTCCACCGCGACGATTGCCTCCAGCAAGTGCCCGCCCCGCGTAGTTCCATCCTTCAGCGCGACCACTACGTGAGCGTGCACGAAAGGCTTGCCGTTCTCGATCGCCACGTTCCCGGTCAGTGAAACCAGCTCACATTCCTCGTCGATCGCGTTCTTTTTGTACGCTCGCTTTTCGGGATCGTACCAGCCCAGAACTACGTGATTGAGAGCCCCAATTCCCGTGAGACGGCTGTCGGTCAAGTGATTCTTTTCGGCGAATTCCGTGAGCCCCGCCGCGACCTCGTCACCCTTGCGCATGGTCACTTTGAACGTGCGGCCGGTGCTCGAAAGCTCTTTCACTTGCATTCCCGGCGCGAGCCCCCGCGCCGTGATCGGAGCTCGCCGGACATAATCATCCGGCAGTTTCGGAAGATCAGGTGCCTTGGTCTGAGCGGCCAGCGCCCCAACCAACACACCGGACAACGACAGCACCGCGAAAACGCCTCGAATCATTTCCCGCCTCGAATCGATTGTCGCCGATTATTTAATGACTGGCTGTAGTGACCGCTGTTCAATAATGCGATCCACCAGGCCGTAGTTGAGCGCGGCCGGCGGTTCGAGAATGTAATCGCGATCCACGTCGCGCGAAATCTTATCCACCGGCTGCCCGGTGGCGTCGGCCAGAATCTGGTTCAAGGTTTCGCGCATGCGCAGTATTTCCTTCGCATAAATGTCGATGTCGGTCGCCTGCCCCGCCAGTCCGCTCATGGACGGCTGATGGATCAGGATGCGCGAGTGCGGCAGCGTGTAGCGTTTGCCCTTGGTTCCACACGCCAGCAGAACCGCCGCCATCGACGCCGCCTGTCCCACGCAATAGGTCACGATGTCCGGCTCCACCAGCCGCATCGTATCCAGAATCGCCAGCCCCGCCGTGATGGATCCGCCGGGCGAATTGATGTACAGAGAAATATCTTTTTCTGGGTCTTCGGCCGACAGAAACAACATCTGGGCGATGATCAGGTTGGCTACGTTGTCGTCGATGGGCGTGCCCAGGAAGATAATGTTCTCCTTCAGCAGGCGCGAATAGATATCGAACGCGCGCTCCCCTCGGGAGGTTTGCTCCACCACCATCGGCACCAGGACGGAATTCTGCATTTCACTTTCTCCTTCAATACTCGAACCGGCTGGCGCGTCGCGCCTTCCAGCTTGGCTCAACCGGTGTATCGCAATTACTTTCCTCTAGATATTTCCATCATACGCGAGAATCCTCGAGGCACGACCGTTAGGGAGTGCGTTCCGCTTTTCTCACCCGCGACCTGAGGCACGACCGTTAGGGAGTGCGTTCCGCTTTTGACACCCGGCAAAATTCAACCCACCGTCAAAACGTCCCCACCCACGCCTTCACAATCTCCGCCGCCAGCGACGCTTGATCGTGGTCATGACCTTGAGTGTCGGCGTGCGGATCGATCGGCGCGCCGAGCGTCGCCACGTCGCCGCAATTCACCGGCTGCGTCGACCAGTCCGCGATCATCTCCGCGCTCACCTCGGGATGAAATTGAAGGCCGTAAACGCGGTCGCCATAGCGGAACGCCTGATGCCGGCACTTCGCCGAATACGCCAGCCACTCCGCGCCGTCCGGCAGGTCGAAAGTTTCGCCATGCCAATGAAAAAACGTGGTGGGCGACGCGATCCCTTGAAACAGCGGGTCGGCTTTGCCCGCTTCTGTCAGATGCACCGGCGCCCAGCCAATCTCCAGCTCCGCATTGCGATACACCCGCGCGCCCAGCGCCTTCGCCAGCAATTGCGACCCCAGACAAATTCCCAGCATCGGAATGGCGTCCTTCAGCCCCCGCTCGATCAGCGATAATTCCGCGGCGAGCCCCGGAAGAGGGTCGTTGGCCGACATGGGCCCGCCCATAATCACCAGCGCGTCGTGCTTGTCTGGCAGGAAATCGGCCCCCAGATCGTGATACGAAAAACGGACGCCGCATCCATCGAGTGCCTCGGCGAAATACCCTAAACCCTCAAATTTTTCGTGGCGTAGTACTAAGGCTTGCATCACCGTCACCGTTATGTAAGTGAAAAACCAGCCTAGCAGGCCAGGCTGGGCCGCTGCCCTCCGGCTTCCACGCGCCCCGTAAGCTCCTGTAATCTAAAACGAATCGGCCCCGTCCTAGGAGCTTGTTGAAAGTGTAAAGAGGAGTGTAAAGAGGGGACAGGCTACCCTTTCCCCATTTGCAACACGTTGATTCCGGAAACGGTCGAGTAGTGGACAGAGCGGGCTGCTGTCCCCTTTCAACAAGCGCCTAAGATAGATTTAGGTAGATAAGTGTAAAGAGGGGACAAGTGTAAAGTGTAAAGAGGGGACAGGCTACCCTTTCCCCTTTCCCAATATGTTGATTCCGGAAACGGTCGAGTAGTGGACAGAGCGGTCTGTCCCCTTTCAATAAGCTCCTAAGATAGATTTAGGTAGATAGGTTTAGGTCTCGCCGCGCTCTGCCGATATAAGTGTTGGGGAAACATGCGAATTCTGATCGCGGATGACAGTATTGTGTCCCGGCACCTGCTGGACGCCACCTTGCGAAAATGGGGCTACCAGGTGGTCGTCGCCTGCGATGGCGTGGAAGCCTGGAACGTCCTGCAAGAGGACGATGCGCCCAAGCTCGCGATTCTCGATTGGGTGATGCCCGGGCTCACCGGCCCGGAAGTGTGCCGCCGCGTTCGCGAGCACGCCAAGGAAAAAGACACCTACACCTACATCCTGCTGCTCACCTCGAAAAGCCTGAAAGAGGATTTGATCGAGGGCATGGAATCCGGCGCGGACGATTACATCACCAAGCCGTTCGATCAGCACGAGCTCAAAGTGCGGCTGCGCTCGGGCACGCGCATCATAGACTTGCAGCGCGAGCTGGTGACCGCCAAAGAAGAGCTCCGCGAGCAGGCCACCAAGGATTTTCTTACGCGCATCTGGAATCGCTCGTCCATCCTCGATATTCTTCAGCGCGAACTGATTCGCGGCGGACGCGAGGAACGCTCCGTCGGGGTGGTGTTGGCCGACTTGGATCACTTCAAGCTGGTCAACGACACCTGGGGCCACTTCGCCGGCGACGCGGTCTTGCGCGAGTTTGCCCGCCGCATGCAAACTTCCATCCGGCCGTATGACGCCATCGGCCGTTACGGCGGCGAGGAATTCCTGATCATTCTGCCCGGATGCGATGAGCCATGCACGTCGCGTCAGGCCGAGCGGATGCGATCCGTCCTGGATGCCGAGCCGATGATCGTCAACGAACGGCGCCACTCCATTACGTGCAGCTTCGGCGCGACTACCTGGCATCCCGGCGAGCCGATCTCGCCTGACGGCCTGATCCGCATCGCCGACGATGCGCTGTACGCCGCCAAACATCAGGGACGCAATCGCGTCGTCTGCCAAACGGCTGCGTGATCTTCCAGCCCCACCCGTTAGGGTGGGGGATCTATACTCAATCCCGCCAATTCCAGCCCCACCCGTCAGGGTGGGGGATCTATACTCAATCCCTCAACTTGAGGCGCGCCCGTCAGGGCGCGCGTGTTTCTTCTCGGCTCCTGAGGCCCGCCCGTCAGGGCGCGTGCACCAAATCCTTCAGATTGAAACCCACGTCCGCCGCCTGCTCCGGCGTCACCGGCGCTTTCGCGGCCAGTAGCTTTCGCGCCAGCATATGGTCGGCGGGACGGTTAATGGAATCGGCCGCCCGAAATCTCCCATCCTTGAAATAGAACACCGAAAACTTGCGGCTGCCTGGGTCTCCGCGCATCACCACTTGATCGCACCCGGCCGATAAACCCGCCATCTGAAGCATGATGTCGAACTGGTGAGTCCAGAACCACGGCACGGCGTCGTAAGGTTGCGCCGCTGCATTCGCGATGATGTTCGCCGCCGCGCACTTCGCTTGATCCACCGCGTTCTGAACCGATTCCAGCCGCACCCGATCGCCCGCGTAGGGATTATCGTGCTCCGCGCAGTCGCCAATCGCGTAGATGTTCTGGTCGCTGGTTCGCAGATAGGCATCCACGGCGATGCCGTTCGCGGTGGTGAGCCCCGCGTCGCGCGCGAGTTCGTCATTGGGGATCACGCCGACCCCGGCGACCCTCATATCCGCCTCGGGAATCGCTTGCGCGCCGAACCGGATTTCGACGCCGTGCTCCGCGTGCAGCTCGCAATAAAACTGCGAGATCACCGGCGCTACCACGCGGGCCATCAGGCGCGGCTGCATCTCGACCACCGTCACTCTTTTTCCGAGCGCCCGCGCCGCCGCCGCGACTTCGAGACCGATGAATCCCCCGCCGACGATCGCGACGCTCGCGACGCTCGATGCATCATCGAGCCGTTCTTTGATCTCGATTGCGTCGTCGCGGCTTCGCAGATACAGAGCGCCGTCAATGAGATCGTCGGCGAGCCTTCGTACCCGTGCGCCCGTGGCAAGTACAAGATTCGAATACGGGATCGACTGCCCGGAGGCGAGCCGCACCCGCTGATTCCCGCGATCGATTTCGACCGCGCGCTCTCCCACCATCAGCGCGATGTTCTGAGCTTCGTAAAAACTGCGAGGCCGAAGGTCGGTTTTTTCGATCCCCTGTTTGCCCAGCAGATATTCTTTCGACAACGGCGGCCGCTGATACGGCAGATGCGGCTCATCGCCGATCAGAGTGATCGACCCCTGGTATCCGCCCGCCCGCAGCGACGCCGCGACTTGAAAGCCGCCCTGCCCCGCGCCGGCGATCACCACACCAGGGTCCATGCCGAGTCCACGTTTCATCCACGTTTGTCCAGCTATTGTTGCGTGGGCGGGGTGCGCACGATCAAGCCGTCGAGTGCGTTGGTCACCCGAATCTGGCAGCCGAGCCGGCTGTTGGGCTTGCGCTCGGACGCGGTGGAATCAAGCATCGCGTTTTCATCCTCTTCCATCGGAAGGAGTTTATCGAGCCACGCGGGGTCGACATACACATGGCAAGTCGCGCACATGCACGCGCCGCCGCATTCGGCGACGATGCCGTCGACGCTGTTCTTAATGGCGCCCTCCATCACCGAATCCTCGAGGGGGACATTGATGGCTCGGCTTTCGCCTGCGTTCGAAATATACGTAATCGATGCGGTTTCTTGCGGTTTTTTGCTGAATAATGACATGTTTTCGTTTAGCGGAGATTCAGCAGCTTTTGGGCGTTGCCGCAATAGATTTTGTGCTGGTCTTCGGAGCTCAGATTCAGATTTTCAATGACGCCGATGGTCTCGCGGATGTACAAACCGGGAGTGGGCTCGAAAGGCGTATCTGAAGCAAACAAAACCCGATCGGCGCCGAAAAATTCAAGGCCGCACTTGGTTGCAGCCAGCGCGCCGAACAGCGCCGTATCCGCGTAGAACATCTTGAAATAATCCAGCGGACGCTTCTTCATCCCTTTCAGCAGCCCCTCATAATTTTCGTCGGAGGTGCGCAGCCCAAGCTGATCCCAGCCGTGGCCCACGCGGCCCTCAAAGTACGGAATCATCGCGCCCATGTGATGCGTGATGATCTTCAGCTTCGGATGGCGGTCGAACAATCCCGAAAAAACCAGGCGGGCCATGGCCACGCTGGTTTCATAAGGCCAGCCGAAAGTCCACCAGATTTCGTAGAGCGACCGTTGCTCGGAAAGGTAATCGGGAAAGTTTCCGGCCCGCGCCGGATGCAGCCAGATCGCGCGGTCGCGGCGCGCCAATTCATCGAACAGCGGCGCGAATTCCGGCGCGTCCAGCGGTTTGCCCGCGGCGTTCGAGTATAACTGCACGCCCAGCGCGCCGAGTTGGGTCAATGCGCGATCCAGCTCCTTCGCAGCCGCGTCCGGATGATTCATCGGCAAAGCCGCGGCAAAACCCGGGAAGCGACCGGGATAACGCGCGACCAGCTCCGCCATGCCATCGTTGGCCAGCCGCGCGAGCGCTGGCGTTGCATCCGCGTCCGCGAAAGACTCGATGGGCGGCGAGGCGAGGGAAATAATCTGGCGATAATCGCCGAACTCGTCCGCGATCTGATCCATCAGGCGGAATCGCGCGTCCAGGTCGTACATGGTCGGCAGGTTCCGCGATCGTTTGCCCATGTCCTTCAGGCCGGGCGCGATCCTCAGGAACTCGGCGAAAAAAGGCCCCGGGAGGATGTGGTTGAAGACGTCGATTTTCACGAAGGACTCCATCATAACAATCCTGGATTCAATGAGAAGGAGGTTCGCCTCGCAATGCAACTGGAACCGCGTGTGTTAGTTTCTTGTTTGATGACACCCGCTGACAGAGACGACGAATTCGGATATCAACGCGCCGACGCCGGCTATTTCGAAAAGCGCGGGCTGCGGCGGCACGCTCGCGTATTGCATCTGTGGGCGCTGGGCGTGGCGGCGGTAATCTCGGGCGATTTTTTCGGGTGGAATTTCGGACTCACCGCCGGTGGATTCCAGGGCATGCTGATCGCGCTCGCGATCATGACGGTGATGTACGGCGGGCTGTGTTTCTCGATCGCAGAAATGTCGCCGGCGCTGCCGCATACCGGCGGCGCATATTCATTCGCGCGGACAGCGATGGGTCCGTGGGGCGGATACATCACGGGGCTTGCCGAAAACATGGAGTACATCCTCACCCCGGCCACCATCGTGGTCGGCATCGGAGGCTATCTCGGGGCGATCTTCGGCACGGCGAAAGCGTGGGAGCCCGCGTGGTGGGTGGTGTGTTACGCGGTATTCGTGGCGTTGAACGTCTACGGCGTCGCGCTATCGTTGCGATTTTCCGTGTTCATCGCGATGGCGGCGCTGGCAGTGCTTGCGGTTTTCTGGATGGGGGCCATCCCGCATCTCGATTTCCAGCGGTACGCGTTCGACGTTCCGCCGCGCGGGCCGTATGCGTGGTCGGGGTCGCTGGCGGCGCTGCCGTTTGCGCTATGGCTGTATCTCGGCATTGAACAACTGCCACTCGCCGCCGAGGAATCCCATGATCCGCGCCGCGATATGCCGAAGGGAATTCTGTATGGCCTGCTGACGCTGATCGTGTGCTCCTTCTTGACGCTGGTTCTGAGCGCGGGAATCGCGCCGGGCGCCGCCAAGCTGGGTGCGTCGCAGGAGCCGCTGGTGTTGAGCTTTCAGACGATCGCTCCGATGCGGTGGACGAAGCTGTTCGGGGTGGTCGCGTGCGTCGGCCTGATTGCCAGTTTTCACACGATCATTTACGCTTACGGCCGCCAGATTTATTCGTTGTCGCGCGCCGGATATTTTCCGCAGTGGCTTTCGGTGACACATGCTCGGCATAAGACTCCGGTACGGGCACTGATGGCCGGATCGCTGTTGGGGTTGGCGGCAGCGCTCGCGATTTATGGGTTCGGCCAGAACAGCCAAGTGGGCGCGATCCTGTTGAATATGGCGGTGTTTGGAGCCGTGATCGCGTACATTTTGCAGATGGCGTCCTTCCTGCTACTGCGTAGGAATCTGCCGTCGATCGAGCGGCCTTACGTCAGTCCATTTGGCGTCGTGGGAGCGGTGCTGGCAACGGTGATCTCCGCGGTCACGCTGGTGGTGCTGTTTCAAAATCCCGATTACAACAAAGGCGTGTGGGGAGCCGCGGTGTGGTTTGGGCTGGGCATTGCGTATTTCGCGTTGTATGCGCGGAAGCGTCTGGTATTGTCGCCTGAGGAGGAATTCGCGCTGCGCGCACGTCAGGGGACAGGGGTCAGGGGACAGGGGACAGGAAAACAAACAGGGGCCGGGGGCCAGTGAATCTCAAAACCCTACTGGCGAAGGCGAGTCCGGCGCGGTCGGGCGATGAACTGGCCGGGATCGCGGCGGCATCGGCTGAGGAACGCGTAGCGGCGCAGATGCAGCTTGCCGATACTCCGCTGCGGCGATTTCTGGAGGAGCCGCTGGTCTCGTATGAGACCGACGAAGTGACACGGCTGATTTTCGATTCGCATGATGCTGACGCGTTCGCGCCGATTTCCGGGCTGAGCGTGGGTGAGTTTCGCGAATGGCTGCTGGCGGACGAAACCATCGGCGATACACTCGCCGCCGCCGCGGCCGGCATCACGCCTGAAATGGCGGCTGCCGTGTCGAAGATCATGCGGGTGCAGGATCTGATCACGGTCGCGGCGAAGATTCGCGTGGTGACGAAGTTCCGCAGCACGATTGGGCTTCCTGGACGGCTTTCGACGCGGCTTCAACCCAATCATCCCACCGACGACTTGCGCGGGATCGCGGCGAGCGTGATCGACGGACTGCTCTACGCCAACGGCGACGCGGTGATCGGTGTGAATCCGGCGTCTGACGATCTGGCAACGGTGGAGGCGCTGCTGCGCATGCTCGACCGGGTGCGTGAGTCGCTCGAAATCCCGACGCAGATCTGCGTGCTGGCGCACGTGACGATGCAGATGAAGGCGATGGCTCGTGGAGTACCGATGGATCTCGTGTTTCAATCGATCGCGGGAACGGAGGCGGCGAATCGGGCGTTCGGGGTGAGTCTGGCGATGCTGGATGAGGCGTGGGCGGCGGCTCGCGAGAAACACCCCCAAGCAAACTTGATGTATTTCGAGACGGGGCAAGGCAGCGCGCTGTCGGCGGAGGCGCATCACGGAATCGATCAGCAAACGTGCGAAGCGCGGGCTTACGCGGTCGCGCGACGGTTTGAGCCACTGCTGGTGAACACGGTGGTCGGGTTCATTGGGCCGGAATATTTGTATGAAGGAAAACAGATCATTCGAGCGGGGTTGGAGGATCACTTTTGTGGAAAATTGCTGGGGCTGCCGATGGGATGCGACGTTTGCTACACCAATCACGCGGAAGCCGATCAGGACGATATGGATACGCTGCTGACGCTGCTGGGCGCGGCGGGGTGCAACTACATTATGGGCGTGCCGGGGGCGGACGACATCATGCTGAACTACCAGAGCACGTCGTTTCACGATGCGCTGTATTTGCGGTCACTGCTGAAGCTGCGTCCGGCTCCGGAGTTCGAGGCTTGGCTGGAGCGGATGGGGATTCTGGAGGATGGTGTGCGGCTTCGTGCGACGCGGGCGCTGCCGGCGGCGTTTCAGAAGGCGCTGGCGATGGGGTGAGTTTGGCGTGTTGCGTATGCACTAAAATGTATGTACGATGAGGTGAAGCATCATCGATGCGCGTCGAATGGGATGAGGACAAGAGCCGTCGAAATACGGTAGAGCACAGAGTTAGCTTTGAAACTGCCCGTTTGGTTTTCGACGATCCTTATGTGCTCAGCACCCCAGATCGCATTGTGGAAGGTGAGGAGCGGTGGCAGTCGGTAGGAATGGTATTTGGCGAAGCATTGCTCGTGGCCCATACCTATCGGGAGCGGGCTGGCGAGGAAGTGATCAGGCTGATTTCGGCACGAAAGGCAGTCGCGCATGAAAGGCGAGCATATGCAAAGAGTCAAAAGCGCTCAGGCGAGTGAAATCCGCGCGCTCAAACGGATGAAAGACCGGGAAATCGATACCACCGACATTCCTCCGGTGCTCGACTGGAGCAAGGCAGTTGTGGGTAAGTTCTACAGGCCGATTAAGAAGCCGCTCACGATCCGGGTGGACGCGGACGTTCTTGCCTGGCTCAAGGGACAAGGCAAGGGATATCAGACGCGAATCAACGCCCTTCTGCGAAGTTCGATGGAAGGGGCCGGCTCCAGAGCTCGAAGCGCGACTAGATCGAACGGGAGTTCTGGAGGACGGCGCTAGATTACGCGCGACGCATGAAGAACGAGAATATTATCAGAACCAGACGGCTGAGTGACGGAACCGTGGTGCAGGTGTTGCCTGACCGATCGACGAAGCCGTTTGAAGACGCGACGGATTGGGCCCGGCTCCGGGCGATGACCGACGAAGAGGTTACGGCCGCCGCGCTGGCCGATCCGGACGCGCAGCCTCTGACGGCCGAGCAGCTTCGGACCCTGCGTCGCGTGCCGCGCACGAAAACGCTGCGCCGAGCCCTGCATCTAACGCAGGAGGAATTTGCCACGCGGTACCGAATACCGCTGGGCACATTGCGGGATTGGGAACAGGGGCGGTGCGAGCCCGATCAACCGGCGCGGGCGTATCTCACCGTGATCGCTCACGACCCGGAGGGCGTTCAACGCGCGTTGCAAACTCAGCCCGCGTAATAGGGCGGATGCGCAACGCCGCTTCGCGCCGACGCGGGCGTCGCCGGCGACATTTCAGAAGGTGATTGGGGTGGGTGAGGTTATCGCCGGGAGCAACTACGCGTTTGGTTCCGGGATCGCGGTTCGCCCGCACGCGCGGTCAATCGCCTTAGCGAGTGAGCGAAACGCCGAACAGCCCGGAGATTGTCTATTCATGTAATCTCCGTGCTACCATTCTTGGTCCGCGCGCCTCTCCCACTCCGATTTGAGGCGTCCAAGAATCCGATCTATTGGCGGACGGCCAGACTGCCGGAGATGCATGTCTAGCACGAGTTCTCCAATTCCAAGATCTTGAGGGGCAATGTCGTACCCCATTCCAAGAAAACGGCTTGCCGTCGTTCCTCGGGACAGCCGGGCGTTAATAACCTCAAAAACATGATGTGGGGAGGCGAGAATCTGCCCGGTGAAAACCTCAAGCAACGTTATTCCCAACGAGAATATGTCACTTCGAATGGTAACGTCTCTTGGCGAGATTGCCTGTTCCGGAGACATGTACTTTAGGGTTCCAAGTCCCTGTTGACTTGTGACGGTGAGTGTCCCGGTCGTAACTGACGCGTGAAAGTCGCCCCACTTCATGATCCCAAAGTCGCCCAGCTTTGCTGGACGCTGTAGGCTTACGGCCGTGTCGGTCGGAAGAAAAATATTAGCGGGCTTGATGTCCCGATGAACTAGCCTGCTTTGATGTAGGTACTGGAGGGCCTCCGCCACGTGAGCGGCTATGGAAAGTCGCTCCGGAGTGAGCACGAACGCCTTGCGCTCGTTTTTCTCCGAGTGCCTCCGCTCATCACGTTTGATATGGCTCTCTAGCGTAGTCCCCTTCACTATTTCCATGAGCATGAAGGGATTCTTGGGGCCACCGGAGGGGAAGGCGTGCCCGTATTCATTGTCGTCGTATGCGTGGATCTTTACTAAATTCTGATGGAAAAGCTGTGCCCCACGCTGCCCCTCTCTCCGAAACCTATTCGCAACATCATCGAAGACGGCTTCATCAATGTACTTCGGATCGGGGGCGAGGAACTTTACGGCGAACTCCTGATTATCGGGTATCCGAGTGGCTCTACGCACGAGGCCCGCCGCCCCATCACCGAGCTTCCCAGCGAGTCTATACTCGACGCCGTTGACGCGAAACTTCTGACCGTTCTCAGGATTGCACAGCCGACGACTTATCGGATGGGGTTCCCGCTCTGGTACGTCGCCCTGTGAGGACATATCCGACCGGGACCGCGCGAAGGTCATTCAAGGCTCTCCTGAGGAAACCGTATTGTATCCCATTGGGCTCAAGCCCAGTCGCAGACGTAACGACGCCCCCGGCATCATAACGGGAGGAAACAGAGCCCAGGAGAAACGGCTCCTATCGGAGACCGTTCGTCAAAGAGCAACTTCATCCCTGGGCGGCTTTGCGCCCCGCCGCCAATTCCGCCGCGTAGGCATACACGGCCCGAAAGTCGTCAGCTTCGAGCTGGGGATGGTCGGCGACGATCTGTTGCGGAGACGCTCCGCTGGAGAGCCACTCGAGAACTTCCTGAACGGTGATGCGGTGGCCGCGAATACACGGCTTCCCGAATCGCACGTCGGGATCGATCGTAATTCGCGCAAGCAGTGAACTGTGGACTGCCGACATTCTTATGATCCTGAAATTATTGTATATCGGCGTTGGCGAGAAAATGGGACAGACAGCCCTTTTTTCGTTCAATGCCTCGAAAGCACGATCAAGGATGTGAGCGACGAAAAAAGGGTGTCAGTCCCCATTTTTTTATCGGAACTTCCTGCGATACTGATGGACGCGCCCGACGTGAAACCAAAACCTGGCGAAAGCTTCCTGAGCAAACTTGGCCGGTCCGCCAGTGTGGCGGCGTTGGGCTTCGCGGCGGCTGCGATTCCGCTTCATCTCCTTCTGCGAAAGCCACTGGTGGGCGCCCCGGAAGACATCCGCGCCCAGGGCTGGCCCATCCGCCTGATGCAGGTGCTTTTCGCCAAATACGTTCTCCGGTGGATCGACGTCGAAGGCCTGGAGAACCTTCCGCAAGGGTCCTACGTGATGGCCGCCAACCATGCCTACAAATCGGGCGTGGACGGATTTATTCTCGGCCACCTGCTGGCCACCCGGGCCGGCCGGGTGCCGCGCATCGTCATCACGGCGGACAACCGCACCTGGGTGGTGCGGGCGGAACGCTGGGTGCTCCACCACTACGGGATTGCTTTGCTGGTGGGCGACCAGACGGGGGCGCACCGTCAGGGAACGTCGGACGCGATCGCCCGATACCTTATGGAGAGCGACCATCATGCGGTCCTGATCTTTCCGGCGGGCCGCGCGATTGCCGATCCTGTTTTACAGCTGGAAGGCTGGAGCACCGGCGCCGTGGTCGCAGCCATGAAGAGCGGTTGCCCCGTGGTACCGGTCGCCATCGGCGGACTGCGGCTGGACTGGACTCCGGAGACCGTCGTTTTTTCCGCCATCCACGCGGATAGCTTGTTGAAAAAGGGAGACCGCTCTGTCCACTACTCGACCGTTTCCGGGAATCAACGGATTGCGAATCGGGACAGAGTGGTCAGTCCCCTTTTTCAACAAGCTCCTAGTAGCTCGACGAGTAACCCCCTTAGTGACCCCGTTATTGACGACGACCCACCTTTTCGCATCCAGGTCCGCATGGGCAAGCCCATCACGCCGTCGGGCGATCCCCATGCAGACATCGCGGAGTTACGGGATGCCGTCGCCGCGCTGATGCAGCATATCCCTGGATTGCGTCCCACTCCCGGAGAATCCGATCCTGCCTTCGGCAAGCTGACCCTGCGCGATGGCCGCACTTTGGCGTATATGGATCGTGGGCCGCGCACGGGTACTCCGATTTTCCACTTCCACAGTTTTCAGGGTTCGCGGCTGGAGCGGATGGGCGCGCACGACGAGCTGCTCGCCAAACTCAACATCCGTCTCATTTCTCCGGATCGTCCCGGCATCGGGCTTTCCACTCCCGCGCGCGACCGCACCGTAGTCGGCTGGGCGGCCGACGTGCGCCAGTTGACCGAACACCTTCTGGGACCGGGACGACCCTTCTCCATTCTCGGTTTTTCCGCTGGTGCAACCTATGCGCTCGCCTGCGGCCAACTCCCGGGACTGCGGGCCATCGCTCTGGTCAGCAGTCTGGGGCTGCCCCATCTGATCGCCAACTGGAGGCGGTTCTCGCAGGAAACCTGGCGCATCCTGCTTTCGGCCAAGCTGGCGAACTTCCGCTCGGCGATCTTCCTCCGGATCGAAAAGAAGCACCGCGACCGCCTCTTCAACCACTGGGAGAGCTACTTCGAGGACGTCAAACGGGGGCTTTCCGCGGACGACCGGCGGATCCTCTCGCAGCCGGAAGTCGAGGAATCCTTCCGCCAGAATCGCCGCGAGAGCTACGCGCAGGGGCCGGGTTACCTGCTTCAGGAAGTCCAGGCGCTCTACTCCGACCCTCGCATCGACCTCACCCATCTGGCGGCCTGCACCGTGCTGATCACGCACGGCATCGACGACACTGTGGTGCCGGTTGAGGTCGCGCGCAATCTCCACTCCAGGATTCCCGACAGCGGTTTTCAGGAATTACCCCGGCGTGGGCACTATTTTGTGTATGAGCCGGACGAGATGGAGAATCTGCTGGTGGCATTGCTCAAAGCACACCAGAACTGTCCAGGATAGAGGATCGCCTTCAAGGTTAGTGGCAAGACGCCAAGCATCGATTCGGTAAACGTGCCGGCATGCAAGGCCGAAGTCCATCGTCTCAAGACAATTCAAGTCCTGAATTACGGGGCGACTCGTCCCCGACTTCTTCAAATTCCGGCTTCTTCAAATTAGCGGTTTGGCGCAGAGTTCAGATCCCGCGGTGAAGGCCGTATTATGCTTTCATTAGTAGTTTGCCCGAGGAGGACGCCTATGGACCAGTCCACTGCCACCCCAGTCTCGCGACGGCACATACTTGGGGCTGTGCTCGCATCCGTGTCCGGGGCAGTCCCGATGATCTTGCGCGCTGACGATAAAGCCGGGACCAAGTTGCCCGTGCTGGGCGCCGGAGGGCACATCTATGAAGCGGAGCACGATTGGGGCGAGTTGCCGGCGGGCATCCGTTACGGCAATACGCACGGAGTGGTGGAAGATTCGCAAGGACGCATCTATGTGCACCACACGGTACATGCGACCAGCGAGAGCTCCGATTCCATGGTCGTGTTCGACGCGAAAGGCCGCTTTATCAAATCGTGGGGCAAGGAGTTCAAAGGCGGAGCGCACGGGCTGCACATTCAGAAGGAAGGCAGCACTGAGTTTCTCTATCTGTGTGACACCAAGCGTGGGATCGTGGTCAAAGCGACCTTGGATGGAGAGGAGGTGTTCACCATCGGCTATCCCGAGCAATCCGAAGCGTACAAGCCGGGCGCGGATGGCAAGAAGCCGAAGTATAGTCCCACCAACCTGGCCATTGGCCCGAACGGCGATTTATACGTCGGGGATGGTTATGGATCGAGCTATGTGAACCAATACAACTCCAAGGGCGAATATATCCGCACTTTCGGCGGCAAAGGTACGGAGGCCGGTAAGTTGGACTGTCCGCACGGAATCATCTTGGACAAGAGAGGATCTGAACCGGTTCTGGCCGTTGCCGACCGGGGGAACAGCCGTATCCAGCGATTCACCTTGGATGGACGTCCCATAGACGTTGTCGCCGGCACGAACATGCCATGCCATTTCAGCTTCTTCAAGAATGGCGATGTGGTTGTGCCCGACCTGGGTGCCCGCGTAACGCTGATGGACCGCCACAATCAGGTGATTGCACACCTCGGCGACGATTCCTCGAGCAAGTGGCGCGACACCCGCACCCAATCGCGCGATCATTTCATTGCCGGTAAGTTCGTCTGTCCGCATGGCGCCTGCTTCGACCACGAAGGGAATATCTTCGTCGTGGAGTGGGTGGAGGTGGGGCGAGTGACTAAGTTGCGCAAAGTGTGATCAGCGCGCGAATGCCACGCTCCAACTTCATCGCAATGAATCTCGTAAGATGATGGTCGATGAAGCGAGCGCTGTTATTCCTGATTGGCTGGTCGTCCGCGTGGAGCACTGAGGTCGATTTCGCGCGCGATGTGCATCCGATTTTCGCGGCGCGCTGCTTTTCGTGCCACGGCGGCGATAAGCGCTCAGGCGGCCTGTCTCTTCAGGGTTATAGCAACGTACTGAAGGGCGGGCGCAGCGGACCCGCAATCCTGCCCGGCCGCAGCGTCGACAGCCTGCTGATCCGGCGGGTCACGGGGGCCAATCCCGCAACCAGTCAATTGACGTCGGCATCGATGCCAGACGCACTGATGCCTGCTGGGGGGCCACCGCTGACATCTCAGGAGATTGCGATCCTCCGGACCTGGATCGACGACGGCGCGCGTCCATCGGAGGAGGGTCCAGCGGCCAAGATGCCGTGGATCGCGAGGCTCGACCTGCACAAGCCGGAGGCGCCCGCCGCGAAACCTGGGGCATCCCAACATCCGGTGGATCGCTTTGTTGCGGCTTATCTCATGGAACACGGCGTGGAACACGGCGCACAACGCGTCACGATAGCAGCTCCGGTCAGCGATCAGGCATTTGCACGGCGGGCTTATCTGGACGTGTGGGGTTTGCTGCCGCTACCCTCGCAGTTGGCGGAGTTCGTCAAGCGGAGAGATCCGGACAAGCGGGCACGGTTGGTCGCGTCGCTGCTTTCGAATGATCGCAATTACACGGAACATTGGATCAGTTTTTGGAACGACCTGTTGCGCAATGACGAAGGTGTGAACTACGCAGGCACGCGCAAGAGCATCACTGCCTGGTTGTACGATGCTCTCGAAAGCAACATGCCCTACGACCGCTTCGTCCGGAAATTGCTGGATCCGGCGGCGCCCGGCGATCCCGGCGGGTTTCTTTTGGGCGTGAACTGGCGCGGCGACGTGAGCGCCAGCCAACTGCCGATGATGCAGGCGGCGCAGAACAGCGCGCAGGTTTTTCTGGGTGTCAATCTCAAGTGCAATTCCTGTCACGACAGCTTCATCAGCAAATGGAAATTGAAAGACGCCTACGGCCTGGCAGCCTTTTTCTCGGATTCAGATCAACTCGAGCTGGTGCGCTGCGATAACCGAACGGGCCAATACACCAGTGCTCAATTCCTGTATCCCGAGCTGGTTGGAAGGGACGTTCCGAAAACGCCCGCCGATCGCAAGGCTGCCGTGGCGCGAATGTTCACGGAAGCGGAAAATGGCCGGATGCCTCGCACCATAGTGAACCGCATCTGGGCGCGCCTATTCGGACACGGCCTGGTGGAAGACGTTGACGATATGGACGGCGAGCCGTGGAGTCCGGAGCTGCTGGATTGGCTGAGCGCCGATTTCGTGGAACACGGCTACGATCTGAAACACCTGATGGCGACGATCATGACATCGCAGGCATATCAATACCCCGCGATTCGTCGCCCGGAGAAACAGACCGCGAGACACATGGAAAACCAGGTGAAGGATTACGTGTTTCGCGGCCCGGAGGTGCGCCGCATGACGGCGGAACAGTTCGCCGATGCATTGAGCGAGATTACCGGCGAGTGGCCGGTATTTTCGCCCACCACGCAGGGAGTCTATGCGCGGCAGTGGCGGCTGCCTTCGAACCTGTTGACGCGTGGATTGGGGCGCCCGACTCGGGACCAGGTCTATACCGAACGCGACTCGGATTCGACCACGCTACAGGCGCTGGAGCTAGTGAACGGCGAAATCCTGAACCACATGCTGGCGCGCGGCGCACAACGGATGCTCGGCGAGATTGCTCCCGCGCCTGAAAACCTTTATGACAGCGGTCGACTGAGCGGGAACACGGACACCTCAACGCTGCAGCGCCGGATGACCGCGAAAGAACGGATCGTCGATATCAATCTCACTGGAGTCGGCGAGCTGCACATGCTCACCATCAACGCAGGTTCATCCTCGCCGGAGCGTGTTCTGCCGGTGTGGATCGACGCGGTGCTCGAGGGCGCGGGAGGCGAAATCCGTCTGAGTACGCTTGAGCCGAAACACGGCCACGCGACGAAAGTCGACGTGAAATCGGGTGGCGAGATTCGCCGCGACGCGATTCTCACGGCGTTGCCGGCCGAGCTGGTGTACGACATCGCGGGCAAGGGCTACACTCGATTTCGGGCCATCGTCGGCTTTGACGATCAATGCCTCCAGAATGACATCGGCCCGGCGGTTCGGTTTTTCGTCTTTAATGCCGCACCCGATCTGGAGCGGTTAGTGCGCGTGCAGCCCGCGATGCCCGTCGCGCCGCCTCTTTCCGCGCCATTTGACGCGTCACTTAACAAGGACCACGTGATTGCGACGGTATTCGAGTTCATGCTGGACCGGCAGCCGTCGCGGCGGGAGAAAACACTCGCCAAGAGAATGCTGGGGGCCGGCCAGGTGAAGGCCGAGGGCTTGGCGGACCTTCTCTGGGCAATCGCCATGCAACCGGAATTTCAACTGGTTTATTAGATGAACATGAACCGAGAAGAGAAGAAAATCTTCGACGCGTTGGTTTCGCGACGCCGGTTTGTGGGCGCATCGGCGGCGGCCATGCTCGCGGCGCTTGCGGGAGGAGCGCCAACGCCCGAGTGGGCTCAAAGTGAAAAGCCGAAACCGACGGCCGACACATTGATCGTGTTGTGGATGGCGGGCGGCATGGCGCAGACCGAAACCTTCGATCCCAAGCGTCCCGCCGAGTACCGGGCAGGGTTGCCGGCACAGGATGTTTTGAGCACTTTCAGGCCGATCGACACGGCGGTGGATCACATCAAGATCTCGGAAGGACTGGAGCGCATGGCGCGAGTGATGGATCGCGCGACGCTGATCCGGTCGTATCAGGCCGCGGACCTCGGATTTATTCTGCATTCCCGTCATCAATATCACTGGCATACCGGATATGCTCCGCCGCAGACGGTCGCAATGCCGCACATCGGCGCGGTGATCGCGAAGACGCTGGGTCCGAAGAATCCGGACGTGCCGGCTTTCATCGACGTCGGCCAGAACCTGGAAATCGGGGGCGAGAGCGCGGCCGTCAAGGCCTTTCACACCGCCGGATTCCTGGGAACTGACTACGGCCCGTTTCTCATTTCCAATCCTCTGGATGCCGGATCGAGCGTGCGGCCAATTCCCGAACTGGGTGACGCGCGTTTTGCGAAACGGCACGAGCTCGTTCAAAAGCTTGCCGCAGAGAGTCCGATCGCGCGGTTCGGCGGGGAGTATCAGCGCGAGTCGCTGCGGCGGTCAGTGGAGGCGGCGCATCGGCTGCTCAACTCGGCATCAGCCAAGGCGTTCGATCTTTCGCTTGAACCCAAGCCGAGTTACAACATTTACAACACCGGGGCGTTCGGGCTCGGCTGCCTGCTCGCGCGTCGTCTTACAGAGGCGGGCGCGCGATTCATCGAGGTGACCACCGAGTACATTCCCTTCAAAAACTGGGACACGCACGAGAACGGACACGCGCGCGCGGCGGGGATGAAGGCACAGATCGACGCGCCGGTGGCGCAGCTTGTACTCGATCTGGAAGAGCGCGGGCTGCTGGATCGGACGCTGATCGTAGTGGCGAGCGAGTTCGGCCGCGACATGGTGCAGGAAGGGAAGCCGGACCAGCCCGTAAAAGATCAGGTCGACGTACCGGCGGTATTGACCGAGCCCAAACACTTCGGCATGCATCGCCATTTCACCGATGCCGCCAGCGTGCTGATGTTCGGCGGCGGAGTCAAGAAGGGATTTCTGTACGGCAAGACGGCAGATGAGCGGCCGTGCCGCACCATCGAGAATCCCGTGACGATCGAAGACTTGCATGCCACTATTTATCACGCCATGGGAATTCCAGCGGATCTTTCGTACGTGGTCGAGAAGCGCCCGGTTTACGTGACGAGAGACGGCAAGGGCAAAGTGATCAGCGAGCTCTTGGCGTAACTCGGCTGTGTCCGCAGGTGAACGATGTGTCATCCTGAAAAGTGAAACAACTCATTACCGAAACACACGTGAACGATGTTCAGGAAGTCTTGCGAGCCGCTCGATTTGCAGCTGAAAGACACGCCATTCAGAAACGCAAGGGGACTGCGGCAGAGCCCTACATCAATCATCTGATTGAGGTCGCTCAGTTGGTTTCGATGGCGATCCCGGAGCCCGATACCAATCTCGTTCAAGCGGCGCTGCTGCACGACACAATCGAAGATACGAAGACCACCAAACAGGAACTAATCGACCACTTCGGCTCCGACGTGGCAGATCTGGTTGTAGAGATGACCGACGATAAGTTGCTACCCAAATCCGAACGTAAGCGGCTTCAGATCGAGAATGCTCCGAAGAAATCCGTGCGCGCGCAGGTGATTAAACTGGCAGACAAGATCTCCAACCTTCGGAGCATCCTTTCCAGTCCACCCGCACATTGGGATCTCCAGAGACAGAGGGAGTATTTCACTTGGGCCGAGCTCGTGGTTGGCGGCTTGACGAAGCCCAACGCGATCCTCAAAGCGGAGTTTGAGAGAACGGTGAAGCAATTCGGCGATGCGTTTGGCCGCTGAACTTCACTGGCCATTTACCGCGCGATACTCTCCCACGCGCCCGATTTCGCCGATTGCAGAATCGCATCGGTGACACGATCGGTCGCCAGCGCATCGCGAAACGTTGGCGCGGCCGTGGTCCCGTTCGCCAGCGCCTCCAGAAAATCGGCGGCCTGATGAATAAACGTGTGCTCGTAGCCGATTTGCAGCCCCGGAACCCACCAGCGTTTCATGTAGGGATGATCGCTATCGGTGATGTGGATGCTTCGCCATCCGCGCAAGCGCCCCTCATCGCGATGATCGAACCATTGCAAGCGATGCAGATCGTGGAGATCCCAAATCGCGGAAGCATGCTCGCCGTTGATTTCGAGCGTGTACAGCGCCTTGTGCCCGCGCGCATAACGCGTCGCCTCGAATGTCGCGAGCGACCCGTTTTCAAAGCGGCCCAGGAATGCGCTGGCATCGTCGATCCCCACCGGCTCAACTTTACCAGTGAGCGTGTGCTGCCGCTTCTTGATGAACGTTTCCGTCATCGCCGTCAGCGATGCGATGGGACCGTTCAGCCACATGGCCGTATCGATATTGTGCGAAAGCAGATCGCCGGTGACGCCGCTGCCGGCCACGGCGGCGTCGAGACGCCACAATCCTTCCCCACCCTGCGGAAGATCCTGCGAAATCGTCCAGTCCTGAAGAAACTTGGCGCGATAGTGAAAGATTTTGCCGAGCCGGCCTTCGTCAATAAGCTGCTTCAATAAAACCACAGCGGGCACACGACGGTAGTTGTACCAGACCATGTTCGGAACCTTGGCGGCTTCGACAGCTTCCACCATCGACGCACCCTCTTGCGCATTGCGCGCCAGCGGCTTCTCGCACATCACCATCTTTCCGGCTCGCGCCGCGGCGATCGCGATTTCCGCGTGCGTATCGTTGGGGCTGGCGATGTCGATCAGGTCGATGTCGCGACGTTCCACCAGCTTGCGCCAATCCGTCTCGAAGGATGCAAAGCCCCAGTTATCGGCAAATGCTTTCGCGCGATCCGAATTTCGCGCGCAGATGCATTTGAGAACCGGCTGATAGGCGAGATCGAAGAAGCGTCCGGCTTGCAGGAACGCGTTCGAATGAGTGCGGCCCATGAATCCGTAGCCGACAATGCCGATGTTCAAGGGCTTTTTCGTCATGTCGCTCAGCCTTTCGCTGCTTTCAAGAACGCGCTCCATTCTGTCGCGCCTCTTTGAGCAACTGGCAACGCGCTCCATTCTGTCGCGCCTCTTTGAGTGCGATTCACTGCGCGCCATCCCAGCCGTGCGCGGCGCGAACGGCAATCATGGTCTGGAGAATCGAACGCCAGGTCTCGGGTTCATGCATGGTCGCGTTCGGAAACATGCAGCCGTCCCAACATATGTGTTCGACTTGCGGCTTACCGCGCAGCCAGATGCCGGCCGCTCGCACGATATCGAGTTTGCCGTTGGGATCGCCGGGCAGGCAGTGGCGTCCGGTTTTGTCGTGCGATCCCGAGCCTTTCACAGTGGCGTCGTTTTGCGCGACATGGAAATCGATCATCCACGGGCGGAGCGCGCTCGCCATTTCCTCGAGCGCAGCGTACAAATGATCCCGATGCACCCAATCGTAGCCCTCAGGCAGGATGCGATCCTCCGGCGCATTGTAGCCGAGCGTGTAAAGCAGCGTATGCGCCAGATCCGCCTGGAACCCGAGCGTCTTCGGCCGATTCACCAGCTCCAGCAATTGCAGGATGCGCTTCCAGCTGTGCATGCCGCCCCAGCAGATTTCTCCTTCGGCCGCGAGCCGCTCGTCATAATCTTCAGCGACGACGCAGGCTTCGCGAAATGTTTCCGCGATGGTTTTCGAATTGCCCACGGGGTCCTTCGCCCAATCGGCCGGGCTGCACGCCGAATCGATGCGCACGACTCCATACTGCCGGACACCCAGGTCGCGAAGCTGCTTTCCGATGGCGCACGCTTTGCGAACTTGCGTCACGAAACTCCTGCGTTCCGCGGCCGATCCCATTGCAGATCCGCCGCCGGCCCCCGGCCACACCGGAGCGACCAGCGATCCGACGACGAATCCCCGGCTCGCGATATTTTCCGCAAGCTTCGCGATCTGGTCGGGCGTGGAGTCAATATCGGTATGCGGCAAAGCCAGAAACAGATCGACGCCATCGAATCGGATTCCATCCACCTCGGCGCCCTGCGTCAGATCGAGCATCGTGTCGAGATCGATGGGAGGCTCAGAGTCCGGTCCTTTGCCGACGAGCCCGGGCCACATGGCATTGTGGAGTTTGGGAAACCGGTTCATCATCTGCTTTAGGTGCGCCGCTTGCGGAGAGGATCAGCGTCAGGATTGCCGGGACCGAAATGTTTCAGGATCACCAGCGGATCTGAGTCGCTCGAATTGCGAATCTCGACGCCTTGCGCGGCCGCATCGGCGGTGACGAAGAATTCGTCTTCGGTCATCTGACCGAAGCGGATCATGGTCGGCGCTGAGATGTTATGCTTTCCGAAAACGCCGCAGCCCTGCGTGACCATCACGCCGTACGCGACACCATATGCACCCCCGTCGCGAATCACCGCCGTTCGTCCGGGAAGCACGGTCAGCTCTTTCGCCGAATACCATCCGGTCCCATAGCTGACCCAGTTCTCGCGATATCCGCCGGCCTCCATTTGCTCCACCGGACGCACCGGCTTCGGAAACACCTTGTTGCTTTTCGCAAACTCGGGATTCACGTTCGCGTCCCAATCGAGCATGCTGATCAGATATTCGTGATCGTGATGATGCTCAGGAGGAACATCCTTGATCATCAGGCTCCAGTCGACCACTCTGCCCTCGACCAGTGATTGAAACATCGCGAACACGTCGCTGTTCACTTGCGGCTCGTACGTCACAAGCGATCCGGGCGCGTGCAGAATCCCGGGATCGATCTGCCAGCCCGCGCCGACTTCGAGCCGGTACGCCCTTGAATGATTCAGGATTCCGTTGTCGCCGTCGTTCCATTTCTCCAGGCACCGATGCACATCGTCTTTCGTAGTGCCGGGTTCGAGACCCATGAACGTGTGAGGAAAATTGTTGTCGATCTGGTTGTATTGCGGCGGAAAATAGTAAGCCTCGGGCTTGCCCTTCTGTCCGACCTTCGCCGCGAACGCATCGCTCTGATGCAAGTGATGCGGAATGGGACCCATGTTGTCGAAGAATTTGCAGAGGATGTTCCAGCCGCCTTCGCGCTCCATAACGCGCGAGCCGAGCAGATCGTCGCCCGCGATCTCGACCGCGTCTTTCAAGAGAAACTTGTGACCCACCGATTCGTGAACGAAGCTCAGTCCTTCGAACTCGGTGGTAAGCGGACCATTCGACGCCTTCGTCGTCGAAGAAAACCAGCGCTCATTGATTCCACCGCGCGCTCCGCCGAATGCGTACAGATCGGAAGGATGGAGGCGCAGCCGCCTGCCGGGAATCATGAACGAACGCGGCACCCAACATGGCTCCAATGGAAGAATCCCCGCTCCTGCTGCGATGGCTTGCCGAACGCGCACTCTGTCAAGCATTGCCGATATGCTCCTTTCTTCCGCGTCGAACCCCGTATTATAGTTGATGTCCAAATGAAATCGACACTAACCGCGATTCTTACCGTCGGGGCGTTATGCTGTCTGGCACTGCCCGCAATCCCGCAAGGCTTTACGCAGCCTGATCCGATCGACTTCGACGACCACACCGGCTGGGTCTCGATGTTCGACGGGAAGAGCCTCAGCGGCTGGGATGGCGACAAGAGTTATTGGCGCGTCGAGGATGGCGCAATCCTGGCCGAATCTACTTGCGAGAAACCGACCGGCACCATCTATCTCATCTGGCAGGGAGGTGAGCCCGCCGATTTCGAACTGAAAATGGAGATGAAAGGCGAGGGAGCGGCCATCAACAGCGGAATTCAATATCGCGGCGCGATCACGGACCCGACTCGTCCGCATACGGACCGCAAGCCCTCGGGAACCTGTCCCAGCGGCGCTTTGCGCGGCGCGCCTCCAACCTTCGCCTCGCAGGCGAAGTGGGACATGCTTGGCGCGCAGTTTGATTTCGACGGGCGCAATCAATACACGGGCCAATACTATGAACAGGCGACCGGCCGCGGAATTATCGCGTGGCGCGGACAGGTGGTGAGAACCGAAACCGGAAAGAAGCCGAGGCTACTGGCGTCGCTTGGCGATCGCGATGAACTAGCTGGGTACATTCACATTGAAAACTGGAATCAGCTTCACATCATTGCGCGCGGAAACACGATGACTCACATCGTGAACGGACATGTCATGGCGATCCTGATCGATGACGATCCGGCGAAGTTCCGTAAGAGTGGCTTGATTGGCGTCGAAATCGAGGGAACCGGAAAGATCAGCATTCGAAAGATCTGGATTAAGAAATTATGATGCGGCGTCTATCGACAATTTTTGTGATCGCGCGGATGATAGCGCTCGGGGGGGATTGGCTGACAGACGGCAAGAATTCTCAAAGAACCAACTGGCAGGAAGACGAGAAGATTCTTTCGAAGGCAAATGCGAAGGACATCAAACTACTGTGGAAGATCAAGCTGCCGAATGAAACTCGTCAGATGCATTCCCTGTTCGTGCCGCTGATTGTCGACCGCGTAAATACCAGATCGGGTCCAAAACAGATCTTGATCGAAACCGGCGTTTCGGACAACATTTTTGCCATCGACGCTGAAACCGGGGAAGTGATCTGGACCAAGCATTTCTCCAGCAGCTATGTGCCTGTGAGAACCCGTGACGACATCCTGTGTCCTGGCGGAATTACCGCGACACCCGTGATCGCCCCCGCGGGCACGTCTGGAAAATATACTGCTTACGTCGCTTCCTGGGACGGATCGCTTCACCAGCTCAACGTCGCGGATGGCGAGGACGTGGTGGCGCCATCGAAATTCATGCCTCCCAACGGCAAGCCGTACGCGCTCAATCTATTCAACGGAGTCCTCTACACGCATACGGCACAAGGCTGCGGAGGCAATCCGAACATGGTTTACATGTTCGATCTCGCCAGCGGAAAAGTAGGAAATTGGGGGCCGGCGGGGGGCGGAATGTGGGGACGCCAAGGGCCCGCGATCAGCTCTGACGGGACCATGTACACAGGAACAGGCGACGGGAACTTTAATCCCGAGATCGGCGCGTTCGGCAACGGAATTGTCGGGATCAAGCAGAATCCCGAAACCAAAGCCGCCGAGTTGGTCGATTATTACGGGCCGTCGAACGCAGCCTGGCTTTGGAAGCGTGACCTTGACATGCAGGTCACTCCGACCATCTTCAATTACAAGGGCCGGGAATTCATGGCCGATGCCGGCAAGGAATGCCGCGTTTATCTCATGGACACGGCGGCTATCGGAGGCGATGATCATCGTACGCCGCTGTATCGCACGCCGCTGATTTGCAATGAGGATGTGAACTTCGCGTCCGCGGGAATCTGGGGGTCCATGGCGACATGGCAGGATTCGAAAGGCACGCGCTGGGTGCTCACTCCGTTTTGGGGAGCCAAGCATTCGGCATTTAAGGCACCCCTTGAGTACGGAGAAGTGGAGCATGGCGCGATCGCCGCGTTCAAGCTGGAACAGAAGACTGGCAAATGGCAACTGGCGCCGGCCTGGATTTCGCGCGACATGAATCGCGCCGAGCCTCCCGTGGTGGCGAACGGGCTCGTGTTTAGCTACGGCAACGGCGAGAACACGGAGCAAGCTTACCCGGACGTTGGCCTGGACGACGTTGCCACGCGCCGGATTCCCGCTTCGACACACGCGACCCTTTACGCCCTGGATGCGGAGACCGGTAAAGAGCTGTGGTCGAGCGGAGATCAGATCGCGTCGTGGAACCACTGGAGTGGAATCTCGGTGGGAAACGGTCACGTCTACATTGGAACTTTCGATGGGATCCTGTATTGCTTCGGCATTCAGAAATAGCGGGCCGGCGCTGACTGTGGCGAGCTTGTTTGTGAGCAGCCTGTTTGTGACGAACGCGTCCGCGCAGGGCTCGGCTCCCGGGGCAGCCTCGCAAGCGGAGCGTATCCAGTCGCTCGAACGGCAATTGCAACAGCAGAACCGGACACTGCGCGACTACGGCGGCCTGATTCGCTACGGCAGCGATAATTCCGAGTTACCGCCGCCCGCGAAGGGGGAAGATCGCGCGATTTTTTTCGGTGACCAGATCACGGATTTCTGGGGCCGCAAAACCGGACAGTTTTTCCCAGGAAAACCGTGGTTGAATCGCGGAATCGCCGGGCAGACTACGGACCAGATGTTGATCCGTTTCCGGCAGGATGTGATTTCGCTGAGCCCTAAGGTGGTTGTGATTCTGGCTGGGCTGAATGATATTGCCGGGCTGCACGGCGCCTCGACTGAAGAAATGATCCTCGATAACCTGGTGTCGATGACGGAGCTCGCCAGAGCCAATGGAATTCGCGTGGTACTCGCGTCCCTGACGCCGGTCTGCAATTGTTTTGGCAAGAACGCGGCCCGCGAGCGCTGGCGGGAGAGAATCGCGGAAGCCAATGAGCTGATCGAAAAGTATTGCGCAAAGAGCGGTGCAACCTATCTCGATTACTATTCGGCGATGTCGCGCGAAGGCGAGTTGAAAATGGAGCTCACCGGCGACGGCGTGCTTCCGAATGAGGCTGGCTACGCGGTGATTAGCCATCTGGCTGAGACAACGATTCAGGGGGCTTCACGAAAGTGACCACGAGAAAGACAACCGCATGTGTGGTTCAAAGCTGCGTTCTTGTTGCTGTGGCCTTTGCTCTCCAGGGACAAGCGCCTGCACCGTCCGGAAGGACCGCTGAATGGGTGACCAGCGGAGCCGATGCGCAGCGATCCCAATGGATCCCCAACGACCCGAAGATTTCGGTCGAAGGCCTGCAAAAGCCGGGCTTCCAGTTCTTGTGGAAGTCGAAGCTCGATAGTGATCCGGTGCAGCTGAATTCTCTGACGCCGGCGATTCTGATGGATCGCTACATCGGATATCGGGGCTTTCGCTCCTTTGCTTTCGTAGCCGCCAGTTCGAATACGATTTACGCGCTCGACAGCGATCTGAACAAAATCGAATGGCAGAAGCGACTGGAATCGGCGACACCGTCCTCTCCGGGGTCCGTCGTGTGTCCCAGTGGTGTCACTTCGCCAGTGGCGCGCTCCATTACGACCGCTTATCCCTTTTCCGGCAATTCAGGTGGACGCCTCTCATGGGCGCGAAGCGACGTGGGTGCATCCGGTGAGGGAGCCGTAACGCTCCCGGCCGCTTTGCGGGCGGCGGCCGCAGCCTTAGCAGCAGCGTCACCCCCACCGCCATCGCCAGCAGCAACGTCGCCTGCAACCACACCGCCCCGGCCACCGTTCGGTCCGCGGCCGAGCCTGATTTACGTCATCGCGGGCGATGGCATGCTGCACGTGATGAACGTATCGAACGGCGATGAGATGGTTCCGCCGATTCCGTTTCTGCCGCCGCAATCGAACGCGCAAGGGTTGATCGTGATCGACAACTTCGCGTACGCGCTCACGCATGACTGCAATGGCGGGCACGCGGGACTTTGGGCACTCGATCTCGCCACGAAACAAGTCAACCATTGGAGTCCTGTGAACGGCGACCTGGCAGGGTCGGGTGGTCCAGCGTTTGGTCCCGACGGGACGATTTACGTTACGACTACGGGCGGCGATCTCGTAAGTCTTAGAGCGAAGACTCTGGCCGTGAAGGATACCTTTGCATTGGGTCGGGAGTTCACTTCGTCTCCGGTGGTGTTCGCGTACAAAGGGCGAAGCATCGTGGCTGCTGCAACTCGGGACGGGCGCATTCACCTGGTGGACGCCGCGTCGCCCGGCACGCTTCTATTCAAAATGTCGTCTTTTTCAAGCGACTTTTCACCGGGCGCGCTGGCGACCTGGCAGTCGCTCAGAGGTGAGCGCTGGGTGTTAGCAGCGTCATCAGGTTCGGACACTGCAGGCGTGGGAGCGTCGAACGGCTCCGTCACAGCCTGGAAAGTTGTCGAGCGCGATGGAGAGATCGCTCTCGAATCCGGATGGGTGTCGCGAGAGATTGCCTCGCCATTGCCGCCGATGATCATTAACGGCGTGGTGTTCGCGTTGTCGAGCGGGGAATACCGTTCCGGCGATGCGACGATGACTGCCGCTCAAAGAGCCCAACGATCATCACCAGCGGTCCTGTATGCACTCGACGGCGCTACCGGGTTGACGCTCTGGGAAAGCGGAAAGACGATCACGTCATTTGTACACAGCGGCGATCTTTCCGGCGGTGCGAGCCAGTTATATTTGTCGACTTACGATGGGACAATCTATGCGTTTGGTTTTGCGATTGAACACTAAGATCCTCTTTTCCGTTTTTTCTTTCACCGCGAGCGTGGCCTTCGCACAGTTGCCGGTTGGCGCAGGACGCGAGGAGACGCAGAAGGTCTGCTCAACCTGTCACGAGCTGGAACGCTCCGTTTCCCTGCGTCAGGATCGCGACGGATGGAAGGCGACGATCAATAAGATGATGGGTATGGGAGCACAAGGGACGGTAGAAGAGTTCGCCGCCGCGCTCGAATACCTGGCGGCGCACTATCCCGCGAACGGGCTGCCTCCTCTCAACGTGAATACTGCCAAGGCCATCGATTTTGAGACGCGATTGTCCCTCAGGCGCTCGGAATCCGCGTTGATCATCAAATACCGCACGGAGCACGGCGCGTTTAAATCCATCGAGGATCTTAAGAAAGTGCCCGGAATTGACGCGGCGAAAATCGACGCGAAGAGAGACTCGTTAGTCTATTGAGTCAGTCGGCGAGGCTCGAACTCGAAATGGGAGCATTCGGCGGATTCCGCAGGCCGAAACGCCCTACCGCTTCAGCCGCAGTATGAACTTCGTCACGCCCTGAACCGGGCCGACCTCGCCGCCGAACACGTTCCCTTGCCCGTCGGCCGTGACGCCTTCGCCCATGGCGCCGTTTCCGCCCATGCCCGAGGGGCGCTTCGACACGTGCTCGGGAACGAAGAACCACACCTCGCCGGTTTTTGCGGTGCCTACCCGCAGGCCTTTTCGCCAGCCGGGATTGTAGTTGTCGTCAGACTCCGAATCGATGGCGTACAAGACGTCTTTCGCGTCGATGTAGAGCCCGCTGATGCGGCTGAACTGATACCAGGTGTCCAGGTGCTTGCCTTCCTGATCGAAGATCTGAATGCGGCGGTTGCCGCGGTCGGCCACAAAGAGGCGGCCGCGCGAATCCATGGCGAGCGAATGCACGCCGCGGAATTCACCGGGTCCATAACCGAAGCCGCCCCAGCTCTTGATGAACTTTCCGCCGACCGTGTACTTCGAGATGCGCGCCACGGTGTCGGGCCCGCCTTGATCGAGGAACTGAACACCGTGCCCTTCGGCGATGAAGATGCTGCCGTCGGGAGCGATGAGAACAGCGTTCGGCTCATTGAGCTTGTCCGGCGGGTTGCCCGCGACGCCCGGCGTGCCGATGGTCATCAGCACCTTGCCCTGCGGACTGAACTTGATGACGCTATGGCCCTTGCCTCCGGCGTTGGGAAACTTCTGGAGTTCCTCCGGCGTTGCCGACCGGCCGTCGGCGACCCACACGTTGCCCTGCTTGTCGACGAACATTCCGTGGGGCCATATCAGCAGTCCTTTGCCGAAGCTCTGCACCACTTTTCCGTAGGGGTCGAGCTTCACGATCGGGTCTACGTCGGAACCGGCGCACGTGTTGGCGCCACAACGATCCCCTGCCCAGATGCTCTTGCCGTCGACGTCCACATTGATCGCGCTGACCGAGCCCCACTTGCGGCCGTTCGGCAGAACGCCCCAGTCCCGCACGGTTTCATAGGGGTTGGGAAGGTTGTTGATGGGCTTCACCTTCGCTTGTTCCGGGGGCGCGGTGTGGCCGCCCGGGGGATTCTGCGCGAAAGCGATCGCCGCAAGAGCCAGTGCAGCCAAGCCGGCGAGGGCGAGGGCGAACACGGAACGAGAGAGTCGGATCGGTGTCGTGATCATTTGAAACATTTATATCCCAGCTGGGAGCGGCGCGCCAGGGACTCCTCGCCAGAGGATGAGCCTCTCTTGGAATATACTAAGTCGGGGAGAATTCGAATGCGACAGTTCTACTTCGTGCTGGCAGTGGCGATCGCGACGTTGGTGTTCCCGTCAGTCGGATCGGCCCAACAAACTGGGCCCTACAAAGTGCTCAAGGCGGCGAGGGTCGGCGGAGAAGGCGGCTGGGACTACATTTACGCCGACGCAGTTGGACGCCGGCTGTATATTCCGCGAGGCGCGACACGCGAGATTGCGGCCACCGACACAACGCCCGCGGTGCCGCCTGTCCCGGCGCGGCTGACGATTTTCAATCTCGACACGATCGAGCCCGTCGGTGAGATTACTGGCGTGGGAGGGAATGGTACCGCGGTCGATCCGAAATCCGGCCACGGCTTCACGAGCGACCATCCGAAAGTGTCGATGTTCGACACCAAGACGATGACCTTGATCAAGTCGATTGACGTGGGCGCGTCCCGGCCGGACGGCATTTACTTCGATTCCTTCAACGACAGGGTGTACGTATTCAGCCATCCGACGAAGGACGCGACCGTCATCGATTCGAAGGACGGCACGGTGCTCGGGACGATCGACCTGGGCGGCGTGCCGGAGCAGGGCGTGGGCGACGGCAAGGGCATGCTCTACGTCGTAATGCAGGATGCGGTGGGGAGCGTCACCGCGGTGGACGTCAAGACGATGAAGGCAGTGGCGCACTATTCGTTCGTCGATAAGGGTGGGTGTAACGGACTCGCGTTGGATGCGAAGAACCAGGTTCTGTTCGCGGCGTGCGGCCGATCCGGCAACCCGCCGACGCAGCCCGCGCAGCCGATGATGGTGATTCTGAGCGCGACCGACGGCAAGATTCTCGCGAGCCTGCCGCTGGCAGGCGGCTCCGACGGCGCGGTGTTCAACCCGGCGACCATGGAAGCCTTCAGCACGCAAGGCAATGGCACGATGACCATCGTCAAGGAAAAGAGCACGACCAGTTTCGAGGTTGAGCAGAACCTTACGACGATGAACGGCGCCCGCACGGTGACGTTCGACAGCAAGACGGGTCACCTGTTCGCGATGTCGCAGGAGCGCGGCCCGGCGCCGCCACCACCGCCCGGCGGCGGCCGTGGAGGCCAGGGTATGGCGGTGCCAGGGTCGTTCACGATTCTGATGATCGGGAAGTAACAGTCCTTTTCGACATAATTGGAACGAGCTCCTTACGGTCGCGCCTCACTGACGCGCCTCACTGACGACAGCAGACCCAGATGCTGATCGAAAACCCATGGGCGCAGTTGCGCGAGTTGACGGCGGCTCGGATCGCGCTGGGGCGCGCGGGGCATAGCCTGCCGACGCGGGAACTGCTCGCGTTTCAGCTTGCTCACGCGAGAGCGCGGGATGCGGTTTGGCGAGGGCTGGAGGCGTCATCTCTCATTTCGGCATCGCTTATTTCAACGACACTGGCGGCATTGAATTCGATCTGTCTGCACAGCGCGGCGCGCGATCGCGCGGAATACTTGCGGCGTCCGGATCTGGGCAGGAAGCTCGCCGCGGAATCAGCGGAGAGAATCGAGAGGGGCGATTGGGACGCAGCAATCGTGATCGCGGACGGGCTGTCGGCCGTCGCTGTTCATCGCCACGCGATCGCGCTCCTGGAAGCGCTTCGACCTCAGCTGGACGGCTGGCGGATCGCGCCGGTGTGCGTGGTGGAACAGGGGCGGGTCGCGATTGGCGACGACATCGGCCAGCGCATTGGCGCAGCAATGTCGCTAGTGATTCTGGGCGAACGGCCGGGGCTCAGCTCGCCCGATAGCCTTGGCGCATATTTGACGTGGTTGCCGCGAGTGGGCCGGACGGACGCCGAGCGCAACTGCGTTTCGAACATACACGCGGGCGGTTTGGAGCCCCAGATCGCGGCGGTGCGGATCGCGCAGTTGATGCAGGCTGCGCGGCAGCAGCGGCTGACGGGGGTCGGGTTGTCGATTGGGCCTGTGTTGGGGTAGGGTGCCCGCGCCGTCAAGAAAGACCGAGATGCCCGAAACGGGTCACCCCGGAAATCCCAGCTCTGCAGGCTTGGCCTGCGGCACACTTTCGTGCGTCCCCGGCCGCGAGACGCTCGTATTAGCTTATAGATGATGCGAATGCTGATTTCCGCTGCGGCTTTTGCTCAAACAGTTCTGGCGCAATTCCTGCTTGCGGCGTTGCCGCCGTTCATGGCGCAAGCCCAGGATAGCCTTGCGATTCGAGTGAACGTCGGCCTGGTGAACGTGGCGTTCACGGCCCGCGATGCGAGCGGAAAGTTGGTGGCAGATCTGACTAAAGATGATGTCGATGTGCTGGATGACGGCATGCCGCAGGGGATTTCATTCTTCGCGCGGAGCTCAGATCTGCCGCTTGCGCTGGGTCTGATCTCCGACGTCAGCGGAAGCCAGGATCCCTTTCTTAAGCGTCACCACCATGATCTGGATACTTTCTTGAAGGACGTGCTCACCGAGCGAGATCGTGCGTTTCTGGCGTGCTTCGGGAACCATGTTCGTTTGGTGAGCGATTACACGGCCAAGCGCGAGCCGCTGATGGAAAGCCTCAAGGATTTCGACGGTAAGCAGAAGGGTGGACCGTATCCTGAACTGGGACCGAAGGAGCGAAGGTTACTCGGCACGGCGTTCTACGATGCGCTCTGGCTCGCGACGATGCATTTGACCGCAGGGGAAAAGCCACAGAGCACAGAGCCGGGGAAACGTGCGTTGATCGTGTTCAGCGACGGCGAGGACAATTCGAGCGCGCATCACATGATCGACGCGATTGAGGCGGCGCAGAGCGCGGATGCGGTGGTTTACGGAATCCGTTACACGGAAATCGATAAGCACGGAATTAACGGCCGCAACAAATACGGAATCAGCGTGATGAATCGGATCGCGCGGGACACGGGCGGCAGAGACTTCGACGCACAGGAAACCGATATGAAGCGCGCCTTCAAGGAGATCGGCGAAGAGCTGCGATCGTCCTACGAGCTGGCCTATCATTCGCCTAACGCAGACGGGTCGTTTCACAAACTGGTGATTCGCGCGAAGCGGGCCGGCATCGTGATCCGTGCGAAAGCGGGATATTTCGCGCGAGAAGGTCTGTGAGGCGTGACGGAGAATACAATACCGATCACGGCGCGAGTGGGGGCAGAGGCCGAGGCCCGGGCGACCTTCAGCGATGTGCTGCGCGAGCATCAGGGGATGGTGTTCAGCATCGCCCTGCATTTCTTGCGGGACCGCAGCGCGGCGGAGGAGGTAGCGCAGGATGTGTTTCTGCAGCTTCACCGGAATTTCGATGAGCTGGAGACGGGCGCGCGGATGACGTTTTGGGTGAGAAGAGTGACGGCTAATCGCGCGATCGACTATATCCGCAAGCGCAAGTTGCGCACGGCGGTCGCGCTAGAAGATGCGCCAGAGCCACGCTCGGCGGCGGAGCAGCCTGATTTTCTGTTGGGCCGGCGATTGCGGGCGCTGATCGCGACGTTGCCGGACCAGCCGCGCATGGTGATGGTGATGCGGTATCAGGAAGAGTTGATGCCGACGGAGATCGCGGAGATTCTCGGCATGCCCGTAAGGACGGTAAAGAGCCACTTGCAGAGGTCGCTGGCGATGCTGCGGGAAAAGATCGAGAGAAGCATGGGGGACGTACATTAATGGACGACCTGGAACGGCAATTAAAGGATGCGCTGGCGCGCGAAGAAGCGCCGGCGGGATTTGAGGCGCGGGTGGTGAGCGCGGTGAATCAGGCGGCCGAGTCGAAGGGGACAGGCGCGCGGCGCTTTGGAGACCGGCCGCACTTTGGAGAACGGCCAAGATGGCAGTGGATTTTCGCGACGGCGGCGGCGGTGGTCGTGATCGGCGTGGGGACGGAATGGGAACATCACGCTGCCATGGAACGCATCAAAATGGCGCATTTTGAGATGGAGCAACGCCAGGCGGGGGAGGCGGCGAAGGCGCAACTACAACTCGCGCTGAGGATCACCAGCACGAAGCTCGAAGAGATTCAGCAGAGGATCGGCGAAGGATCGCCTCGATATTGAGGTCGCATCGAAACCAAGGACACGATGGAGAGTGAGGGACTGAAATGAGAACAGTAATTGTTGGATTGATGGCGATACTGCCGATGGCGGCGCAGCTCAGGCTGCCGCCCGGGATAGAGAAACTCGCCGATAAGGCGAGCAACGTCGTCGACATTACGATGGACGCGTCGATGCTTCAGCTCGCCAGCCGGTTTTTATCGGACAAAGATCCCGACGAGGTCCAGGCGAAAAAACTGGTGGGGAAGCTGAAGAGCATCGTAGTGAAGAACTTTGAGTTCGACCACCGAGGCGAGTATGAGCAAAGCGATCTTGAAGAACTTCGCGCGCAGTGGCGCGGGCCGGGCTGGTCGCGCATTGTCGGCGTGCGGAGCAAGAAGGATGGCGAAAACGCGGACGTATTCTTGAAAAGCGACGGCAATCAAGTGACCGGAGTAGCGATTCTGGTTGCCGAACCCAAGGAGTTGACCATCGTGTACGTCGACGGCACGATGAATCCGGACGATGTGCGCGATTTGCAGGGGCACTTTGGGATCCCGAAGATCGACCTGGGCAAGGGTGCGGTCCGCAAGGACGGCGCGGTGAAGGAGGATGAGCGATGAAACCGGCGCGGATGGTGCTGCGCTTTGTGTTAGGGACTTGCGGGATCGCTTGCGGCCTTGGAACTTGTGCCTCGGCGAGCCCGGCGGATCGCGAATTCAAGGATGTGGTCGCGGCAATCAGTGAGGAATTTCAGACCAAGCCGATGCACATCCCGCTGATGGGGCTGGTGAGCGGTTTCGTGAAGGTGGTCCATCCGGCGGGGACCAAGCAACTGGATGTGGCGATTTTCGAAGACCTGGACGCGAGTAAGGGATCCGGGCGCAATTTAGTCGAGTCAGTGCGCTCAGCAGTTGGCCGATGGAGGCAGCCGATGGTGCAGGATCACGAGAGGAGGAACGGGCAGGATCAGACCGTCCTGGTGTACATGTTTGAGAAAGGCAAGGACGCGAACATTCTGACGGTGATCGTCGAAAGGGATGAAGCAATCGTGACGGAAGTGCGGCTCAATCCGGAGGTGATGCAAAAGTGGACTTCGTCGCCCTCGACGGTGAAATTTTGGGCCGACCCGGTAACGCGGTCAAGCAAATAGAGTATGCAGCCCCGCAGGCACGATACCTTGTTCAGCGCCATCGTCCCACGCGAGGTTCGCGCGGACGACATCGAAGAACGCGCTGCGCGATACTTCCTGGCCTTGCAGGCGAGCGGCAAGAATATCCGCCGCCGCGACGTTCCGGCTGGCAACCAGATGGCCCGCGTCGGAGATGAGATCGTAATTTCCCCAGCGGCTGCGATACAAGCCGCGGCGGTCCCAACGCACGGCGGAATAGAGCCCCTCATTGATCGCCACCAGATCGAAGAGTGAGCCATAGAGCTTCGCAAGGTCGCAACAGACGGCTGCGAAATGCGTGATGTTCGTGCCGTGCCAGGCGGTGCGCAGCGGGTGCGGAATCAGGCCGAACAGGTTCGAGATCGCGAGGCGAGTGGGCCCCTTGATTTTCGCGAAACTGATCATGGGCGCGCTACGGAAATCCAGCAGCAGGCGCGGAACAAAGCCTAACAGTTCCGGATGATGCAGCGCGACCCTGTGTTCGCCGAGAAGCGTGGTGATTTGTTCGGGCGGCGCGCAATCCTCGTCCCAAAAACATTCGGTGACGTTTACGTAGTGGGCCTGGTGCCGCGCCATCACTTCGGCCAGTCCCGTGCGGCGTAGGAATTCGGCGTCCTGCTGTCTGATCCAGGCGCGATTGGCGCACGCGTCCGTTTCCCAGTCGAATCCGGCGTCACCTTGACCAAAACCCAGATTGCGGCTGCCGGTATGGCCTTCGAGGATGATCGCTGGGGCTGGAAGCGATCCGAGCAATAAATCGAGCGCGGCAGGGTCCGTGTAAGTTCCAGTCGCGTACCCGTGCCAGGTGACTTTGACGAGGACGCGATCATGCGGACCGGGCGGAAGAATATGCGCGAGGACGGCTCGCATGACGTCACGATCGGGCACCGCGGCGATGATCGCGGCACCGAGTCGCGGTGTCGCGGCTGGGTCCGGCAACGAAGACACCGCATTTCGTAGCGATCGCTCGCGGCGATCTTCGCGTGATCGCCTTGCGCGCCACAATTGCACTGCGCGGTTGACGAGCCATGCGACCATGCGAGGATCGGCGCCGGGAGGGTCCGCGAATGAATGCGGAAGTTTGGAATTTTCGAAAATCACGCGGGCGTACTCGACGGTTTCGGTACGCCACTGCGATTGCGGAATCAGGACCCACTGAAGCTGCGGGTCCACTCGATCGAGTGCCTGCGAGAGAAATGGCTGCGCGTGGCGCACGAACGCGACTTCGCCCGCGGCGGCGCCGAGGCGCTCCCAGAGCAGCCGCATTAACCGATAACTGTGAGCGCGGCTGGAGGGATCGCCGCAACCGTTCGGCACAAGAAGAATGCCAGTGCTTCGCGGATCGCGAATATACCCGGCTGCGCGTTCGGCTAACGCGTCGACGATGAGAGGATCGGCGAGATCGGGATCGTCGTAATAGATGAGCAAGTTCGGATTGAGTCGGCGTGCTTCTGACATGACCTGGGCCAGCGTTTCGCGCTGCCATAGATTGAATTCAAGAGTGGCGGGGAGCACGAAAATGTCACTGGCGTCAGCCGAGCCGATGGGGTAGAATTGGCCAATTGCCGTGGCGAAACTGTGCGCGGAATCAGGTTGCCGAGGGTCGGGCAGAGGCGTGACGCGCACTTCGGTCTCGAAGCCCAGCACCGGGGCGATCCGGTTCTGAATTTCCGCCGCGTAGGAATCCGGCGTACATGCATCGGCCAGGATGAGGAACGCCGCGCTCACGCGAGCTTGCCGCCGATTCGCCCATGCTTGACCATGGTCGCCAGCACATCCACCATCGCGCGGACGGCGACCAGCGCGGTGATGTCGGAAATGTCATAGGGCGGCGACACCTCCACCGCTTCCATGGCGGCGACGCCCTCTTTCGCAACGCCCTTCAAAATCGCGAGCGCTTCGCGCGGGAGGAATCCGCCGGGCTCGGGCCAGCCGGTGCCCGGAACGAAGCCCGCGTCGATCGAATCGACATCGAAGGAAAGATACACTGCCGACGCGCCCTTCCACGCGACTTCGAGCGCGATCTCGACGGTCTTATCGATACCGACGCGCTCAATATCGCTGATGGTGAGAACGGTGGAGCCGCGCTCGCGTCCTTTCCTGACGCCGGGGCGGGGGACCTGCCATCCGCCGATTCCAACCTGCACCAGATTAGTGGGCGGACAGTTGGGAATATTGGTCGCGTGAAACCACGGGCAGGTATGCATGATCTCGTCCATGTCTTTTTCCTGCGTATCGATGTGGCGATCCAAATGAATGATGCCGAGCTTGCCGTCGATGGCCTGCGCCACACCGCGCGCGCACGGAAATCCGATGGAGTGGTCGCCGCCCATGATCATCGGCATCGCGCCTTGAGACAGCACGTGCGCTACGGCCTTGGTGATCTGATCGTGGCTCTTGGTTATGTTGGCGGGGCAGAATACGTCGCCGATATCGCACAGCTTCAGCGATTCCCGGAGATCCACGCCCAGTTCGAAATTGTAGGTGGTGTAGAGCGAGGAAATGCGGCGGATCGCCTGCGGGCCGAAGCGCGTCCCGGCCCGATAAGTTGTGCCGATGTCGAACGGCACGCCGAGAAACGCCGCGTCGTATTCGCCCACCCGGCGCACATCTTCAAGAAACGGCATTTTCAGGAAGGTGTTGATGCCGGACCAATGCGGCAGTTCGCCGCGCTGAAAACAACTGATCTCGCTTTTGTCCTCGATCGAATCGACGCACTCGAGGCCGAACTCCTTTCCGCGGCGCACCTCGGCTTCCCATTGTTTGGAGGGGATCGCGCTTTCTTCGCGCAAAGCGCGCATGCCTTCGAGTTCCTGGAAATCGGGAAGTGCGCGCGAATGCTCGCGATGATTCGGCGCGTGGCGTTTATAAAAGGGCATATTCGGGGGGTTGGGCGGCGCGTGCTTCGATGCGATTCACGGCGCCCTGAACGTCATTTTCAGCGGAGTCGAAGTCGATGTGATCCATGCGAAGGTCCAGCGCGATGGACGCGCCCCCGCCTGAAGTCTTGGCAAGACCGATCACGCGGGTCCCCAGGCACACCGCCTCGCGCGTGTTGTGCGTGACGAAGATGAAAGTGGCGCCGCTTTCGCGCCACAGGCGCTTGATCAGTCGCTGCATGGCCGCGCGCGTGCCGGGATCGAGAGCGCTGAAGGCCTCATCCATCAACACGATCGACGGCTTCATGACCAGCGTCTGCGCAATCGCGACGCGCTGCTGCATGCCGCCCGAAAGCTGATGCGGATACTTGCGCGAATCGACCTCACTCAATCCGGTGTGTTGCAGGTAGGCGAGTGCTTCGTCGCAAATGGCGCGCATCTGGCGATGATAGCGCGGCGAAAGCCACGCCCACGGGCCACGGAAGGTGGTCACTTCCGGGCCGAACGTGACGTTCGAGAGCGCGCTCTTATCGGGGAACAGAGAATACTTCTGCGGAACGTAGCCACACTGGCGATCGGGTTGAGAGCGCTCCATACCATCTACCAGGACGCGGCCCTGCGTGGGCTTCTCTTCGCCCAAAATCAAGCGCAGCAGAGTCGACTTACCGCAACCGGTTTGTCCGACGATGGAGACGAATTCGCCCGCCCGAATTTCCGCGTCGATCCCATTCAGGATCTTTTTCCGATCCGGCGAGCGGCCGTAGTCGACGTGGACATTTTCGATGCGGATCATCAACTCTGCTCAACCCAAATCATGACCTTTGCTCAATCCAAATCATCAACTTTGCTCAATCCAAATCATGCGGCTTGGTTCAACCCAAATCATGAAGCTTCGACAAACCACGGATGCAGCCAGCGATTCAGGCGGCTCATTCCCACATCCACCAGGAACAGCAGAAGCGCGACCCACAGCACATACGGAATAATGGTATCCATTCCCATGTGTCGGCGTAGCAGCGCGATGCGGTAGGCGAGTCCGTCTGTCGAGGCGATCATTTCGCCCGCGAACAGGAACAGCATCACAGCTTTCAGGTTGAGCCGGATGCTATTCAACACGCGCGGCCAGATTTGTTTCAGGACGACTTGGTAGGCGACGCGCAAATCGCCCGCGCCGAGAGTGAATCCCTTGACGATCTGCTCACGTGGCACGCTTTTCGAAAGATTAAACGTATCCAGGATGATGGTCGGGGTGACGCCGACCACGATCAGCATGATTTTCGCAAGTTCGTCGATGCCGAACGCGATGAACAGAATCGGCAGCAGTGAAAGCGCCACGATCTTGTCGAAGAACTGGACGAAGCGCAGGAAGAACGAACCGATGTAAGGGAACATCGCCATGTGCAGGCCCAGCAGCACGGCTGGAAGCAGTAGCGCGACGCTGATGAGGAATCGGCGGCCGGTGGCTTTGGTGTCCTTCCATAGCATGCTATTCGCGATTCGCGCGCCAAGCGATTGCCCCGGCTCGCCCGAGGCTTCATCGCCGGGAGCTTTGAGCGCGGCGTCCGCGAAAGCCTGGGCCATTTGCGCGAGAGTAGGCGTGACGCGATCGTCGGGATTATCGAGATGGCGCTGGCGTGCAACCGTGAAATACGCACAGATTCCCCCCGCGAACAGCGCCCACGAAAGGATCCAAGCGGTGGCGCGCGCGGGCGCCACATGCATCCGCAGGATGCTCATGAGTGACTCACAACTTTCCTTGGGCGGCGAGCTGCATGAACTGGACGGAGAATCGGAAGCGCACGCGATCGGGCTTGCCGAGCACGGACTTATCGGGAAACTGGATCGCGACCTCATCGGCCGATTTGGTTTTTTCGCCCAGCAGCCCATGTGAAAAACAGAACTGCCGGACCAGCTCCATGGTGGTCTTGAGCGCCGGCGCCGACGTCACTTCCACCGCGGATTGCGGCATGTAGAACATGTGCGTGGTAGCGAGCTGCTCTTTGTAGGAAGCTACCGAATCCTGGGAAGCCTCGGCGATCCCAGCCAGCGCTCTGTCGGTCTCGGGTGTCGCTTTCGAGGACGACGCCATGGCTTTGGACATGAGCGCAGTGGTTTCGTACCAGGCTCCCACGATCGCCTTCGCAAACTTTTGCCCGGAGCCATCGGCACGATTCAGCACGTCCGTTCGAACCACCAGGAGATCCAGGATCTCCCCGGGGATTTGCGAGGAATTGAAAATCATCCGCACGTCCTTCGATTTGGCGATCTGGGAAACCATCGGTTTCCACGTGACCACGACTTCTTTGCTGGTGTCGGCGATAAAAGCGCCCGCGATGTCGGCATCGGACGTGTTTACGTATTGCACGCGTTTGATCTGCCCGTTGAGCCCGTTGATCGCCATGGCGCGCTCGAACAGATATTGCGATACGGTTTTTTCGACCAGCAGAACTTTCCGGCCGGGAATCTGGGCGAGCGTCAGATTGTGACGCACCAGCACGGCATCGTTGCCGTTCGAATAATCGCCCGCGATGATCGCTGTGGTATCCACGCCCGCCGCCGCCGGCATGTCGAGCGCCTCCATGTTCGTCATCGCGCACGCGTCGATGTTCTTGGCGACGAAAGCGTCGAGCGACGGCCCGTAATCGAATCGCTGGACCTTGATATTGACGCCGTACTTATCGGCCCACTTTCGCAGAATCCCGGATTTCGCCATGTAGTAATACGGATTCCAGCCGACGTAAACGGACCAGCCGACGGTGAAGGAAGGCTGATCCCCGGCCGCATGCAGGGATCCGGCCATGAAGATGAGCCCTAAGAAATGTGGAAGGAATCTTGACACTTAATCGCCCACGCTACGCAACGCCCCGAACGGCTACATGGCCGATTAATGGCTCAGTATATCGTAAAAGTGGTCCAACCCAAGGGTTCCGCATGCCTGCCTTTCACCGTTTCCGAGTTCTAGAATTCGAAGCGGAGCGCAAACTGCATGGAGCGCGGCTCCATGGTGCCCTGAAATTCCCCGAAAGTTTGCGGCGATTCCAGACTCAGGCTCGAATTGGTGAAGTTCGGATGGTTGAAAGCATTGAACGCCTCGGCCCTGAACTGAAGTCTTTTCGCTTCCCACGGGAGGTGGAACGCCTTGGTAAGAGCCATGTCGACGTTGAAGATCGGAGCCAGACGGACCGCGGCGCGAGTTCCGGCCCCTTCCGGCGGCTGATCTTGAAAATTATTGGATGTAATCGTGTTCGAGAAAATGCTGGGGATGCCATTTTGGTCAATGTGGACGCCGCCGGAAGCTGTAGGCGTGTTCCCGACCGCGAGCGAACTAAGCCAGTAATTCGTGTTGTAAGCAAGGTCGCCCTGAACAGCGCTTGGCAACGCTGTGCTGTAGCGCCAGACGGTTGAAACTTGCCAACCGCCTACGATCTGATTCAGCCAGCCTTGTGCGTTAGGCAAGAGCAACTTGCCCTTGCCGAGTGGAAGCGCATACATGAAATTCGCGTTGAAGTTGTGGCGAATGTCGAAATCCGAAGAGCCGCGGAACGCGCCGAGGTTGTAGATATCCTGAATGGACGCGCCCTGCTCTCCGGCGCCGGACTCGGCCGCCGAACCGTTGTCGATCGAGTGTGACAAGGTGTAATTGAAATCGAACTGGAGGCCGTTGGAGTAGCGCTTGCGGAAGGCAACCGTGAGCCCGTGGAAATCGGCTTCGCCGGCGTTCATCCACATGGGCATGGTGCTGCCCTGTTGGGCAAAAAACGTATAGCATCCGGGAACGCTCAGGCACTTGCCGGGAATATATTCACCCACGATGCGGTCGGCGGCATGCAGGCTGTCGAGAAAGCTGCTTCCGAAGACGCCGTACACGCTATAGAAATAGTTCGCGGATGCACTGCCGGGGAAATAGGCATTCTTGTATCCCGGCCAGACATTGTTCACGAACGGCAGATTGGGAACAAGGTTCGGGTTGTTCATAACTTCCTGGGCCACCAAAGCAGCGGCATTGTTGTAAGGTACGCCTGCTGTTTTCGCCAAGGAGCTGGCTAGGTTATATACAGTCTGCGCGTTCTGCTGCCAAGTAATGCCCGAGCCCGGATCCTCGTAATTTTCAAGTGGAGTATACACGTCGCCCTCCATGAGCAACCTGCGGGAGAGCCTGCCCATATAGCCGACTTCCATGGTCACCTTGCCCGGCAACTCACGCGAATAGTTCGCGTTCAGCATGATCGAATACGGGGTTTTCAGATCGGGTGAAATGCCAAGGAAAGTGCCGGTGATCGCGGCGATGGCGGGAGGCGTGTATGGGAACCCACCCGCGGCAGCCGCCGGCAGGGCCGGATATGTCCCACTGAAACGGGGTGAAGTCGTGAAGCTGTACGAATCGGGAAAGTTGGTCGGATTGGAGAGACCCAGAGAGCCGTATTGATCGTAATTCACGATCAAGTCGTTGCCGAACTGGTCATAGGCGATTCCCGCGCCTAAGCGGAAGGCGCCACTTTTTCCGAAGAGCTTCCCGAGGAACCCGGTTCGATCCGCGGGCGCGTATGCGAGTCCGAAGCGCGGTGCGAAATTCGTGTTGTTCGGGCTCCACCAGGAGGGTTTCCCATTGGCCGGACCGTTCAAAGCGTAGCTGAGAGTGAAATCAGACATTGCATTGGCCGCGACGCCCTGGGACTGCAAGCCGTTCCGCTGCGCGAAATATTGATTGAGCGGCACCGTGGTATCGACTTGCAACCCGTTCGCCTCAAAGGGCGGCCGGAAATTTTCGTACCGCAGGCCGAAAGTGAGAGTCAGTTCACGGCTCACGCGATATGTGTCGCCAACGTAGCCCGCGTAGGAGTGTTCGATAAAAGACCGTTGCTGCGGCGTCCCTTGCGGCAACACTTGTCCGTTTTTGCTGTATTGATAGGTGACGAAAACGTCGTTCAATATGCCCAGCAGAGTGGCCGAAGCATTGGTCACCGCGGTCGGGTTGGCCAGTTGCAGGTTCGGATTATTGAGCTTCCCGACCAGATAGTTTTGCACGGAGGTATCGATGTCCTCGCCGAGCCCGATTAATTCGGTGGCGCCGTAGGCATACAAGGGGAACGCATTGGTAAACGTCGATGTATTATTTCGGCTGTAGCGGAAGTTCAACCCCATCGTGATGGTATGCTTCCCTCTCGTCAAGGTCACGTCATCGAGGAGGTTATTGAGGGGATTCGTCCTTCCCTTTGCGCGCGCGCTCCAATTCTCGAGCGGCGAAAGAGCCGTGGGCTCGAATTGGAATCCAGTCCCGGAGACGCCGGAAAGGTTTTCATCCAGGCGCGTCAGCCCATAGGTCAAGGAATTAATCATCGTGCGGCTGATGATTGCGGTGTAATGGGCTGACAAACCCTTGTTGTTGTCGCGCTCGATGGAGGCCGGCGCCTGTCCCGGAAATTCCGCCAGGATTTGGTCGATGGTGTTGTCGCCGAGTGTGCCGCGCAAGCTCAGATTGTGCTTGCCGGCATCGTCCAGCCTGTAATCGATCTTGGCGACCCATGCCATGTCGTTCAAGTGGTCCGGGGCGTTAAAGCGATAGCCGCTGAAATTCAGTCCGCCGTCCTGGCCGAAGGCGGGGTCGTTGCCGACCGGATACTGTTTCAAAAGCTTCTGGTACGGCGTGTTCAACCCTATGCCCAAGGGATCGATCTGCGGCAGCTGGGATGGTTGGATGGTCTGCACGCTCCCATCCGCCAATTGAGCCTGGAGAATCCCTTGCTTGAGAGACTCCGAGGGCACAGCGCGCACCTGAGCCACGCTGCTGGCATCAATTCGCTGTTCCCAGTTGACAAAATAGAAGACCCGATCTTTCTTGATCGGTCCGCCGATCGAAGCTCCGAACTGATTGCGGACCAGTTGCTGCACCGGTACTCCGGACTGGTTATTGAACCAGGTGTTCGCCGATGTCGCGGTATTGCGGTTGTACTCATAAAGCGAACCGTGAAGCTGGTTGGTGCCGCTCTTGGTGATGAGTACGACCTGGCCACCCGAGGACCGCCCTTGATCGGCACCACCACCGCCCACCGTGACGCGGAATTCCTGGACCGAATCAAGCGGAATCGGCAGAACCGAGTTGAATCCGGCGTTGACGTTCGAGCTGTTCCCGTTGATGCCCTGGTACGTATTGCCGGTCGTCATATTCTGCGTCACCAGGCCGGCGTTCTGGTTGTCGTTCACGTCCACGCCATCCAAGCTAATGTTATTCTGATCGCGGCGCGCCCCTAGCACTTCTCCATTCGTGGTTACGCCCGGCTGTAAACTGAGCAGCTGTACTACGTTCCTGGTCTCGAGAGGAAGCTCGCGGACCTGTAGTTCTGAAAATGCGTTCCCGACCGAGGCGTCAACGGTGTTGATGGTGGAAGCCTCCGCAGCCACCGTCACACTCTCCGTGGTCTTGCCGAGATCCATGCGAAGGTCGAGCGTTGTGGGAGTATTAACCAGCAACTGTACGTCGGTGCGAGTCAAGGTCGTGAAACCCGCCGTCTCGACAATGATTTTGTAGGTGCCCGGAGCAACCTGAACAAACTGATATTCACCGCGTGCGTCAGTTGTGACCCCACGGTTGAAGCCGATTCCGGTGTTGCTCAACGTAACTTTCGCGTTTGTAATTACCCCGCCATGCGGATCGCTTACCGTGCCGCGGAGTAGGGTGGTGGACTGCGAAAAGGCGCTGAAGGAAGCCGCCGCAGCGAGGAAAAAGCAAAAGGAAAAACGAAACGAGCCATGTTTGGAAGTCATGTCCCACGCCCCTGTCTTGAAAAAGTCGGGTCCGCGAGGGACAAACTCGCTACGCGTGGCGACGCATCGCAATTTCTGCGACAAAGAGCCAATAAGCTCGATGCGTCAGGACGGCCTGTCAGCCAGCAAGGGCTGACCACCAGATTATGTGGCAACCCTTAAATCTTGTCAATCGCCCGGACCCATAAAATCTTTCTATGCACTCTATGAAGAGCGTGTAGCGATACAATCAAGAACGGTCCAATGAGAGTTTCCGTCATTCTGCCCGCCGCCGGCCTCGGCACTCGTATGGGCCGCGAGAAATCCGGCGTGAGCCGCAAGCAGTTCATGTCGCTTGAAGGCGCGCCGATTCTGATCCATACCATCCGGAAGTTTCTGCGATGCCCATCCGTGCATGAGATCGTAGTCGCGCTGCGGCCGGAAGATTTCGATTGGGCGCGCGGGCTGGTCCATCAGGAACACACGGACCAGCACCACCCTACTCGGCCGGTTCGATTCGTCGAGGGCGGCAATAGCCGGCAGGAATCCGTGGAGAACGCTCTGGCATCGCTCCCGCCCGATACAGAACTGGTCGCCGTGCATGACGCGGTGCGGCCGTTCGTCGATTCGGAGTTGGTGGAACGCGTGATCGCCGAAGCGGCTCGAACGGGTGCGGCCATCGCAGGCATCGTGCCGGTGGATACCGTCAAGCGCGTTCACAAGAACATCGTTCGCGCGACGCTGCTGCGGGAGCACCTGGTGCTGGCGCAAACCCCGCAGGTGTTCCGCTTCGATTTGTTGAAACAAGCCTTCGCAATGGCCCGCCGCGACGGCTTCACGGGCACCGATGAGGCCAGCCTGGTGGAACGGTTGGAACAGGTGGAGGTGAGCGTGGTGCAAGGCAGCGATCGCAATATCAAGATCACCAAGCCCGCCGATATGGACCTGGCGCGGCTGTTCCTGGAGGAAGAAGCTGACGGACGGACACCCGCATGAGGAGGCGTTCATCCTGGGACGTTCATTATGGGCGCCGCGTTTTACGTGATTTGGCGTGCATGAGGTTCACCGCCGCGTGAGCACCCGCGAGATTCGCACCGGCCTGGGTTGGGACGTGCACCGGATCGCGCCTGGACGGCCGTTGATATTGGGTGGCGTGGCCATTCCGGCGGATTTCGGTCTCGATGGGCACTCCGACGCCGATATTCTCTCGCATGCGATCACGGACGCGCTGCTGGGCGCCGCCGCGCTGGGCGACATCGGTATGCATTTCCCGGATACCGATCCGCGCTGGAAGGGCGCCGATAGCGCGCAATTCCTGGTGCATGCCGCGGCGCTGGTGCGCGACGCAGGCTACGAGATCGTGAATGTGGATTCGACCGTGATTCTCGAAAAGCCCAAGCTGAAGCACTATCGGGTGGCGATTCGCGAATCCCTGGCCCGGACGCTCGGCCTGGAACTGGATCGCGTGTCCGTGAAATTCAAGACGGCCGAGCAGGTGGGGCCCGTTGGCGAGGGGCGCTCAGCGGAGGCGCAGGCGATCGCGACCATTGCGAGCAACGGCTGACGCCGCGGCCGCGACGCGACGGCGCAATGGATACGCGGCAATCCGCATGTTACGCTGGCAGGGTGGCTCCCTCGCCCACGGCCGAACCGACGGAACTCGTGATCCGCAACATCGACGGCAAAACCGTCACCATGTCGCTGGATCGCGATCGAATTTCGCTGGGCCGGTCCAGCGCGAATGAGCTGTGCTATCCCGACGACAGCGGCCTTTCGCGCCAGCACCTGGCCATCACGAAATCCGACGGCGCCTGGTTCGTCGAGGACCTGGGAAGCAAGAACGGCACTCAGCTCAACGGGCAGCGTATCGAAAAGAAATTGCCTTTCCGTCCGGGCGACCGCGTTTCGGCGGGCCATTTGGTGATTGAATTCGCAGAGCACGCCCCGGAGATGTCCAAGACCGTCGTCTTTGTCGAACCCGGCGAGAGTTTTTCCAGCTCCTCGACTACGGTGGTGCAGAATCTCGATGCGGTCATCGGGCCGCAGACCACCGACATGAACAAGACCCAGGTCATGCAGGGGAGCCCGCAGATGTTCGCGCTGATTCGGGCCGGTCGCGAGCTGGCGGGGCATCGTCCGCTGGGCGAACTGTTCCAGGTGATCCTGGATCTGTCCGTGGATGCGGTGTGCGCCGGCCGCGGCGTCCTCATGACCCTGGAAAATGGCGCTCTGCAAGTGCGCGCGCATCGGGGGGAAGGGTTTCAGATTTCCACCACCGTGCGCGATCGCGTGCTCCAGGAAAAAGCGTCGCTGCTGGTGCGCGATGCGCAGCTCGATCAGGCCCTGCGCGAACACATGAGCATCGTCGAGCAAAAGGTGCGCAGCATGCTGGCCGTACCGCTGCAAACCAACGATCGCGTGATCGGATTGATCTACGTGGATTCGCCGCACCTGATCCGCGAATTCTCGCGGGAAGATCTCAATCTGCTCACCGTGATGGCGAACGTCGCGGCCATCCGAATCGAGCACGCCCGCCTGAATGAAGTCGAAGAGGCCGAGCGTGCCATGGCCAAGGACATGGAACAGGCGGCGCACATCCAGCGGGGGCTTCTGCCCTCAAAAGCACCCGACGTCGCGGGGATGGACATCGCGGGAAAAACTGCCGCGTGTCGAACGGTCGGTGGCGACTATTACGATTTTCTGCCGTTCGAGGACGGTCGCGTGGCCATGCTGGTCGGCGACGTTGCAGGCAAGGGCATGCCTGCGTCGCTGCTGATGTCGAGTCTGCAGGCGCGCGTGCAGGTTTTGTTCGAAGAGCCCGACGATCTGTCGCGGAAAGTTACCCGGCTCAATAAGATCATCTGCTCCAACTGTCCCGACAACCGCTTCATTACGTTCTTCATGACCGTTGCGAATCCGGCCACTGGCGAACTGGTCTACACCAACGCCGGTCACAACCCTCCAATAATTGTTCGTGCCGCAGCAAAAGACACTCCGGCCTTTGAATCGCTGGGTGGCGGCGGCATGATCCTCGGGATTCTGCCCATGGCAACCTACCAGGAATCGCGCGTGGTGATGGAGCGCGGCGATGTGCTGGTGCTCTACAGCGACGGTGTTACGGAGGCCGCGAATCCAGCCGATGACGAATTCGGCGAAGAGCGCCTGGCCGCCCTGGTGGGGAGCATGCGGGATCAACCCGCCGAGGAGATCGTCAATGCCATCCACAACGCGGTTACGGATTTCTCGGAAGGCGCACCTCCGGCGGACGACATCACGGTAGTGGTCGCACGGCGGCTTTAGCCGCATCCTGAAAAACCGATTGGGCAGCGAATGCGGAACGCACGCGCGGTCAGTACACATGCACGCAAATAAATCCCTTCTGGTCCATTCGCGTGCATTCGTGGCTAATTCCTTTTCGGCCATGTGCTCGATAGCTCCGAATTCTTGTTTCTAATGGCGGAGCGGCGGCATCTTACCTGTATGACGCCATTTACAATCCTTGGAATTGCCGGCAGCCTTCGAAAACACAGTTGGAATCGCGCCGCGCTGCGCGCGGCTCAGCAGCTTGTGCCCGAAGGCGTCGAGCTGAAGATCTTCGATCTGGACGGACTGCCGCTGTTCAACCAGGATGAAGAGCAGCATCCGCCGGAGCGAGTCAGCGAACTCAAAGCCGCCATCCGCGCCGCAAATGCGATTCTGATCGCGACGCCGGAATATAATTACTCCGTTCCCGGGGTGCTCAAGAACGCCATCGACTGGGCATCGCGTCCCTATGGCGATAGCGCGTGGAGCGGGAAGCCGGTCGCCATCCTGGGCGCGTCCCCGGGTGCGGTGGGCACGGCGCGCGCGCAGTATCATCTGCGGCAGATGTTCGTGTTTTTGGACATGCATCCGCTCAATCAACCGGAGGTGATGATCACCAGCGCGCACGAAAAATTCGACGCGCAGGGTAATCTCACCGATGGAAAGACCAGGGAGCTGATGCGGAAACAGTTGGCCAAGTTGGTCGAGTGGTCGCGGCGGTTGGAGGCGGGGAAGCAGGGATAGTGGATCAGTTTCAGACTGACCCACTACCGTAACAGGCGGCCATGCAAAAATAGGGTGAGAATGATTGCCCAACAGGCCTACCATAATCACGTGGAACAGCTCTTTGATCGAGCCTGTCGGCTGCACGCTGCCATGAGCGAGGCCGGGCTTATTTATCGCGTTGTGGGCGGCTTGGCGGTCTATTTGCAAATATCTGAGCGCTATCCGGGCCGGGCGCGGATGACTGAAGACGTTGATGTCGCGGTGCGCCGAACTGATCTGAAGAGGATTGCGCAGGCCGCAGAACGACATGGGTTCAAATACCGGCATGTCGCGGGGGTCGATATGTTGGTTGACGTCGACCGTCCTCGCGCCGCCAACGCCGTTCACTTGATCTTCATTGGTGAAAAGGTGAGACCGGAGTATTTGGAGGC
>Ga0182024_10000511_pt1 | contig 100235 bp, 84 predicted proteins | sample P32metaG_FD_120480 | JGI IMG/M metagenome (GOLD analysis project Ga0182024, IMG submission 120480) | Permafrost microbial communities from Stordalen Mire, Sweden - P3-2 metaG (Illumina Assembly) | ecosystem: Environmental > Terrestrial > Soil > Wetlands > Permafrost | place: Sweden: Stordalen... | reverse complement strand
TCTAGTTGACGGTTCTCAGAAATCAGCGCGAGAGATTTTGGCCGATGAGCAGGAGCGCGCGCGGAGCGTACCTAGCGTACGTGAGTACGCGTGACGCACTCAGCGGTCAAAAGATCCGCGCCCTTAGATGATCTCTACCCGGTCGACTTCCACGCCTTTGTTGCCCTGGCGCGTGGAATAGCGGATGCGCTGGTCGGGCTCGACCGCCTGGACGCCGGAACGCCGCAGCGCACTGGCGTGCAGATAGATGTCGCCGCTGCCACTGTCGGGCATCACAAAGCCAAAGCCCTTCTGGTCGTTGAAGAACTTGACCTTGCCTTCGACCATGGGACCCGAGGGGCCGTTGTCGCGATGGCCGCCGCCACCGAAGTCGCGGCCGCCGCCATAACCACCACCACCGCCGAAATCGCGGCCGCCACCGAAGTCACGGCCGCCGCCATATCCGCCGCCGCCGCCGAAATCGCGGCGCGGGCCGCGGCTCGGTGCTTCCGCTGTGGAGATATCCACGCTGTGCACGGTCACGACCTGCAGGCCGCGCTGGCTGTCGGCGAGATCGCAGATGATGGTTGTGCCCGGCTGCACATCGCTGTGTCCGGTCGCCTGCAAGGCGCTGGCGTGACAGAACGCGTCGCCACCATTGTCCAGCGTGATGAAGCCATAACCCTTGGTGGCGTTAAACCACTTCACTTTGCCTTTCGCAGATGCCTGCGAAATGGCCTTGTTGTCGTTGCCATATGCCATTGTGAACCGACGCTACCTGCCCCTGTGCCGGCTAGACACCCCAAAGACGCCCCGCAGTCCCGGCCCCGCGCGGGCGACTGCGACAAGATGACTACAGAAACCCGCGTCTCGCAACAGGGTGAACCGCACATATGTTAGGGTCTTTTCTTGCTGCACTGCAGCAAAATATAGGTTGACTTCCCAGCCGAACACGCCGATAAGCCGCCATCCGTTGCGACCGCACAGGGTGCCCAAGGTTACAAACCGGGCGCAGCCATCGCCGGATCCCAGTATTGACCTCCGTTCCCTCCAGAGTGCGTGGAAGACGGCAACCCGCCGTAAACACGTGCCTTTTTTGGCGCGCATCCGTGCGGTTTTGAGGATTTTTGTGACTGACCTGACTTTTGAATCGCTTGGCGTCGCCGAGCCGATCCTGCGTGCCCTTGCGGCCGAGAACTACACCCATCCCACCCCCATCCAGGGCCGGGCGATCCCCGCGCTTCTGGCGGGCCGTGACCTTCTGGGAATCGCCCAGACCGGTACCGGCAAGACGGCAGCCTTTGGCCTGCCGTTGCTGCAGAAACTTTCCACCGGCCATGTGCCGCCGCAGGCCAAGCAGGCCAAGGCGCTGATCCTGGCGCCCACCCGCGAGCTGGCGGTGCAGATCGAGCAAGCGCTTCGCACTTATGGCCGCTTCCTGAATCTCCGCATGGCGGTGATCCTGGGCGGGGTAAGCCAGAACAATCAGGTGCGCGAAATGGCGCGGGGCGTCGACATCCTGGTGGCGACGCCGGGCCGTCTGCTGGACCTGGTGCAGCAGAAGCATGTGCGGCTGGATGCGGTGAACACCTTCATCATCGATGAAGCCGACCGCATGCTGGACATGGGCTTCATCCGCGACGTGCGCAAGCTGGCGGCGCATCTGCCCAAGCAGCGCCAGTCCATGCTGTTCTCGGCCACTATGCCGGACGACATCGTCAAGCTGACCCATGACATGCTGCGCCAGCCCGAGCGCATCGAAGTGGCGCCGCAGGGCAAGACCGCCGACCGTATCACCCAGAAACTCTACATCGTGCCGATGGCGCAAAAGCGCCAGCTGCTCAGCGAGCTTTTGAAGGATCTGGCGATGAACCGGGTGATCGTCTTCACCCGCACCAAGCATGGCGCCAACCGAGTGGCCGAGCATCTGTCGCGCACCGGCGAGGTGGCGGAAGCCATTCATGGTAACAAGTCGCAGAATGCCCGCCAGCGCGCGCTGGAGATGTTCCGCTCCGGCAAGGCGCGGGTGCTGGTGGCGACCGACATTGCCGCCCGCGGCATCGACATCGACGATATCAGCCATGTGGTGAATTTCGAGCTGCCCAACGAGCCGGAAAGCTATGTGCATCGCATCGGCCGCACCGCGCGCGCCGGTGGCGAGGGCATCGCCATTTCCTTCTGTGATGCCTCCGAGCGCGGCATGCTGCGCGACATTGAGCGGGTGATCCGCACGAAGATCGATGTGGTGGCGCACGACCTGCCGGAACTGAGCGCGGAACAGCGCAAGCAGCAGGAAGAACCGCGCCGTCCCCATGGCCATCGCCATGGCAAGCCGCAGGGCCACAAGCCAGGCGGGCACGCCAAGCACGGTGGGCCCGGCGGACGCGATGGTCTGCCCCATGGCGATCCCCATGCCCCTGCCAAGCGCAACGGCTCACGGCCGCATTGGCATCGCGGAAAAGATAAGAAAAGAGAAAGCGCTGCTTGATCAGCCTGTTTGTCGACGGCGATGCCTGCCCGGTAAAGGCAGAAGTCGAAAAGGTGGCGGCCCGGCATGGCGTGGCCGTCACCATCGTCAGCAATGGCGGCTTGCGTCCCTCGGCCAATCCGCTTCTGCGCCATGTTACCGTGGCGGAGGGTGCGGATGCCGCCGACGACTGGATCGCCCTGCACATCGCCCCCGGCGACATTTGCATCACAGCCGATATTCCGCTGGCGGCGCGCTGTCTGGACAAGGGCGCCAAGGTACTGGGCCCCAACGGCAAGCCTTTTACACAAGACGGCATCGGCATGGCGCTGGGGATGCGCGAACTCAGCCGGCACTTGCGCGAACTTACCGCCGGCGGACAAACTCATCATGCCGGATTCAGCAGCCGCGATCGGTCGCGCTTCCTGGGCGAACTGGAAAATTGCATCGTTAAGGCGCGACGGGCGTAGCCCGTCAAATCGGTCCAGTGGACCGATTTGAGCGCCGAACGCCGCGAGCCAAAGCGAGCGGCAGACGCTATAGTGAACCCATGTCTGATTTCGGCCTTCGCCTCGAAAATCATTACGCGCAGTTGCCGGAAGATTTTTACACCAGCATGCCGGCCGAGAAGGTCGGCGAGCGCCCGCGCCTGATTCACGCCAATCCCGCTGCGGCGGCCCTGCTGGATTTGGATCCCGCTGTATTCAACGACCCGCATTTTGTCGAAGTGGTATCAGGCCACCGTCCGCTGGAAGGTTTTTCGCCGCTGGCGATGGTCTATTCCGGCCATCAGTTCGGGGTGTGGGCGGGGCAGCTGGGCGATGGCCGCGCGCTGCTGATTGGGCAGGTGAGAAACCGCAAGAACGAATTGTGGGACATTCAGCTCAAGGGCGCGGGCAAAACGCTCTATTCGCGCTTTGGCGACGGCCGCGCGGTGATGCGTTCCACCATCCGTGAATATCTGGCCAGTGAAGCGCTGGCCGCATTGGGCATCCCGACGTCGCGCGCGCTTGCCATTGTCGCCACCGGCGAGACGGTGAGGCGCGAAACACCTGAGCCTGGCGCGGTGCTGACGCGGCTGGCTCCAAGCCACATCCGCTTCGGCCACTTCGAGCATTTCTTTCATCGCGGCGAGAAGGGCCAGGTCCGTGTGCTGGCCGATCATGTCATCGCCGAATATTTCCCGGACATGGTGGGCGACCATGCCGCCTGGTACGGCGAAGTGGTCAAGCGCACCGCTGTGCTGATGGCGCAGTGGCAGGCGGTGGGCTTTGCCCATGGCGTGATGAACACCGACAATATGTCCATCCTGGGGATCACTCTCGATTACGGCCCCTACGGCTTCATGGATGCCTATGATCCGCAGTTCGTCTGCAACCATACCGACGAGCAGGGCCGCTATAGTTTCATCAACCAGCCGGTGATCGCGCATTGGAACCTGCGCGCCCTGGCGCTGGCGCTGTCGGAACTGATCCCCACCCAGACCTTGATCGACAAGCTGGCCACGTTCGAAGAGCATTTCGGCGGCACCTATCACGCTTTGATGCGCGCCAAACTGGGGCTGACGCGCGAAGTGGAAGGCGACAATCGGCTGATCGGCGGCCTGCTGGCGCTGATGGCGCGCGCCAGGGCCGATTATACCCTGTCGTTCTGCAACCTGACGGAAGACGATGCCGACTGGCTGGCGCTATTCGGCGAGAAACATGCCGTCGAGGCGAAAGCCTGGCTGTCGCGTTATCGCGTGCGCACCGAGGGCGAAGACCTGCGCGGCCTGGCGCTCATCAATCCCAAATATGCGTTGCGCAACTGGGTGGCGGAGACCGCGATCCGGGCGGTGGAAGACCAAAACGACATCGCCACCCTGGACCGCATCTTCAACATCGTGCGCGCGCCATTTGAAAAGCATGACGGCGACGAAGCTTTTTCTGCTCCGCCGCCGCCCAGCATGTGTGACCTGGAAGTGAGCTGTTCTTCCTAGGAGCGCAACCGGGCGAAGCCCGAAAGTTGCGCGACCATCAAATATGCGCCTACCAGTTCGTTGAGATATACTTGATCTCGCAGAACTCGGCCAGGCCGTGGTGGCTGCCTTCGCGCCCAAGGCCCGACTGCTTGACGCCGCCGAAGGGCGCGGCCGGATCCGACATCAGACCCCGATTGAGTCCCAGCATGCCGGCCTCGATCTGTTCGCAGATCTTAAAGCCGCGCTTGAGATCCTGGGTATAGACATAAGCCGCCAGGCCATATTCGGTGTCGTTGCACTTGCGGATCGCTTCGGCCTCGTCCTCGAAGGACTGCAGCGACACCACCGGTCCGAAGATTTCTTCCTTCATCATGTCGGCACTGTCTGGCACGTCAGCCAGCACGGTCGGCGGATAGTAATAGCCCGGCCGGTTCAGGCGCTGGCCGCCCAACAGCAGCTTGGCGCCCTTGGCCACGGCGTCATCCACCAGTTCGGCGATCTTGGCGACGGACTTCTCGTTCACCATGGGCCCGAGCGTGGATTCCGGATCGGTGGCTTCGCCCAGCTTGATCGCCGACATGCGCTTCACAATGCCGTCGGTGAAGGGCTTGTAGATGTCCTTGTGGACATAGAAGCGGTTGGCGGCGGTGCAGGCCTCGCCGCTGTTGCGCATCTTGGCCAGCATGGCGCCATCCAGCGCGTCGTTGAGGTTGGCGTCCTTGCAGACCAGGAAGGGTGCGTTGCCGCCCAGCTCCATGGCGCAGGAGATCACCTGGTCGGCCGCTTCATGCAGCAGAGCGCGGCCCACCGGCGTCGAGCCGGTGAAGGAAATCTTGCGCACGCGCGGATCGTGCAGCACCGCCTTGGACAGCGGGCTGGCCTTGGAGGTGGTGACCACATTCACCACGCCGGCCGGCACGCCGCAGTCATGCATGATCTGGGCGACGGCAAAGGCGGTGAGCGGGGTCTCGGTCGCGGGCTTGAGCACAATGGTGCAGCCGGCCGCCAGCGCAGGCGCGATCTTGCGGGTGGCCATCGCCGCCGGATAGTTCCAGGGCGTGATCAGAAGCGCGATGCCCATCGGCTGGTATTCCACCACGATGCGCGCGCCGCTCGCCGGCGCCATGGCGACTTCACCCAGCACATGGCAGCATTCCTCGGCATACCAGCGATAGAATTCGGCGGCATAGAGCACTTCGCTGCGCGCGTCGGGCAGCGCCTTGCCGTTTTCCAGGCTGATCAGATAGGCCAGCCATTCGATATTCTCGACAATCTTCTCATAGCATTTGCGCAGGATCTCGGCGCGGTGGCGCGGTGTCGTCGCGGCCCAGGGGCTTGCTGCCTTGTCGGCGGCGTCCACCGCGGCCATGGCATCGGACGGATCGCAATCGGCGATGTCGGTGATCTTCTTGCCGGTCGAGGGATCGAAGACGTCAACGCGCTTTTTGCTGGCGGCTTCCACCCATTGGCCGCCGATCCACAGGTCGGTGGGAATCGGGAAGGGGGCGGGACCGGTCTTGGGAGCGGGGATGGTGACAGTGTGGGTCATGGCTCTCTCTTTGGGATATCAGGAAGCAAGCGTGGCGCGGTCGCCGGAGAAGGCGGCACGGGTGATCGCCTTCAGAGCATCGACGTCCAGCTTGCGGGGATTGTTGTTGACCAGGCGGGCGGCGTTGATGGCGCTTTCGGCCGTCCAGTCCTGTTTGTCTTCCGGCAGGCCCAGGTCTTTCAAGGTCACCGGAATGCCGATGTCTTTGAGCAGCTTCGCCACTTCATCGATCAGTCTGTGCGACAGTTCCTCGTCGGTGCCGGAAAGGCCGATGGCGCGGGCGATCTGGGCGAAAGCCACCACGCAGTTGGGACGGTTGAACTCCATCACATAGGGCATTAAAAGTGCCACGCCCATGCCATGCGGGGTGTGGGTCTCATTGCCCACCGGATACTGGATGGCATGCGCCGCCGCGGTGCCAGCGGTGCCGAAGGCGCAGCCCGCGGCCAGCGACGCCAGCATCATCTGCTCGCGCGCCTCGATGTTCTTGCCGTCTTTCACGGCGGTGCGCAGCGCCTTGAAGATGTTTTGCAGGGCTAGCAGGCCAAACGTGTCGCTCAGCACATTCTTGCCCACGAACACATTCTTGACCGTCAGGTCCGGCGTTGCCTCGCGCGCGGCGGAGGTGAAGCTTTCAATGGCGTGGGTCAGCGCGTCGGCGCCACTCACGGCGGTGAGACCCGGCGGGCAGGTGAGGGTCAGTTCCGGATCGCACACCGCGGCGCGCGGAATCAGATAGGGGCTGGAAATGCCCACCTTGGTGCCGCGTTCGGTGTCGGCGATCACTGCCACGGGGGTGACTTCCGAACCGGTGCCCGAGGTGGTGGGTACGGCGAAGACCGGCGCCACCGGGCCCGGAATCTTGTTCTCACCGTAATAGTCGCGAAGGCTGCCGCCATGCTGGAGCAGGACCGCCACACATTTGGCCATGTCCATGCAGGAGCCGCCGCCAATGCCCAGCACCACATCGGGCTTGAAGTTGCCGCATTCGGCGACGCAGCCGGAAATGCCTTCGATGGGAAGATCAGCCTCGGTGCGGTCGTAGATTTTCACTTCGACGCCATTGGCCTGAAGGTCGGCGACAATGGCCTTGAACTGGGCATCGGCGCTCATGCGCGCATCGGTGCAGATCAGGGCGCGCTTGCCGATGCCGGCCGCCATCATGCCGATGGCGGCGCGCTGGCCGGAGCCGAACAGAACCGTGGCGGGCAGGCGCAGGGCGCCGAAGAGTTGAGTCATGCGTTTTTTTCCTTTCGAGGTTCGGCGGAGGCTTCCGCCGCCAGTTTTTGCAAATCCGCCCACAGGCCATCGTCGATGAACATGCCCTTGGCCAACGACTGGGCCCGCACGGCATGGGCGCGGTCGCCGGGCGCCAGAACCGGATGCTCCGGATCGGCGGGTGCGGCGGCGCGAATGGTGTCGAGGTAATCGGTGACCAATGCCTTCGCCGCTTCGGCATGGGGTGGGGCGATGACGATGAAGAGATCGCCCTTGTTGCTGACATTCACCGAATCCAGCGTGCCTTTCACGTCGGTGCCGATGGCCGATGCCGCAAGCGATGCCACCAGCACTTCAAAGGCGATGCCCAGCGCATAGCCCTTGGGCCCACCAAAGGGCGCGATGGCGCCTTTCTTGGCCGCAGATGCGTCGGTGGTGGGATCGCCCTTTTCGTCCAGCGCCCAGCCCAGCGGGATCGGCGCGCCGCGATTGGCGTGATCGTGAATCTTGCCCATCGAAACCAGGCCGGTCGCCATATCCAGCACCATGGGGGTGGGATCGGCCGGCACGCCGATGGCGATGGGATTGGTGCCGATCATCGCCTTGCGCCCGCCCCAGGGATGGACCAGCGCTTCGGAGATGGTGAGCGCGATGCAGGTCAGACCGAGACCCGCAACATGCTCGGCGTAATAGGCCAGTGCGCCCAGGTGATTGGTGTTGCGGATGGCGGCGACCGCGATGCCATCTTCGCGGGCACGCGGAATGATGGTTTCCAGCGCCGCCATGGCGATGACGGGGCCAAGCCCCCGCTTTCCGTCGACGCTGAGGAAATTGCGCGCCGTCCAGCGCTGGTCGCCAGCGGTGTCGCCCACCGACAGGCCGGCATGGAGGCGCTCGATCACCCGGCGCAGGCGCAGAAGCCCGTGGCTTGGAATGGCCCGCATCTCTGCTTCCAGAAAGAGGCCGGCCTGGGTGCGGGCATGGCCGGGGGGCACGCCATTGGCGAGCAGAATGCTCTCGGCCAGATTGCGGACGTCCTCGACGGGGACCAGCACAGATCAAATATCCTATAGGATCGGCGGACCGTATGGGGTATGGTGTTCCGGGTCAAGGCAAAAAGGGCCAGTTTCTGTGGGAAAGTTCCAGCCGGTGACGGCGGCGAATGATGTGCCGGATCGCCAGATCGCCCGGCCCTCCGGCCTGGCCGAAGAAGTCTACCGCCGCATCCGGGCCGACATCATGTCGCTCAAGCTGCCGCCCGACACCCGGGTTTCCGTCGACAATCTGGCGCGCGAGCTGGGCGTATCGCAGACCCCGATCCGCGAGGCGCTGTCGATGCTGGAAGCCAACGGCCTGGTCTCCAAGCGCCACTTCGCCGGGTATGCCACCTCGCCGCGCATGGATCGCGCCCAGCTGGATGAGCTGTTTGAATTCCGCCTGCTGATCGAACCGCATGCCGCGCGCAAGGCGGCCGAGATGATGAGCGATGCCGACATGAGCGGACTGGCCAGCGGCGAAAGCGCGCCCAGCCATGACGCCTTTGCCGACATGGATACCGAATTCCACCGCCTGATCGCGCAAGGGGCGCAGAACCACCTGATCGCGGATTCACTCGCCCGGCTGCACATTCATGTCCACATCTTTCGCTCCTGTTTCCGCAGCGAAATCGCGGAGGAGGCGGTGCATGAGCATGGCGCCATCATTGCGGCGATCAAAAAGCGCGATGGCGCGAACGCCGAAGCCGCCATGAAGAGCCACATTGAGCGCAGCTATGGGCGGCTCAGAGACTTCATCAAGGAATAAATCTGTCATGCCCGCGAGTTCATAGCGACAGCGTATGAACGGGCATCCATCTTTATTCTGTCGAACAATGGATTCCCGCTTGCGCGGGAATGACAATGTTGGTCCGACCGAGAAACTATTTCTTCTGGTCTTTCCGCGACGCCGCATAACGCGCCTTGGTTTCCTCGTTTGGCGGATAAAGGCCTGGCAGCGGCACGCCCTTTTCGATTTCGCCCATGATCCAGGCTTCCTGACTTTCCTGTTCCGCCGCCATCTCGGTGATCTCGGCCAGCATGGCCTGCGGGATCACCACCGCGCCATCGCCATCGGCCACGATGGTGTCGCCCGGAAAAACCGCCACGCCGCCACAGGAAATCGGCTCCTGCCAGTTGATGAAGGTGAGACCCGCCACCGACGCCGGCGCGGCGGCGCCCGCGCACCACACCGGCAGCCCGGTCGCCAGCACGCCTTCCATGTCGCGCATCACCCCGTCAGTGATCAGCGCGCCGACTTTGCGCTTGGCCATGCGCGCGCACAGGATGTCGCCGAAGATGCCGGCATCGGTCACACCCAGGGCATCGGCCACGCAGATCACGCCTTCTTCCATCGCCTCGATCGCGGTGCGGGTGGAGATAGGCGAGGCCCAGCTTGCCGGTGTCGCCAGATCCTCGCGCGCGGGCACAAAGCGCAAGGTAAAAGCCGTGCCCACCACGCGCTTCTGACCGGGCTGTTTGGGGAAGGCGCCGCGCAGCCAGACATTGCGCAGGCCTTTTTTCAACAGCACTGTGGTCAGGGTTGCGGTGGAAATGCCCTGCAGTGTGGTTTTGGTCTTGGCGTCCATGATCTTTCTCATAAAAACGGCGGCCCTCTTATCAAGAGCCGCCGCACTATAGCCAGATAAAGTCGCCTAAACAGGCATTTTTCGTTTGGAGTATTCGCGGCCCATGATGGCGACATCCTCGCCGGATTCGATCACCATCTGGCCACTGTCGATCACCTTGTGGACGAAGTTCGGTGCATCGGGATTGGTCGATCCGCCGGCCAGATAGCGCACATTGTATTTCTTGCAGAGGCCGATCACGGTCGCCATCGCCTTGTCGAATTGCGCTTTCTTTTCCGGCGCCGGCGCCGCGCGGGTGCCGTCTTCATTCATCACCGACAGGCCATAGACCCAGTATCCGTGATCGCCGCCGCCGCCCTCGGCAAAGGCGATGCCCGGCAGCGACAGGGTCTTTTCCACCTGCAGGTCGGCGATAGTGTCCTCGATCTTGACGCCGAAGATCAGCTCGCCCTTGGGGTTGTACGGCCACAGATCGGCGAGATGACAGTATTTGTTGCCGTTCACACCCCAGATTTCAGCCGCGTAGCCAGCGGACGACCCGCGCAGGCCCCGCATCGGCAGGTTGGCGACGCCCGGCCGGTCCTCGAAGGGATAGCGGCAGCCCATCTGCGACAGGACCTGGATCGCCTTGGCGTCGCGGGCGTGACAGACATGGATGCCGTGCACGCCGCAATCCAGCAGTTGCTCGATCACCCAGCTATTGGCGCGGGCATAGGCTTCGTCCAGACCGATGATGCAGGTTTCCACGAACACCGCAGGGGTGCGGTGGCCCGACGCCGTGGGTCCGCCGTCCACCAACCCGCGCATGAATTCGCGCAGTTGGATGAAATCTATGGCGCCATGCTCATACTCGACATTGATGGCATCCATATAGGTGCGCGCCATCTTCACGCCCTGGGCGTAAGGGTCCACGCCCGGTCCCAATCCGCTGCCTTGGTAGTAGATTGGCTGGCCGTCTTCCCACAGCTCGATGGCCTTGTTCAGCCGGCGCGGCTTGTAGTTGCGATCCACCGTCGAAGGCTGCTTGTTCTGGTTGACCATGCTGCGTTGGTTGACCTGGATCGGCCCGCCGGTGCGCGGACGCGGTTGTGCCTCGGCGGTTGCCGTCATTGCCGCTGCGGCGCCGACGCCCGCGGCCAGACCCAGAAAGTCACGTTTCTTGATGTCCATGAGCCCCTCCCTTGTTTTGCAGGAATTAGAGGCGCAATCGGACGGGCGCGGCAATCGTGCAGCGCGGCATAACTGTATCAGTTGGTCTCAGCCGGGCAGGGCGAAAATGGCGAAACTGTCCCCGAAAATCGGGCGGCCGTCGGCATGCATCAGCACTTCGCCGCCATGGCAGCCGCTGGCGCCTACCGCGATATATTGCACACCCCTGATCTTGTAGGTGATCGGCGGGGTACAGACGCCGGCGCCCAGCGGGAAATGCCACAGCTTGTCGCCCGATTTGGCGTCGAAGGCGTCGAAGTCGCCATTCATCTCGCCGGTGAAGACCAGTCCGCCCGCGGTCGCCAGCGCGCCGCCATACATCGGGCGGTCGGATTTGTACTGCCAGTCGATCGCGCCGGTGCTGGTGTTGACGGCCGAGAAGGTGCCGCTGGGCGCAAACACTTTCAGATTGGTCGCCATGCCGCCGCCGCTGTATTGACCGGCGATCGGCGTGCCGGGCTTGTAGATGTCGGGCAACGGTTTGTTGACGACGAAGTCGTGCGCCTCGTTCACGCCCATGGTGTAGAAATATTTCGTCTGCGGCGAGTAGGCCGGCGGCGACCACATCGCCCCGCCCTTGTTGCCGGGATAGATGGTGATCGGCGTCGAGGTCACCGGCTTCATGAAGTTCTCGTTGACCATCACGATGGGCGGCGACTTCCTGATCAGCTTACCGGTCAGGCGATTGACGATGAAGACATTGCCGACCTTGCCGGCTTCCGCGGCGGCCGGCACGGTCTTGCCATGTTCGTCCACCGTGTCGAACAGCACCACCGGCGCACAGGCATCATAGTCCCACACGTCATGGGCAACCTGCTGATACCACCATTTCAGCTCGCCGGTTCGCGAGTCGATGGCGACGATGGAGTCGCTATAGGCATTGTCGCCCTTGCGGCTTGAGCCATCGAGATCGGGATTGGGATTGCCAGTGGCGAACAGGATCAGGTTGTTCTTCACATCGATGGCAGGCGTGTTCCACACCGAACCGCCGCCATATTTCCAGCTGTCGCCGCTCCATGTCTCGCCGCCGGGCTGATCGGGCGCTGCGGTGGTGTTGAAGCGCCAAACCAGCTTGCCGGTTTGGGCATCGAGGGCCTCCATGAAGCCGCGCGTGGGCCATTCCGCGCCCGCATTGCCCACCAGAATCAGGCCGTTATAGGCAATCGGCGCCATGGTGAAAGAATAGAAGTAGGCCGGCTGGGGCAGGGCGTCGGCGTGATCGGTCTTCCAGATCAGCTTGCCGGTGCGCGCATCCAGCGCGATGACATGACCGTCGAGCTGCGCCGCATAGACTTTGCCATAGGCCACGGCCACGCCGCGCGATTGCTGGCCGCAGCAGAGATTGGAATAGCCCAGCGCCGGCGAATAGGCCCACAGCTCCTTGCCGGTGATGGCGTCATAGGCCTGGATATTGTTGTCGCCAGTCTCCAGATAGAGCACGCCGTCGACTTCGATCGGCGTCATTTCCGTCGTCTTGGTGATGCCGGTCTGGATGATGGCAGTCGGCCGAAGCTGCTTCACATTCGCCTTGTTGATGTCGGTGAAAGGCGAGAAGCGCTGATTGTCGTAGGTGCGGCCATGCACGATCCAGTCCTGCGAATGATCGGAATCCAGCATCATCGCATCGCTGATATCGATTTTCTGTGTGACCGGCTGCATCTGGAAAGAGCCGGGATTGGCCACCACCGCGCCCAGTGCGATGTTGCCCGCGTTGGTGCGCGCGCCAATCGCGGGCGCGGCTTCGCCGGCATCGCCTGCCGGCGCGCGTGTCTGCGATTGTCCTTGGGCGCTGCCGCTCAACAGCAGCGCGCCTGCAAGCCACACAAATGCGGATATCTTCATCGCCGCCCCCGTTTTTGTTTTTAAGGCGTGACCTTCGTGTCCTTCAGGCCGGCGACGTCCTTGGCGAGCGCCGCACTGCCGGACGGATAGCCGTTCTGCTGCAGGATATAGGCCGTCACCGCATTATAATCGTCCGGCTTCAGCGAACCGGGATCGGACTGCGGCATGGTGTTGGCGATCACGTCCAGCAACGCATCGGCGGTCAGCGCCTGGGCCGTGGCCATTTCGCCAAATGCGGGACCTTTCAGCGCCGGTGCGGCGACGCCTTCCAGCTGCTGGCCATGGCAGGCGGCGCAGGCCTGGGAGTAGACCCCGGCGCCGGCCTGGGCCTGGGCATCGGTATAAAGCGCGGGCTTGGCGCTTTGGGCATTTGCGGCCAGCGGCGCGAGCAAGGCGATGACGATGGGCAATGTGCGTGACGGATGCATACGTGTCCCTAGGCGTTTTTGTTTTTGGATCGCGCCACGATAACCGCAAGGCCGATGGTTGGCTATCTGGGACGGGCGGTTCTGCGCAAATATTCCCCCCTGCGCAAAAGGTCGCCAGCAGGCAAAGTGCGCCACGCCGGCGAGTTTGCCGAACGGGAACAAGAGAGTACCCGCCGAAAAAGGCGTGGTAAATAACCGCCGGAATATGGGAGTAGGCCTGCTAAGTGACGCTTTTGGCAACAACCGGCCGGCTTTTTTCTTCTAGCCTCTAGAGCCGCTGCACCCTGTAGTGGATCGCAAACTGTTGGAGTTTGTGCTGTCCAATAGAATCACGCCCGGAGGTTTCACTATCAATAGCAAAGGTGGGTGCAGGGTAAATCCGCAGATAGCGAAAGCTGTTGCGAGGAAGGTGATAGTGCGAGGCGGAGAGCGGGTCGTGACGAAGTTAATCGGGGGGCTCGAACAGTATTGCGATCGCAGCGTGGTCTCACTCAAATTGCGGTAGTTTATCCAGTCAAGCCAGCTTGCAACGAAACAATCAAAATGATGATATTTGACTGCCAGAGGATGCATCTTTGTGAGCGCGAAGCCGATTTATGTTTTGGGCACTGGCCTCTCGCATGATGGCTCTGCCTGCCTTCTGAAAGACGGCAAGATCTGCGTTGCCATCGAAAAAGAGCGTGTGACGCGCATCAAGCATGACGGCGGTAACGACACTGCTGCGATCCAGTATCTGCTGGATGCAGAGAATATAAAGTTCGTTGATCTGGCGCTGGTCGTGCAGAACGCCAATTTTAACATGCTCGCCTTTGGCAATGACTGGTGGGACGGAGAGAGGCTCTTGGGCGGCGATGTCCCGGTGGTGACTATATCCCACCACCTGGCTCACGCGTATGGCGCGTTCGCCACCAGCCCGTTTGAAAACGCGGCTGTCCTGGTCGTGGACGGATGTGGCAACGCTTTCCCCGACTGCATCGATCTCGATGGCGCAGTGATACCCGAGATCCCGCAAGGCGAGATCGCGGCTTTGTGGCATGAGAAGGATAGCTATTACAAAATAGACGGGACACGGATGAACACGCTTTTCAAGGATTTCTCGCCATGGGGTTTGGGGATTACGGACTATCCCATGCACCCGCCTTCCACGCGCCATTCAATCGGCGGGGTCTATGGCGCTGCCAGCAAATATGTATTTCGGGGGCTTGAGGATCCCGGCAAATTAATGGGCTTGGCGCCATATGGGCGCCCCGGCGTGTTCGATCATGAGGTATTCGATCTTCGCGATGGCCGGGTCTTTGTCCGCTACGACTGGATGAAGAATTTCCGTCAGCCAGCTCATTCCCATGAGGAATTCAAGATCCGCTTTCAATATTATGCCGACATTGCCTATGGCATTCAGCGAGAACTGGAACGGGCACTCCTTTACGTCGTCAAAGCGCGCTACGCACAATACCCCTGCGCCAATCTTTGCTATGCGGGTGGCGTGGCGTTGAACGCCGTCGCCAATCGCAGGATTTTGACAGAAGGACCGTTCGAGCGGGTTTATATACAGCCTTCGGCGGCGGACAACGGCCTTGCGATTGGCTGCGCCTATTATGGCTGGCTCGAAGTTCTCAAAGGAGAGAAGGTCCAGCACACGGGCACGTCTTATTTCGGCAAGTCGTATAGCTCTTCGGAGGCGGAAGGAGCGCTCGGCCGATACAGGAATTTGGTGGAATATTCCTCCTGCGCCAATCCCGTAGAAGAAGCCGTATCTTGGCTGGTTGATGGCAAGGTCGTCGGCTGGTTCCAGGGCAAGTCCGAGTTTGGGCCCCGTGCCCTGGGAAATCGCAGTATTCTTGCGGACCCGCGTATCGCCGATATTCGAGACTACATCAATGCGAAGGTCAAGTTTCGTGAGGATTTTCGGCCATTCGCACCGTCAGTCCCAGCGCAGGACTGCAGAATTTATTTCGATTGCGACTACGATTCGCCTCACATGCTTCTCACCGCGCCCGTACGGTTGGAATGGCGCGCAACGATACCGGCGGTCGTTCACAGCGATCATTCCGCCCGCATTCAGACAGTCACCAGGGACAGCAACCCGCTTTATTACGACCTGCTGACGTCCTTCAAGGAAAAGACCGGTATCAGCGTTCTGTTGAACACGTCTCTGAATCGGCGCGGCATGCCGATTGTCGAAACGCCCGAGGATGCAATCATGCTTTTCATCTATTCGGGCCTCGACGTCCTGGTGATTGGCAATTATGTCGTCAGAAAGCCACCGGACTTCGACGTCAGGATGGCCAATTTCACCGCCGCGGTCGCCCAACAGAGCGCCAGGAAGACATACCAGAAACTTTTGCAATCATAACCATGGTTACCGGCCCAAGCCCCCCCGTGATGGCGCGCGTTACCGATCTGCTGCGGCGGGGAACGGCATTGATGGAAATGACACGCGACGCCGAAGCGATTGCGTGCTTCCGGGAGGCGGTCAGGTTGGCGCCGGATTTTCTGGACGCTCAGTACGAGCTGGGCGGGGCGTTACACCGGGCTGGGCATCTGGAAGATGCTGCGGAGACTTTTCGAAAATTACTGCGTGCCGCGCCCGCTCATGTTCCTGCCAAGCTGGCGCTGGGCGGCGTCCTGATCGATGCCAAGCGCCCGACAGAGGCGGAAATTCCGTTGCGCCGCGCTGTGGCGGAGCCGGCGCCACCGCGCCTGAAAGCGGCGTTGCACACCAATCTTGGGCTGGCGCTACGCCGCCAACGCAAGGATGAAGAGGCATTGGAGAATTACGATTCTGCGATGCGGCTTGACCCGGCGCAACACGGTCTCGACATTCACAGAGCCGAAGCGATGCAGAACCTGGGGCGTTACGATGAAGCAATTGCAGCTTATCGGGCAGCGATGGCGCGCGAGCCGCTCAATCCGCAAGTCCATCGCTTATACAACGACCTGCTTTATCGGCTAAATCGGACCGATGAGTATCTAAAGTCCTATGACCGTGTACCCGGCGGGCGCGATCTCCGGCTGGGAAAAGCCTTGTTCCTGTCGCAGGACGGGCGCGGCGAAGAAGCCTATCCGATCTATCGCAGCCTGCTGATCAATGATCCTTACGACAAGATCGCCGCGGCTGGAGCGGCCAACGCTCTGGTTGCGGCAAAACGCTATGACGAAGCCGCGAAGGCGCTGGAGGGGATTCTGGCCCAAGATGCCGGTGATGCTGTTCTATTCAGTCGCGCAGCTGAAATTGCCATTCTGCAGGGCGATCCGAAAAAGGCCCTCGCGCTGTGCGGGCAAGGCCTTGCTGTCAACCGTTATGACCAGAACTGCTTGGCCACCGTTAGCGCAGCGCTTCGCATGATGGAAAACGAGCGCGATGAGGTCTTGAATGATTATGACAACCTCATCCAGGTGTTTGACCTTGAGGCGCCAGAAGGATTTTCCCGCATGGAAGACTTCAACGCCGAATTGTGCGCCGCGCTTGACCATATGCATCCCGAAACGCGCGAATATATCAATCAGTCACTCAGAGGGGGCACGCAGACCCCAGACCATATTTTCGGCGCGGGACACGTCCTGGTGGAGCGGTTGCAAGAGCGCATCGCTGGGGCGCTGCGCCGGCATATCGCGGCATTGCGGGAGGACGATACGCATCCCTACCATTCGCGGCGATCTCGCCGTTTCCAGTATGCCGGCTCGTGGTCATCCCGACTCAAGAACCATGGCTTTCATGTCAACCACATTCATCCCGAAGGATGGATCAGCTCCTGTTATTATGTCGGCGTACCGGACGCCGTGCAGAATGAAATCGCGCGCGAGGGGTGGATCAAGTTTGGAGAACCCGGGTTGGATCTGGTGTTGAAAAATCCGATTCGGCGAGCCATCCAGCCTGTACCAGGCCGGCTTGTGCTGTTTCCGTCCTATATGTGGCACGGGACAATCCCGTTTCATGATGCGGTGGCCCGCACGACCATTGCTTTCGATGTTTCTCCGCGCGGCGATTAACGATGATTCCGAAATTGTTTCCTTGGGCAGACGCCAATGCACGTTCCGGTGAGAGAATCAGGTGCGTTTCTGGTGTGCGAAGCAATCGCCGGACGGGTTCACGCAGCTTTGTTGCACTGCGCGAACGGCGCTTATCTTTCCACGTAATATTAAGGTGCAGGGTTGAGAGCGTTCGTGAACGGCACAGGGGAGCGCCCTAAAGAGACCGGATTTATTGGCTTTTACAGCCATTCGCGCGGGCCTTTTTGAACGCCTCCAAAGAGTATTTTGCACTGCACAAAAAAGGCTCTGGTTTTTTGGCGTGGCAATAATGTGACGTCTGGCCCTTTTCCGCACCCGCACACGGTATTCAGGGTCAAGTTTTGCTCGCTTGGTGTCTCGGTCGTCTGCTATCCAACCGTCCGAAGTCCGGCGTTTTGCCGTTAGAACAACCGTCCAGGGGGACTATCCAATGAATTATGGTTTGACCAAGACACGCGTTCGTCTTGCGGGCGGCGCTGCCATTCTGGCGCTGAGCGCAGGCGCTGCTATGGCGCAGGAAGGCGTCGAGCAGGTCGTCGTGTCGTCCACCCGCCTTCAGGCGGCGGGCTTTGATGCCCCGACTCCCACGACGGTCGTGAGCGCTGCTGACCTGCAGGCGCAGGCCAAGCCGAGTGTGTTTGACGCCATTACCGAACTGCCGCAGCTGCAGGGTTCGGCGGGGCAGGGTTACAACACCGGCTCCACCACCACCGGCCTGATCGGTCTCTCCGCGCTTGGTCTGCGCGGTCTGTCGCCGCTGCGTACCCTGGTCCTTCTGGACAGCGAGCGCGTCGTTGGCGGCAACTTCAACGGCGTTGTCGACGTCAGCCAGATGCCGCAGATGCTAATCCAGCGCGTCGACGTTGTGACGGGCGGTGCGTCGGCCTCCTGGGGTTCGGACGCCGTCGCCGGTGTCATCAACTTCGTGACCGACAAGAAGTTCGAAGGCTTCAAGATGAACGCCCAGGCCGGTCTGACGACCTATGGCGACGCCGGCAACACGCTGTTCCAGGCTGCCGCCGGTTCGAGCTTCGCTGGTGGCCGCGGCCATTTCGAAGTCGCGACCGAATATGCCTACAATGACGGCCTGCTGCCGCGTTATCCGGTTGCCCAGCAGCACTCCGCCAATCCTGAAAATATCGACGGCCGCACGCTGTATCGCCAGTCGGGCACCGCGAGCTACGGCAGCACCGCCGCTTCGGTCCCCGCCGGTCAGCCCCAGAACTACTATGGTCCCCTGACCCAGGGCACGCAGCAGGCGGCTTATGGCCTGATCACCAGCGGTCCTTATTCCGGCACCACCTTTGATGCCAATGGGAAGGCCTCGAAATTCGACTATGCCGGCAACTGCTTTGTCCCGGCCGCAGGCGGCTCAGTGCAGGGCGCGATCGGTTCGACCTGCTTCGGCACGGCTGCGGATCCGGGCGACCAGAACGACGCCCATGAGTTCACCCAGGGCCTTTATGACCCGCTGACCCGTGGCGACCTCTATGCCCGCGTGTCCTATGACCTGTCGCCGAATGCGGAGGTCTATGCCACCTTGAACTACGGCGTCAGCCGCACCGAGAACGTCCCGGCGCAGGGCAACTCGTCGAAGAGCGGCATCACCGTGCGTTGCGACAACGCCTATCTGCTGCAGTCCGGCCTGTTCTCGTCGGCCGGCGCTTGCGCCGTGGCCGATGGTGGTTCGGCGGCCAATCCGTCCGCTTCGACCATGTCGTTCGGTTCGGACTGGGCCGACATTCCCACCGACCAGCTGATGACCCTGACCCGCACCATGCGCCGCTTTGTGGTTGGCGGCGACGGCAGCTTCGATCTGTTCGGCAAGAGCTGGAACTGGGATTCCTACTTCCAGCACGGCGAAACCGACACCTCGATCAAGATTTACAACATGCCGCTGTCGGGCGCTCCGGCCCCGATCATCGGCGGCGTAACTCAAGCCGTCAACGGTGCGTTCTCGCGCTTCAACCTGGCGCAGGACGCGGTGACTAACGCCGCCGGCCAGATCGTCTGCCGCAACACCATTGCCCAGGCCTTTGGCTGCGTGCCGTTCAATCCCTTCGGTGGCGGTACCCTGAACTCCGGTCAGGTCGCCTATTTCGACGGCCAGAACGGCCCCGGCGGCACCACCATCGGTCCGGACGCCATCCAGACCCAGCGCCAGGAAGCCTTCAGCTTCGCGGTCAATGGGTCGCCGATCGAAGACTGGGCCGGCCCGGTCTCCGTCGCTCTGGGTTACGAATACCGCGAAGAGCATTACAGCCAGCGTTCCGACCCCTATGCGGGCGGCGTGACGTCTTCCACCCCGGCCACCATCAACGAGCCTTGCACCGACCCGTTCGTCGACTGCGGCCTCACCAGCAACGGTTCGCTGGGCGCCTGGAACGCCGGTGACTATCACGACGGTCAAGGTACGTATCACGTGAATGAAGCCTTCCTGGAATTGGGCATTCCGCTGCTGAACGACAGCTTCTGGGGCAAGGCCGATCTGGACATCGGTGGCCGCCATGCGCGCTACTCGACGGCCGGCGACGCCAACACCTGGAAGGTTGGTATCGTCTGGAACACCCCGGTCCCAGGCGTCACCTTGCGCGCCTTGCAGTCGCGCGACATTCGTGCGCCCAACCTGTCGGAACTATTCTCGCCCCCGCAGGGCCTGAACGGCAGCGTCAACAACGACTTCCAGAACGCGGTCGCGCCGGCTGGCACCACGCCGGGCAACGGCGAGCAGGTTCGCCAGCTCAACATCGGTAACCCGCTGCTGAAGCCGGAACGCGGCCAGACGACCCAGGTCGGCCTGGTGTGGCAGCCGGACTTCCTGCCCGGTTTCCAGACCTCGATCGACTACTATCGTATCGCAATTAAGGGTGCGATTTCCTCGCTCAGCCTGCAGCAGGTGGAAGATCAGTGCTTCAACATCGGCGGTGCCTTCTGTAACCAGCAGGGCATCACCACCGCCAACGGCATCAACCAGAGCGCGGCCAATCCCGGTGCGGTCAACACGCCGAGCGCCCTGGTGGCGGTTGCGTCCGAAGCCTTCAACGCGGCCACTGAGACCACCGACGGCTTTGACCTGGAGTCCAGCTACCAGTTCGATCTGCAGGACTATGACGTCCCCGGCTCGTTCACCCTGCGCTCCTTGATCAACCACACCAGCAAGTTCATCACGGATTCCGGCATTGCCGGTACCCAGCGTAACGTGGAACTGGCCGGTGATCTGGGCGGCGGCGGCAACAGCCAGACCTACAACCAGTCTGGCGGTAACGTGCTGACCTGGAAGCTGGAAGAAACCCAGAGCTACCAGAACGACGTCTGGGGCCTGCATGTGACGGAACGCTGGTATGCTGGCGGTACCTTCGGCACCAAGAACGCCATCGTCTGCGCCCCCGGCACCTGCCCGGCCTATACGACGGCCCAGCTGGTCCAGTCGCCGACCTACAACTACGATACGGTCGACTCGATCATGTACATGGACGTCGGTGCGAACTGGAATGTCAGCGACAAGACCCAGCTGTATACCCAGATCGACAACATCTCCAATATCCGTCCGCCGGATACGGGCGGCAACACCGTCAACAACACGCTGTATGACGTGATCGGCCGCATGTATCGCGTCGGCGTGCGCTTCACCAACTAGGAAGCGCTCACCTAACAAGAACAGGGGCTCTCCGGAAACGGAGAGCCCTTTTTCTTTGGTCCGTTGCCGGGACCTTTTTCTTAGTAGGGCTGGTAGCTCTTTTCCTCGATCAGCACTGAGCCAAGCGCCAGATTGATCTGGCGCTTGATGCGCCCTCGTTCGTCATTGCGATGATAGACCGCGCGCGCCAGTTCGATGAAGGTGGCGCCGAAATCGGCCGCGCGTTCGTGCTGGCGGATGCGGTCTTCTGTCTCCCAAAGCGATTCATTCACGGCTTTGAGCCGGGCCCTCAAGTCCGCGATCTCCGTTTGCGCAATGACAGGGGCGGCGACGCTGTTGAGCAGTTCGAGCTCCCTGGCGGCGTTGGCCCGGGCAGCCTCGGTCGGCAGCCTTTCCAGCTTGATCTCCAGGATGGTGATCTTGTCGAGCAGTTCGCCCCAGGAGGTCGGCACATGCGGGATATTGGCCATTTCAGCCTTTATAGCGGGGGACAAAAGCAGCGGAAATAGCCTGCAAAAACGTCGAGCCTGCCCGGCAAGCCGTGCTCTTGCGCCGTTCCCGGACGGGGCCTAAAGGGGACTGGCCATGCCCCCCTCCGGCGCGTCCAAGCCCCATTTCCGCACTATCGCCCTGATCGTGGGCGCCGCCATGTTCATGGAGCAGCTGGATGGCACGGTGCTGGCCACGGCCCTTCCCAGCATGGCGCATGAGCTGGGGGTCTCGGCGCCAAGCCTGTCTATTGCCCTGACGTCCTATCTGATCAGCCTGGCCATCTTCATCCCGGTATCGGGGCGCATTGCCGACCGGTTTGGCGCCCGCACGGTGTTCCGCAGCGCCATCATCGCTTTCCTGATCGGCTCGATTGCCTGCGCCCAGGCGCCCAGTGTCGCGTTCCTGGTGGGGGCGCGCTTCTTTCAGGGTGTCGGGGGAGCGCTGATGCTGCCGGTCGGCCGCCTGGTGCTGATGCGCAGTGTGGAAAAGCGCGACCTGATCCAGGCCACCAGCTGGGTGCTGATCCCGGCCGTGGTGGGGCCGATCCTGGGACCGCCGATCGGCGGCTTTATCGTCACCTATCTGAACTGGCGCTGGATCTTCTACATCAATGTGCCCATCGGTATTCTGGGCGTGATCCTGGTCAGCCTTTTCATTGCCAACACGCGCGGCGAGGTGCCGGACAAGACCGACTATGCCGGTATTTTCCTCTCCAGCCTGTCGCTGGGTCTGCTTCTGTTCGGCTTCGAGCTCACCAGCCATGACGGCATGCTGAATCTGGCGCTGGCGCTGCTGGCAACGGGTGCGGTGCTGGGTGTCTTTTATGTCCGCCATGCCAGGCGCACCCAGGACCCCATTCTCGACATTTCGCTGATGAAGATTCCGACCTATGGCACCTCAGTGATCGCCGGCGCCATCACCCGGGTCTGCCAGGGCGCGCATCCCTATCTTCTGCCCCTGATAATGCAGTTGGGTTTTGGCCTTTCCGCCGCCAGCTCGGGCCTGATGACGCTGGCCACCGCTTTGGGTTCGATCCTCGCCAAGCCGATCGCGCCGTCCTTGCTCAGGCGCTTCGGCTTTCGCGACACGCTGATGGTCAACGGATTCTTCGCTAGCGCCGGCTATGCGGTATGCGGCCTGTTTCGGCCCGGCTGGCCGCTACCGCTGATGTTTCTGATCATGATGACATCCGGTTTCTTCATGTCCATCCAGTTCACCGGCTACAACACCATCGCCTATGACGAGATCGCGCCGGAACGCATGGGCTCGGCCACCAGCTTCTACACCACCTTCCAGCAGCTGATGCTGTCCATGGGCATTTGCGCGGGCGCCGCCGCGCTGCAGGGCGCGATGGTGCTGCGCGGTCATGCCCTGCCGCGCTTTGCGGATTTCACTGCGGCCTTCTGGACCGTGGCGCTGATTTCGCTCAGCGCCACTATTTGGAACCGACGTTTCAGCCATGAAGCCGGCACCGAAATCAGCGGCCACACCCCGCGCACCTGGTCGGCGCGGCAGGTGATCAAGGAGCCGCGCGGGCTTAACACCTAGGAAGATAACATGCCCAAGACTTTCCAGATCGGTGACGAGATCGCGGTCAACCGGCTGGGCTTCGGCGCCATGCAGATCACCGGCCCCGGCGTGTGGGGTCCTCCACGCGACAAGGCAGAGGCAATCCGCGTACTAAAGCGGCTGCCCGAACTGGGCATAAATTTCATCGACACCGCCGATTCCTACGGCCCCGATGTTTCCGAGCGGCTGATCTGCGAGGCGTTGCATCCCTATGATGGGCTGTTGATCGCCACCAAGGCGGGCTTTACCCGCAGTGGCCCCAACATGTGGCATGTCGATTGCCGGCCCGAGCATCTGATCGCCCAGGCCCATAAAAGCCGCCGCCAGCTGGGGGTGGACCAGATCGGGCTGTGGCAGCTGCACCGTATCGATTCCCGGGTGCCGCGCGCCGAACAGTTCGGTGCGGTGAAGCAGCTGCTGGACGAAGGCGTGATCCGCCATGCCGGCCTGTCGGAAGTTTCGGTCGCCGAGATCAAGGCGGCGTCGGAAGTCTTCCGCGTCGCCACGGTGCAGAACAGTTACAACCTGGCCGACCGCGACAGCGACGATGTGGTGGACTATTGCCAGGCCAATGGCATCGGCTTCATTCCCTATTACCCCCTGGGCGGCGATGGCGAGCTGGCGCGCCCCGGCGGGGTGCTGGACAAGCTCGCCAAGGCCAAAGGCGCCACGCCGGGGCAGGTGGCGCTGGCCTGGCTGCTCAAGCGCAGCCCGGTCATGCTGCCGATCCCCGGTACGTCCAAAGTGAAGCATCTGGTAGAAAATACCGCGAGCGCGAACATCACGTTAACGGACGCGGAATTTGCCAGCCTGGACCTCAGGCGGCGCTGACGCGCCTCTCCCCGAACGCTATGCTCATCCCAAAACAAAGGGGTGGGAGATGAAGTTCAGGGCGCTTTTGCTGGCTTGCCTGTTCGCGACACCGGCACGGGCCGCGGTCACCGGCCTGGAGATAGAAAAGACCTCGGCGCTTCCCGGCGACTATGAACTGCTGGAAGGTCATTTCCGCGGGGCCCTTGGTCCCAACGACAAACACAATGCCGGGGTGAACGATATCGGCATCGCCCCGCGCAACGCCGCGGGAAAAGTCGAGTATTCCGCCACCTTTGCCATCGCCCGTCCCACCGGCGCGCTGTCGGGTGTGCTGGTCTATGATGTGCCCAATCGCGGCAAGGGCGCGGCCCAGGCCATCGGCGACGGCCATGTCGATGTGGTCAGTGGCTGGCAGGGCGATGTGGAAGACGGCCCCGGCGTGCAGCTGATCAATGTGCCGTCGGCAAAGGTCGGCGGCCCGGCCTATGTGCGCTTCATGAATATGCCGGCCGGCACCACCACCATGCCGGTAAGGGGCGGCCCGCAGGGCAATCAGGGCGGCCGCGGTTTCGATGTCGCCACTGCGGATGGTGCCCGGCTTTACACCGGCGCCTCCGACGACCGGCCGACGGAGCAGGTCGAGGTGCCCAAAAGCGACTGGGCTTTTGCCGATTGCAGCACCACGCCTTTTCCGGGCAAGCCCGATCTGACCAAGCTGTGCGTCAGGGGCGGCTTCAATCCGGCGCTGGCCTATACACTTGCCTTCACCGCCAAGAACCCGAAAGTGTTCGGCATTGGCTTTGCTGCCACCCGCGATCTGGTGAGCTTCCTGCGCTACGACACCTCATCGGCCAATCCGCTGGCCGGCAAGATGCGCTGGGCGATCGGGCGGGGCGTGTCGCAATCCGGCAATTACCTGCGCGCCTTCACCAATCTGGGCTTTAACACCGCCGAGAACGGCAAGATCGTATTCGAGGGGCTAGATCCCATCGTGGCGATGCGGATGAATTCCATGAGCTATCGCTTCGCTTCGCCCGGCGGGCTGGTCAGCCTGTACGAGATCGGCAATGACGGCACCAACTGGTGGAGCGATTATGACGACACCGCGCGCGGGCAGGGCCGCCATGGCCTGCTCGACCGCTGCAAGATGGACAATCACTGTCCCAAGATCACCGAGACCATGGGCTCGGCGGAATTCTGGGACCTGCGCGCCAGCACCAATTATGTCGGCACGGACGCGAAGGCCGATATCCCGCTGCCGCCCAATGTGCGCCGCTATTACAATGCCGGGGTCAGCCACAATGGCGGGCGCGGCGGCTTTGATCCTGTAACGCCGCCGGTCGCGGCGTGCATGCTGGCCTCCAACGCCAATCCGGCGTCCGACACTAATCGCGCCATCTTTGCCGCGCTGGTGGACTGGGTGACCAAAGGGACCGAGCCACCGCCCAGCAAATATCCCACCCTGGCCGCGGGCGACCTGATCACGCCGCAGGCCTATGACAAGGTGTTCCCGAAAGTGCCCGGCCAGCCGCGCCCGGAATACAGTCCGCTTTACCAGTATGACCTGGGCGCGAGCTTCAACTATCCCGACATGACCGGCGCCATGAGCGTGACGCCGCCTAAGGTCATCAAGACCATTCCGCAGCTGATGCCGCGCATTGACGCCGACGGCAATGAGCTGGATGGCATCCGTTCGCCGCTGATCTCAGCACCCTTGGGCAGCTACGTTGGTTGGAATGTCGCCGCGTCCGGTTTCGAAAAGGGGCGCACTTGCGGCAATGTCGGCGGCTATATCCCGTTTGCCGCCACCAAGACCGAGCGCGTGGCTAAGGGCGATCCGCGTCCTTCGCTGGAGGAACGTTATTCCAGCCATGCGGCCTATGTAGCCAAAGTGAAGGCACAGGCCGATGTGCTGGTGGCGCAGCGCTACATGCTGCCGGCCGATGCCGCGCGCATCGTGGCGGAAGCACAGGCCGCCAAAATCCCATAGAAAAAGCCCGCCGGAGCGACCGGCGGGCTTTTCATTTGAACTGTCGACATTGCGCCTCGCTAAAGCTCGGCGCGTTCGGCACTCAAATCGGTCGTCGCACTACGCTGTCGCTAGCGACGGACCAATTTGACCGGCAAAGCCGGTCGTGCCTCACTTAACGCCGACCCGGACATCTTCCAGGATGCGCTTGGCGCGCGTCGTGTTGAAGATACCGCAGGAGCAGAAGCGCGACATGGCTTCGGCCGCTTCCTGGGGTGTGCGGCGGTTTTCCTTCACAAAACTCATCATCTTCTGGGCGAAGTTGATGGAGAGCATGCCGTGGCCGCACATGGTGGACAGCTGGACCGCCTGCTTGGACGGCACATTGTCGCCCACCGCCTCAAAGCCCAGCGAATAGGCGATGGAGTGGCGCGGGATGCCGGCGAACTTGCAGGCATTCTTGGCGTTGTCGATGGAGGAGGAGATGTTCACCGACAGGCCGAGATCTTCCTCCTTGATGCGCTTGACGAAAGCCTCGGCATTTTCGCGCTTGTCGAACACCGCGGCCATGGTGCCGGCCTTGCTCATGCCGTCCAGCACCTTCTTGAAATTCGGCCGATTGCGCTTGCCCCAGTGACCAAAGATGCTCTTGCTCTTGGTGGGACGCAACGTGCCGCCGTGCAGCGCATCGCCCAGGCTGACGGGCTTGTACTCGGCCGCGATCTGCATGAAGCGCTTCTGCGCCGCCAGCGCGTCGCCGCTCTGGCCGGCGGCCTTGGACTTGGCCGGCAGCGAAAAGACGATGTAGTCGTCGAAAAAGCTTTCGGCTTTGCCGTAACGATGGAGCGTATTGGTCATGCGTTCACCATTTCCTTGGACTGCGCCACCGGCGCGGCATTCGTCAGATCGCGGATCACCTTGCGGCCCAGACCGATATTGGTCTTGGCGCGCTGCGGGTTGTAGCCAAGCTTTTCCAGGATCGGCAGGACGATCTTTTCCTCGCCGTCGGCGTCGCAACGCACACCCACGCCGACCACCACCTGGGTGTTGATGCGCTTTTCGACCTCCCAGATGATGTGGACGATCTCCTCGGTGCGCTCCACCGGCACCTTGATCTCGATGATGGCGCTCATCACCTTTTCGTTCAGAATGTCGGTGCGGATGTCGCCGGTGGCGACGTCGGTCATCAGGGTGGTGATGGGGTTGTTCTTCTCGAACGACACGCCGGCCTTGGCCAGAGCGCGGCTCATTTCCTGGAAGTCGCGGAAGCGGGCGCCGATGCCCGGCCGTCCCAGCTCGATGGTGAAGCCGACCTGGCCGATGCCGACGCGGTCGGTGACGTCATTGGTCTTCACTTCCTCGGTGCCGCGGCCCGAAACGCCGGTCGATTCATGGGGGACGCGCGGGTCGGAGAAGGCGCGGCGCACCACGCGGGGCCATTCCAGCTGGTCGGGCTCGAACGCGGTGGTAGGGCAGACGTCGGGTTCCGGCTCGAAGCGGACGCGGAAGTTGGCGAGCGTGCGGCGCACGAAGCGCACAGTGGAGGGCGGCAGCACTTCCTTGGAGAGCCCGTTGAAGCAGGCATAGCACTCCACACATTCGTCGCGGTTGATGGTGGCGCGCTTCAGTTCGGGGTCGATGTAAATCGCGCCCATCGGGCAAACATAGGTGCAGTTGCCACAGGCGACGCACTTCTTGGGATTGATCTTCATTGTTTTCCTCGTCCAGAAAAAACACAGCCGGGACAATGCCCCGGCCGATTGGCGGGGATTAGAAGGATTGCGCTTTGCCGGCGCAAGTTTTTTTCCGATTATGGCTTTAAACAGGCCGATAGTTGAGAGCCAGTCTCATCTGGTAGACGTAAATCGCCGGTTTATTTGTTTCCTTGAAAACATAAATACTGAAACGCTGCCTGACCGAGAATCGCGTGGCCTGCTATCGTTGCGGCAAAAAACCGGAGAGGAAAATGAAACTGCGCTTTCTGCTGGCGACCTTCGTGGCCGCGCCGCTCGCCGCTTTGGCCCAGCCGGCCGACCAGCCCCAGGCCAACCCTAATCCTTCCACCAATCGCTATGTTGCGGTGTCCGGCTTCTTCAAGCTGCCGCCGGACCGGCCCATGGGATCGTCCAGCGCGGTGGCGGGCGATTCCCATGGCGACATCTGGGTGGTGGACCGCTGCGGCGCCAACAGCTGTGTGGGCAGCAAGCTCGACCCCGTCATGGAGTTCGACGCCAAGGGCAATTTCCTCAAGGCCTTCGGCGCGGGCCTGCTGCAGTTCGCACACGGGTTCACCATCGACAGCAAGGATCATCTCTGGATCACCGATGGCGTGCCGACCGACGGCAAAGGAACCAGGGGCCAGACGGTGATGGAGTTCGATACCCACGGCAAATTGCTGCGCACCATGGGCAAGCCCGGCGTCGCCGGCAGCGCCCCTGACGGCTTCACCGAGCCCAATGCGGTCCTGGTCGCGCCCGATGGCAGCATCTTTGTCTCGCAGGGCCATACCAAGGACTACAAGGGCACTCCGCGCGTCATAAAATTCGATGCCAATGGCAAATTCATCAAGCAATGGGGCTCAGCGGGCAGCGGGCCGGGTGAGTTCGGCATGCCGCACTGTCTGGCGATGGACTCCAAAGGCAATCTCTATGTCGGTGACCGCGACAACAACCGCATTCAGGTCTTCACCCAGGACGGCAAGCTGCTTGGCCAGCTCACCCAGTTCGGCCGTCCCAGCGGCATCGTGATCGATCGCAATGATGTGATGTATGTCACCGACTCCGAATCCCGGGACAAGGATGGCTACGGCCATCATCCCGGCTGGAAGCGCGGCATTCGTATCGGCAGCTTGAAGGACGGCGTGGTGACGGATTTCATTCCCGACACCTATCCCGATCCCGAAGGCAGCGGCACCAGCGGCGGCGAAGGCATCTGGGCTGACGGCAAGGGCGCGGTCTACAGCGCCCAAGTCGAGCAGAAGGCAGTCGTGAAGTATGTGAGACGTTAGCGGATAACCCGCGCGCCCTTGCCCTTCATCACCGCTTCGACTTCCGCGACATTGACCATGGAAGTGTCGCCGGGCGTGGTCATGGCCAGCGCGCCATGCGCCGCGCCATATTCCACCGCCGCCTGTGGCCCGTTGCCTTCGAGGAAGCCGTAAGCCAAGCCGCTGGCAAAACCGTCGCCGCCGCCGACGCGATCATAGATCTCCAGATTCTCGCGCATCATCGACTGATAGAATTCCCCGCCGGCATACAGGATGGCGGACCAGTCATTGACGCTGGCGGTCTTGGCGTTGCGCAAGGTGGTGGCGGCGACCTTGAAGTTTGGGAACTGTTTCACGGCAGTGGCGATCATCTTCTTGAAGTTCGCCGGGTCGATGGCCGAGATATGCTCGTCCAGGCCTTCGACTTCAAAGCCCAGGCAGGCGGTGAAGTCTTCCTCGTTGCCGATCATGACATCGACATATTGGGCGATGTTGCGGTTGATCTTCTGCGCCCCTTCCTTGCCGCCCTGGCTCTTCCACAGGCTGGCGCGATAGTTGAGGTCGTAGGACACGATAGTGCCGTATTTGCGCGCGCATTCCACCGCCTCGATCACCGCTTCGGAGGTGTTGGGAGCAAGGGCCGCGAAGATGCCGCCGGTATGGAACCAGCGCACGCCTTCCTCGCCGAACAGCTTTTCCCAATTCACTTCGCCGGGCCTGATCTGCGAGGCGGCACTGTGGCCGCGATCCGAACAGCCAAGGGCGGCGCGAATGCCGAAGCCCTTTTCGGTGAAGTTGAGGCCGACGCGGGTGTTGCGGCCCAGGCCGTCGAAATCGCGCCAGATGATGTGCGAGGTGTCGACGCCGCCCTGGCAGATGAAATCCTCCACTAGCCAGCCCAGATCATTCTTCGGCAGCGCGGTGACGACGCTGGCGCGCTTGCCCCAGCATTTGCGCATGGCGCGGGCGACATTGTATTCGCCGCCGCCTTCCCACACCTGGAACTGGCGGGCGGTGCGCACGCGGCCGAAGCCCGGATCGAAGCGCAACATGATTTCGCCGAAGGAGACGCAATCCCATTTCACGTCGGCTGCAGGCCGGATCTTCAACACGTCGCTCATGGTTATTTTCCCCGGATGCGCTTGATGAGGGCGATGGTCTCGGCCACCTTCTTTTCGATGCCGGCATAACCCTTGGCCGCCAGCAGTTCCTTGGTGATGAGGTTGGAGCCGATGCCGCAGGCGACAATGCCGGCGCCGAACCACTTCTTCAACGACTCTTCCGATGCATCGACGCCGCCGGTGGGCATGATGCGGGTCCAGGGCATGGGGCCAAGCACATTCTTGACGAACTCGGGGCCGCCGACGCTGGAGCCCGGAAACACCTTGACGATCTCGCAGCCCAGCTCCTCGGCCGCGGAAATTTCCGAGGCCGAGCCACAGCCAGGGCTGTAGGGAATTTTGCGGCGGTTGCAGACCTTGGCCACATCGGCGTTGAGGATCGGGCCCACCACGAACTTGGCGCCATTGGCGATGAAAAGTCCCGCCGTCGGCGCATCGACCACCGAACCCACGCCCATGATCACGCTGGGGTCAGCCTTGGCGAAATGGCGCGCGACCTCCAGAAAGATCTGGGCCGCGAAGTCGCCGCGATTGGTGAACTCGATGCACTTGGCGCCGCCATTGGCGCAGGCCTGGATCACCTTGAGGCAGACCTCGGTGTCGGGATGGAAAAAGACAGGGATCATGCCCTGGCTCATCATCGCCTGCAGCACCGCCATACGATCGTGATTCATCCGATACTCCCCAGTGGGCCGTTCGGGCCGGTTTTTTCGGCGTCCTTATAACCTCGAGCCCTGAGAACCGGTAGCCAAAAGCTCATGCGCTGGCCAGGCTGCGGGCTTCGCGCGCCATGGCGGTGGCGCGGGCAAAAGCATCGGCTTCTTTCAGGTCCGACGGCACCATCCAGGAACCGCCGGCGCAGATCACATTGGGCAGCGACAGATAGGTCTGCAGATTCTTGGCGCTGACGCCGCCGGTGGGACAGAAGCTGACTTGCGGAAACGGTCCGCCGAGCGCCTTGATCGCGGCCGCGCCGCCGACATTTTCGGCCGGGAAAAATTTGAAGGTTTTCAGACCCAGCGAAAGTCCATGCATGATCTCCGACGCCGTGGCCACGCCCGGCAGCAGCGGCAGAAGGTGGTCGCGGCTGGCGCGGACCACTTCCTCGGTCAGGCCGGGGCTGACCACGAATTTGGCCCCGGCGTCGGCGGCGTCAACGAATTGTTCCGCATTTATGACGGTTCCCGCCCCGACAAGGGCGCCTTCCACCTCGGCCGAAATGGTACGGATCGCCTCCAACGCCACCGGGCTGCGCAGGTTGATTTCCAGGACATTCAGCCCCCCCTCTACCAGCGCTTTGGCCAAAGGCACGGCATGGCCCAAATCCTTGATGACGATGACCGGGACGACCCGCACGGCCTTGAGGTTTTCGATGAATTCCATGCGTTTTCCCGCAATTTTATGACGCTCTTATAGCCATAGTTTCCGTGTACGGATAGCGCGAAAAAACCCAATGAAATAAGGGTTTTTCCGGCACCGCGACGCCCCGCCGCGCCCCCTTTTCGGGAGCCACCCGTTATGCTTTGGCCGATGCCCTAGAGCCGCCCATGCCTGGCCTGACCCTGACCCCCGAAATGCTCGAAGGCGCCTATGAATATCTGCGCGTCAGCCCGCCTTTTTGCCGCTGGGGTTTGCCGCATGCCGATCATGTGATGTTCCGCGTGCTGGGCGCAAAGGACCGTTTCGGACACTTCCGCGGACGTCACAAGAAGGCGAGCGGTGACGATGGTTTCAGTGAGATCGCGATTTCCGCCGGCCTGGTGCGCTCAACCGATCTGCTGCTCTCGACCATGGCGCATGAGATGATCCATCTCTATCAGGACGAGACCGGCACCGCGCGCGGCCATCACAATCCCAAGTTTCTGAAGCTGGCCAAGCGGGTCTGTGCCATTCACGGCTTCGACCCCGAGAGCTTCTAGAGCGGCTTCTCGAAGACACGATAGGTCTTGTACGGCACGCCCCCCACCATCTCGATCACATGGCGCACGCGAGTGTTGCGCTCCAGGATCCAGGACAGTTCGCTGTCCACCACGCCGCGCGAGAAATTGAACTCCCGCACCGAGCGGATCACCGACAGCGCCAGCGCCGCACCGACGGGCGAGGCTTGCAGCGACTTGCGCACACCCATCATCGGCATGCGCGCCGTCTTGGTGCGCGCCACTTTCAGCCGCCACAATAGCTTGATCCAGTTGAAGGGAAACAGCCGCCCGTTCATGTCGCGGATGGCTTCGTTGAGATTGGGAAAGATGGCGGCGAAGGCGGCGGGCTGGCCCTTGTATTCGGCAATGGCGACATCGCCGGGACGCAGCAGCACCTTGAGAATGCCGGCCAGATCGTCGATCTCTGCCTTGGTCATGGGCACATAGCCCCAATTGTCCGACCAGGCGTCGTTGATGATATCGAGCAGCATGGCGACTTCGGATTCAAAATGTTCCTTGTCCATGCGGATATTGCGCAAGGTGACGTCGCCGCTGCGCATCGCGCGCGCCAGAAGCTTTTCCAGCGTTCCGGTGGGCGCGTCGGGGCCATAGCGATAGGCGATCAGGTCTTCGGCCTTGTGATAGCCTTGGGCCGTGATGCGGCCTTCGTAATAGGGAAGGTGATGGTTCATCATCACCGACGGCGGGGTGTCGAAACCCTTGACCAGAAGGCCGGGCTGGTCCCACAGCGAGAAGCTCACCGGCCCGACGGCGCGTTTCATGCCCTCCTTGCGCAGCCAGTCCTCGGCGGTCTTCAGCAGGGCGGCGAACACCTGTGCATCGTCGATGGCTTCAATAAAGCCGAAATGGCCGGTGCCGTCGTGATAGCGCTCCTGATGCAGCTGATCGATCTGGGCGGTGATGCGGCCGACCGGCTTGCCGTCCCGGTAAGCCAGGAAGAAGGCGGCCTTGGCATGCTTGAAATAGGGATTGTGGGCGGCCTGGAAATGGAAGGTGCGTTCCAGCAGCAGCGGCGCTACCCAGTTGGGGTCGTCGCGATAAATGGCGAAAGGAAGATGGTGGAAGTCGCGCCACTGCGCTTTGGTCTGTACCGGGACAATCTCGACGGGCGCGCTCACGGGGCAGTTATCCCTTTGAAAAGGCGCGGCACCATAGCCTCCGCCGTCCCGATTTGATAGTAACAAGAACCGCATTTTGGCGGTGTCACGCGGGGTTCATGTCGCAGCAAATCATCCTGATCACCGGCGCGTCCGGCGGCATTGGTTCGGCCTTGGCCCGTACCTATGCCGCGCCGGGCGTAACATTGCTGTTGTGGGGCCGCGATGGGGCGCGGCTGGAAGAGACCGCGGCCGCTTGCCGGGCAAAAGGTGCGGTGTGCCATAGCGAGAGCTTTGATCTGCGCGATACGGACGGGCTGATCACACGCCTTGCCGCCGCTGACGCCGTCACGCCCATCGACATCGCCATCTTCAATGCCGGATTGGGCGGCACTGCGCCCGATGATGCGGCTGCGGAAACACCGCAAGCCTCCCGCGCGGTGGCGGAGGTGAATTTCGTGGCGCCGGTGATGGGCGCCAATGCGGTCGCCACCGCCATGGCGGCCCGCGGTCGCGGCCGGATCGTGCTGATCGGTTCGATCGCAGAGTCCTTTCCCCTGCCCATGGCGCCGACCTATGCCGCCACCAAGGCGGGCTTGCGCATGTTCGCGGAAGCCCTGGGCATCCGGCTGGCCAAACATGGCGTCGACGTGACCCTGGTGTCGCCTGGCTTCATCGACACCGCGATGAGCCGGCAGGTCAACGATTCCAAGCCCTTCCTGATGAGCGCCGACAAGGCCGCCGCCATCATCGCGCGCGGCATCGCGGCACGCGCCCGCACCATCGTGGTGCCGTGGCAGTTCGCGGTGATCCGCGCCATGACCGGCCTGTTGCCGCGCGCCGTGCTGCGGGCGGTCTTGTCGCGCAGATGACGGCGGCTCCCGATCTTGGCCCGGAGTCGGGTTTGCTGGCGCGGGTAAAGGCGCATCCGGCGGCCCGGCGCGGGGTTCAAATTCTGCGCTGGCTCATTCCGATCGCCTTGCTGGTCATCATCGGCCGGCGCCTGACCGAGTTGGGCTGGCGCGAGATCTGGGTGGCGCGGCCCGGCGATCCTGTTTTCTATATGCTGCTGGTCCTGCAGTTCCTGATCCAGCCTTTCGGCGATTATTTCGTCTATCGCAATCTGTGGGGCAGCAAGAACGGAGCGCCCATGGCGGTGATCCTGCGCAAGCGGGTGATGAACACCTTCATGCTGGATTATTCGGGCGAAGTGTTTTTCTTCCTGTGGGCGCAGGAGCATCTGAAGCTCAAGCCCGGCCTGTTGGTGCATGGCATCAAGGACTCCAATGTCCTGTCGGCGGGGGCGGGGCTTTCGATGCTGTATCTGATGGCGCTGCTGCTTCTGGCCAGCGGCGGCCTGAACATTCCCGCCGGCGTCAGCGCACATGGCTGGCTTTATCTGATGATCGGCTCGGTGCCGCTGATCCTGTGCAGCGTGCTGGTGCTGGGGCGGCGCAGGCTGACGGACCTGACGGCCGGCCAGATCGCGACCACCTTTGCGATCCACTTCACCCGTGCCCTTCTGGTGTTGGGGGTGGAATTCTTCCTGTGGCGGCTGTCGGGAGCGTTGCCGTCGGCGGTTGCCTGTCTGCAATTCGTCGCGCTTCGGCTGGTGGTGACACGCATGCCGCTGATGCCCAACAAGGATCTGGTCTTTGTCGGCGCGGGCATCGCCGCGGCCGGCATGGCCAAGGTCTCGGTCACGCCGGTTGCCATGGTGCTGGTGATTCTGGCGGCGGCCGATCTGATCCTGGCGCTGAGTTTCGCAGGCCTGCCCTGGATACTGGAGCAGCTGCGCGGCAGGGATGCGCCATGAGCAAGATGCTGCGTGCGCCCCTGTTCTGGATTCTGCTGGCGGCGGCGGGCCTCAGGCTGGCGGGTCTTTTCTGGGGTCTGCCGGCAGCCGACGGCTGGGATGATGACGGCTTTGCGCCGCGCAATTTTCTGACCGCGCTGGCGCTGACCTGGAAGCCGGGCGCCTATTTCACCTATCCGCCGCTGCATGCGCTGTTGCTCGCGCTGCCGGCTTTGCCGGTTGCTGGATGGGCGCTGGCCCATGCGCCGTCATTGTCGCAGCATGACGTGATCGCGGCCATCACCCAGCCCGCGACCATGACCTATTTCGCGGTGCTCGGGCGGCTGGTCAGTCTGGCGATGTCGCTGGGCATCATCTGGTCTGTGGGTGAGATGGCGCGCCTGGTCGCGGGCGCGCGTGCGGGACTTCTGGCGGCGGCTGCCTGTGCGCTGAATTTCGGGCTGACTTATTATGGGCAGGTCAGCAATCTGGATGTGCCCTATCTTTTCTGGGCCAGCCTCGCGCTGGTCTGGTGCATGCGCGCGGTGACGCAAGAAGAGCCGCGCCGCTTCTGGTGGGCGGCGCTGTTTGCCGCCGCCGCCGTCGCCACCAAGGATCAGGCGTATGCCTTGTTTGCGCTCAGCCTGCCGGTGTTTCTGCTGTTGTGGTTTGCCGCCGATGCCTGGCCGCGGGCGCACAGCCGCCAGATCGCGCTGACCCTGCTCGCATCGGCCGCCGCATCGCTGTTTCTGCTGCTGCTGGTGGATGGTACGGTCACCAATCCTTCCGGCTTCCTGCATCGCGTCGCATTCCTCGCCGGTCCGGCCAGCCAGGACTATGCGCAATATCTGCACAGTCCTTCGGGCTGGCTGGCGCTGCTGGGTGACATGGGCAGCTATTTCGCCGGTGGGTATGGATTGGCCGCCATCACGCTGGCGGTGCCGGGCGCTGGCCTGCATATCCTGCGCAGCCGGGGTGGGGTGCGGATGGCGGGATTGTTGCCGCTGCTGGCGATGATGTCCTTCACCGTCTGCTTCAATTTCGCCGCCCTGCGCAGCGATGACAGGTTTCTTTTGCCGCAAGGCGTGCTGGCCTGCGTCTATATCGGTATCGCCGCGGAGGTGCTGGCCTTTCCCGCGCGATACCGGTTGCGGCTGGTCGGCCGTGGTGTGCTGCTGCTGGTGGCGCTGGCGGCGCTGCATCAGGCGGTCGCGATCAATGCCGCCATGCTGTTCGATCCGCGCTATGACGCGGAACGCTGGATGGCGGCACATGTGAAGCCCGGCGACGTGATCGAGACCTATGGCCAGAATTGTTTCCTGCCGCGCTTTCCGCACGCCGCGCGCGTGATTCGGGTGGGGCAGGGCAGTCTGAAACTGCGCAATCCCTTGCCGGGCGTCACCGAGCTGCGGCAACCCTTCATCCTGCCGCGCCATTCGCGTTTCATTGTATTGAGCCTGGCCTGGGCCGATCGCTATTTGAGGCCCGTCACACCGCTTCCTCCTGGCCACATCTATTCCCGGCTGCAGCAGCTGGATTTCATCAACACCGACGCGCATATCCATTTCCAAACTCTGTTGAACGGGCAGGCGGGCTACCGGCTGGTCTACGCCGCGCGCCCGGTCAGTCTTTGGCCCATCGTCCATATCCATGACAGTCTGGACGAACCGGTCTGGATCTTCGAGCGCGCGTCATGACGGCCCAGCGCATCCTGATCGCCATGCATGATTTCGCGCGCGGCGGCACTGAGCGTATTGCCATCGGGCTGGCGGCGGACTGGGCCGAGGCCGGCCGTGAAGTCACCATCCTTTGCGGCAGCACCGAAGGTGGCCTGCGCGATCACGTCAGCGGCAAGGTCAAGGTGGTGGCGCTGGGTCCGCCCGTGCGGCGCGGGTTTCTGTCCCGTCGGCGCTTGGCGCGGGCGATGGGAAAGCATCTGGGTGCGCTCAAACCCGCTGTCATCTTTCTGCCAGGGAATTTTCATGCCTTGCTGGCGGGCGGCCTGCGGGCCGCCGCCCCGTGTGCGAAGATCGCGCTCAAGATTTCCAATCCGCCGGTGCCCAAGGGCGTGCCGTTCGCCCCTGCGATATTCAGGGGCATCACCCGCGCGGTGGACGGCTTTGCCGCGATGAATTCCGGTCTGGCGCGCGAACTCAAGACCATGCTGCCGGGCCGCAATATCGTAACGCTGCATGATCCCGTCTATCTCAAGCCAAAGCCGCGCGCGCCGCGTCAGGATGCAACGGCGCGCATTTTGTGGATTGGCCGGCTGGAGCCACAAAAGGATCCCGCATTGGCGTTGCAGGTCATTGCCGCCATGAAGACACCGGTACATCTCACCATGTTGGGCGATGGCGCCCTGCGCGGGCGTCTGCGGCGGCGGATTTCCCATCTTGGTTTGCAGGACAGGGTGACATGGGCGGGCCATGTCCCGGAAATCGAATCCCATCTCGCACAGGCCGATGCCTTGCTGATCACGTCCCACTATGAAGGCGGCCCGGCGGTCGCCGTGGAAGCACTGGCGCAAGGCGTGCCGGTGGTTGCCACCGACTGTTCCTTTCTGCTGCACGATATCATCACAAGGCCTGAGGCGGGCCGCATCGTGACATCGCGCGCGCCTGCCGCGCTGGCGGAGGCGTTGTCAGCGGTATGTGCCGCGCCACGCACGGTGGAAGCCTTGCAGGCACTGGCGGCGCCGTTTGAGCCAAAAGCCTGTGCGCGTGCCTATCTGGACTGGCTGGATGGACTGGCGCGGCATGGATAAGGAGCTTCGCCGCAGTCTCTTGATCTTGACGGCCGTCGTTGTGATCACCGCCTGGTTCAGTGAACTCTTCTATTTCCCCGATGAGCACTATCAGGTGCTGGAATTCATGTCCTACAAGCTGGGCATCACTCCGGCTTCAGATCTGCCGTGGGAGTTTCACGCGCAAATCCGGCCCTGGTTCCAGCCGCTGGTTTATTTCCTGATCGCCAAGCCGCTTCTGGTCCTGGGTCTGAAGGACATGTTCGTCATCGCCTTTGTTCTGCGCCTGGCGACGGGACTGTTTTCGCTTGTGGCGCTGGCGCTGTTTGCCCGGGCTATCCTGCCTACCATAGACGGCGAAGAAGAGCAGCGCGCCTTTGTCCGCTATCTGCCGCTGTTCGGGTTTCTGCCCTACCTGTTTGTGCGCACCGCATCAGAGACGTTCTCGTCTGCTTTCTTTGCGTGGGGGCTGGCGGTTGCGCTGGGCGGAAAATCCGCGCGCCGGCTGGCGCTGGCTGGCCTGTTGTGCGGACTGGCGTTTGAAAGCCGCTACCAGACCGGCCTTTTGGGTCTTGGCCTGTTCGCCTGGCTGGCAATCGTTGCGCGCGCTCGCATTCCGGCGCTGGCAGCGTTCGTCGCGGGTGGTCTGGTTGCGCTGATGATCGGCGCGCTGGCGGACTGGTGGGGCTACGGCCAGTTCGTGTTTCCGCCCCTGGGCTATGTTGATGTCAATCTGGTCCAGGGCGTGGCGGCGCATCAGTTCGGGCGCGAGCCGGTCTTTGCCTATCTCTATCTGTTGCCGGCGCAAGTTTTCTTCGCCATCACCCTGGTGCTGATGGCGGGCATGGTGACGATGTGGCTGCGCAATTCCCGTCATGCCGTCAGCTGGGTGACATTGCCCTTTGTGCTGGCCCATGCGGCGATCGCGCACAAGGAAGCGCGCTTCTTCTTTCCGCTCGCCATCCTGGCGACGGCTTTTCCGGTGCTGGGGTTCTCGCCGCGGCTGGCTTTGTGGCGCGGGACGTTCGCGCGCGTCTGGCAATGGCGCCGGTCATGGGCGACGAAAATCACCACCGGCATTTCGCTGCTGGCGATGGGTTATTTCGCGCTGTATCCCTTTGGGGTCAGGCCGCATATGCCGATGGCCCGCTATCTTTACCGTCATGATCCCGGCCCGATCTACAGCTTTGCTGCGCCCTTCCAGTCCTATCCCATGTACCGGCCACAGGGTTTTTATAGCGCGCAGCTAAAAGACCAGGCGCAGCTGCGCGCCTTGCTGGACAAGGGTCCGGTTTTTCTGATGACCCAAACGCCGGTGCCGCCTGCGTTGCCCGCTGGCGCGCGCGCAACCTTGCTCTGCTCGGAATTCCCGCTCGCCCGTTTCGGCTATGGCCAGGCCGGTGCGGATTACATCCAGAGTTACACGGCTTTTGCCGCGCGCCACGGCTTTCTCAAGCTGCTGCCGCTGTATTGGTACACGCTCTATCGCGTCGAGCGTTCCTGAACGATGCTCTCGTAGATCTGGAACAGCTTTTCGAAATGCTGTTCGACATTGAAGACGCGCGCATCCGCTGCTGCCAGCGCCGCCTGCGACTGGATTCTGCGCTCGCCCGCCAGCAACCGCAGGATCGCGCCCGCACCGTCTACCGCATCGCCGGCGCGATAGGTCTGCGCATAGCCCGGCCCGGCGAAGGTGGCGCTGGCGCCGGAATCGGGCACCACCAGCGGCGTGCCGGAACAAAGCGCCTCCGCCAGCACCAGCCCGAAAGTCTCCGCCGCCGAGCCATGGATCAGGCCATCGGCGCTGGCCATCATGGTGGCAAGCTCATCGGGATCGTTGATCTGGCCCGCGACATAGACGTTGCGGGCATTCAGCGCCCAGCGCTCCACCGAGGCGCGCAGAAAGCCGTCGCCGACGATGTAAAGTCCGATCTTGCGCGAGCTTTGCGCCCGGCTCACCGCCTGGATGATGGTGCGCAGCCGCTTTTCGGGATGATGCCGGCCGACCGCGATCAGAAGCTTTGCATCATCGCCCAACCCGCAGGTCGCCAGCATCTCGCGCCGGGCCGTGGCGTCATAGAAATTGGGTGAGAATTTGCTGCGTTCCACCCCAAACGGCGCGACCTGGATATTCTCCAGCCCGAAGCCGGCGAAACGCTCGGCCAGCGCCGGATTGGTGACAATCGCGGCGTCGTAATTGCTGTTGAGACGGTTGAGATAATTCCAGAAGAAACCGAACAGCCGGTCCACGCGCTCCGGTCCCAAAAGGCCGCCCAGGAAGGTCTGGGGATAGACCGCCACCGGATCGGCATGCATGAAGAACACTTTCACGGCCTTGCCGGGCCAGCGTGCCGCCAGCCAGCCGCCACGCCAGGGCGAGGAGCCCTCCACCAGGTCGGGCGCCAAATGGTCCAGCGTGCGCCATACCTGTTGATGGTTCCAGAACATGCGGTAATTGCGGTCGAAGGGCAGATGCGGGCTCTTGATCCAGGCGATGGTGCCGCCATGGGCCATTTCCGTGCGCGTCTCCGCGCCCGGTGCAATGACAGTCAGCTCATGGCCGAACTTGCCCGCCAGCGCCAGCTTCTGGTTGATATAGCGGCGCACGCCGCCACCGGTCGGCGAATAGAACTCGCAAACATCGACGATCTTCACGCGGGCGCTCCCAACGAGGTGCGATAATAGCCCACGATCCGCGCCATCGTCTCCTCCCAGGAAAAGGTCAGGGCGCGGGTGCGGGCGGCCGTTCCCATGCGCTGGCGCAGGGCCGGGTCCTTTGCCAGTGTGGTGATATGGGCCGCGAAACCGTCTGCGTCATCGGCGGGTGCCAGAAAGCCGGTCTCGCCGGCCACGACCAGCGAACGGCTGCCGGTGGCATTGGCCACAACGCAGGGCAGGCCCGACGCCATCGCTTCCAGGGTGACATTGCCGAAGCTCTCGCTGTCGCTGGGAAAGACGAAAATGTCGGAGGAGGCGTAGGCGGCTGCCAGTTCCTCGCCATTCAGGAAGCCGGTGAAGATGGCGTGCGGCAGTTCGCCTTCGGCATAGCCGCGATCGGGTCCGTCACCGACGATGACCACCCGGTGCGGCGCGTCGATACGGTTGAGCGCGGCTGTGAGTGTGTCGAGCCGCTTCTCCCGCACCAGGCGCGAGACATGCAGCACCACCAGCTCATCGGCGCCGATGCCATGGCGTGCGCGCCAGTCCGGGCTGCGTTTGGCGGGCGAGAAGCGTGTCGTATCAATGCCGCGCGGCCAGGGCTTGAAATTGTCCTTCAGGCCGTCGGCCAGGAGCGCTTCGCGCGTCGATTCCGACGGCACATAGACTTCGCGGCAGCGGCCATAGAAACGGCGCAGGATGGCTTTCAGCACGCCTTCCAGCCCCGTCAGATACCGATAATGTCTCAGATAGGTCTCGTAGCGGGTGTGATAGCTCGCCACCGCCGGAATGTTGTGGCGCTGCGCCAGCGCCAGCGCCGCATGGCCCAGAAGGTCGGGCACGGCGATGTGAATCAGGTCGGGCTTAAAGTCCAGAAGCTGCCGTTTCAGATGTCCGGGCAGACCCAGTGCCAGGCGATATTCCGGGCGTCCGGGCAAGGGAATGGAAGGCACCGATACAAGCCGGCCCTGATGCGCCAATGCGGGCCTGTCGGTCGTGGGTGCGAACACCAGCACCGCATGCCCGCGGTTTTCCAGATGCCCGACCAACCGGTTCAGGGTCAGCGCCACGCCATCGGCGATGAAATTATACGAGCTGGTGATCAGCGCGACCCGCAAGGGACGGCCTTCGTCCTGGGCCACGCGTTATTCGACGCCGCGGCGCAGCTTTTCCAGTTCCTGGGCCACCGCCGGAACCGTCGCCAGGATCTGTTCCTCGGTATGGTTGGCGGTGAGGAAGAAGCGCAAGCGCGCCGTGGTGGCCGACACGGCCGGGCGCACGATGGGCTGCACTTCGATGCCGCGCTCCAGCAGGTTCTGGGACAGAAGCATGGCGAGCTTGTCGTCGCCCACGATCAGCGAGGCGACGGGCGATTCCTCGTCGCCGCCCACGGTCAAGCCGTTTTCGCGCGCGGTCTGGCGGAAGAACCTGGCGCGTTCGCGCAGACGGCGCGGGCGGTGGGGTTCGCGTTCCAGGATATCAAGCGCGGCGATGGCGGCGGCGGTGTCGGCGGGCGACAGGCCGACGCTGAAGATCAGGCCGGGGCAGAGGAAGCGCAGATATTCGATCAGCCCGCGGTCACCGGCGATATAGCCGCCGCCCGAGGCCAGGGTCTTGGAAAGCGTGCCCATATAAACGTCGATGCTGTCGACCGGCATGCCGGCGGCTTCGCAGACACCGCGGCCGGTCTTGCCGACGATGCCCAGGCTGTGGGCTTCGTCGACCATCAGCAGCATGTTGTGGCGCTTCTTGGTTTCCACGGCGCGCTTCAGATCCAGGATCTGGCCGTCCATGGAATAGACGCCTTCGGCCACGATCATGCCGCGGCGGAAACCGGAGCGTTCTTTGGCCAGAAGCGCATCCAGCGCATCCCAGTCGCCGTTGGGATAGGTGAAGGTCTTGGCGCCGGACAGGCGCGCGCCGGTGATGATGCTGTTGTGGGCGCCCGAATCATAGACCGCCGCATCCGGCCGGGCCAGAAGGTGGGAGATCACGCTCACATTGGTGAGATAGCCGCTGATGAAGATCAGCGCGTCTTCGGTGCCGAGAAAATTGGCGATCTTGCGTTCCAGTTCGCCATGCAGCTCGATCTGGCCGGCCACGATGCGGCTGGCCGAAGCGCTGGTGCCATACTTGTCGATGGCGTTCTTGGCGGCGGCGGTGACGGCGGGATGGCCGTTCAGGCCCAGATAGTTATAGCCGGAGAAGCTGACCAGGCTTTTGCCGTTGCGGCGAACCACGCTGTGGCTGACGCCGTCGCGGGGCTGGAAGAAGGGCACTTCCTGGCCACTGTTCTGCACATCCTCGATGCGGCGGCGCAGCGCGCGATAGGGCGCGAAGTCGTCAACGACGCTTTTGCGTTCGGGCTGATCGTTTTCAGCCGCAATGGACTTTTGCTCGGCGGCCGCAGAATGGGTCGTCATTGCCCCTCGGTATACTCGCTAAAATACCCCTCACGGCCGGGCTGGCCGCATTACAGGAGCATAACCAGAAAGCTGTATGCCACAACCTTCGCCATCACGGTAAGTCCATATATTTGCCGTCAAAAATGGCGTAGTTCGACATGGGCATTTATTCGCTTTATTCAACGATCCCAACCGCCAAAATCCCGGTTTTCTCACATCCGGGCAGGCCCGGCGCGTAATAATCGGTAGCATTTCTTCAGAGCGGACAAGGCCCCGGAGCGTGCCTGTACAGGCCAAAACCCGCATCCTAATATCCGCATCAAGGCCAAACGCGGCTGGAACCGACTCGGGGCTTGTCCCTTTCGCGGGCCGCCACATCTCACAGTTCATAAAGAGCAAGGCATGCTTTCAGCGCAGCATCTGGTGAAGTCTTTCGCCGGGCGCCGGGTCATCGAGGACGTCACCCTTCAGCTGGATCGCGGCGAGGTGGTGGGTCTTCTGGGCCCCAATGGCGCAGGCAAGACCACCACCTTCCAGATGCTGACCGGCATGCTGAAGCCCGATGCCGGCGCCATCGCCATGGACGGCCATGAGGTCACGGCCATGCCTTTCTATGACCGGGCCCGCTTCGGCATCGCCTATCTCCCTCAGGCGCCGTTCGTGCCGCGCGGGCTCTCGGTCGAACAGAATATCCGGCTGGTGCTGGAGGCGCGGCTGCCCGATGCAGCGGCGCGCAAGCGCCGCTCGGACGAATTGATCGAGGAATTCCGCTTGCAGGAGTTGCGCAGGAAAAAGGTGGGCGATCTGTCGGGCGGTCAGCGGCGGCGCTGCGAGATCGCCATCACGCTGGCCTGCGAACCCAGCTTCGCGATGCTGGATGAACCCTTTGCCGGCGTGGACCCGCACGCCACCGACGAGATCGGCCAGATGATCGACCATCTGGCGGATCGCGGCATCGGTGTGCTGATCACCGATCACAAGGCGCGCGAGCTGCTGGGCATCGTGGACCGCGCCTATGTGATCGAGTCGGGCCGCGTGCTGGCCCAGGGCGATGTGGAGCAGATTGTGGCGGACCAGGAAGTTCGCCGCGTCTATCTGGGCGAGGAATTTCGGCTTTGACCCCGTTCTCCCTGGCCGAGACGCCCGCTATCGGCGGCCTGCGCGCCACGCTTTCCGGATTTCTGCGCGGCGATTATGTGCGCGGCTTCTTTCAGCGCGTTCTGGGCCAGGCGCTCGCGGTGGTGATCCTGATCGAGGCGATCTTCCTGGCCGAACACTTCACCTGGGTGTTCCGCGACGCGGTGCGCCACGAAGCCGACCTGTCGGGCATCGCGCTGGTACTGGCCTGCACCTCGACAGAAATTTTCGATCTGGCGCTAGCCATCGCCATCCTGATGGCGGTCTATGTCACCCTGCTGCGCATGCGCGAAAACCGCGAGATGCTGGTGTTGTTCGCTTCGGGTCTTGGGCCCTATCAGTTGGGGGCGCTGGTCGTGATCGTGGCGCTGGCTGGCCAGCTCGTCGGCATCACCGAATCGGGCCTGGTGGATCCCCTGTCGCGCTATGCTCAGCGCTCCATCCTGTTCAGTTCAGAACTGCGCTCGCTGAAGAAGGGCGTGGCCAAGAACGAGTTCTATTATTTTCCCTCCTACGTCGCCTATGCCATGGAGCGGGTGCAGGGCGGCGCGCCGCCGCCCACAGCACCCGGCGAGGTGCCGGTGATCGACGCCAGCACCAACCCGGTGCCCGTGCCCGGCAAGGACCGTACGCTCTTTGTCTATCAGCAGATCGGGCCGCGCACGTCGCGCATCGTGACCGCGGCCCAGGCCCGGTTGGATGGTCCTGATCTCAGCGGCAAGATCGTGCTCAACCTCAGCGATTTCACCTCCCATACCTTCGCCGATGCCCATCCGCTGGCCACCGAGGACGACAAGACGCCTTCCGCGCCGTCCAAATGCTTCGACTGTCCGGACACCTACACCAATGACGGGCCGCCCATCAGCATGTCGGTGCGCGACATGAGCCAGCTGATGATGGTGGATCAGCTTCTGCCTTTCACCGCGCGCTCCAGCAACATCGACGAACAGACGATCTTCGAGCAATTGTTCGTGCCCGACTACGACGCCCCGGATTCGCGCGCCGCGCAGATGCGCCTTCTGGCCGAGCGGCTGTCGCGCAGCCTGTTGTCATTCCTGGCGCCTCTGGTGGCGCTGCTGGGCGTGTCGCTGACCAATCGCATGACCAACTGGTTCGCGTTGCCACTGTCCTGCCTGGCGCTGATGTCGGTCAATCTTCTGTGCGAATGGGTGATCACAACCGTAGCACCACTGAGTGTGGCAGGCGCGCTTTTGCCGCCGCTGCTGTTGTACGGCGGTTTCGCCTATGCGGCATTTACCCTGATTGTGTGGCGTCACAACGATTTTGTGCGGCCACAGCTGGCCCGCTCATGAGTGCGCCCGCGTCAAACGGTTCCGGGCGTGGCGGCGCCCGGCCGATCTTCCTCACCCCCTTCGGGCTTTATTCCCGCTACATGCTGGCCGCCTATCTGCGCCACACCATGATGGTCTGCGCCGCGCTGATGACCATCGCCTTGACTATCGATCTGTGGCCGCAGGTGGCCCTGTTCGGCGGCAATCCGCTGCATGTGGTGTGGAGCCTTGGCAAGCTGGCGGTCTTGCGGCTTTCCGACCTTCTGCCGCCGTTTATTCCCTTCGCGACGTTTCTGGGCGTGGTGTGGAGCGAAAGCGCCTTCACCGAATCGCGCGAGCGCCTGCTGATCTGGAACAGCGGGCGCTCGCCCTTGTACTGCCTGATGCCGGCGCTGTTTGCCGGGCTCTTCATGGGCGCCTTGCTGTTTGTGGTGGACGCCTGGCTCAGGCCGGCCGCCATCCATATCCAGATAGCGCAAGTGCTGGGCCGCGAAGGCATAAGGCTGGACCGCAGCAAGAGCGGCGGTACCCACTGGATCGCCCTGCCGGATGGGCTGCTCAAGGCCGAGATCGAATATGGCCCGCCGGTGAGGCTGCATGACGCCACCATCTACAAGCTGGATGCCGATGGCCATCTGGCGGAAGTCGACACCGCCTCGGTGGCCGAGCCCCGGGGCAATGGTTTCTGGCAGCTTTCAAACGGCCATTACTGGCGCGCCAGCTTCGCCAGCCGCGGCGATGTGCTTTCGACCGGCGCGCGCGAGGAAAACGAAATCCCGTTTGCGACCCGCACCATCGCCATGAGCCTGGACGAATTGTGGCTCAGCAATCTGGGACTGTCGCCGCAGTATCTGTCGCTGTCCGACCTGCACAGGCTTGTTCGCGCCCCGATCATGTCGCGCGATCTGAGCGGCTACGAAACACGGCTTCAGACCGTGTTCGGCGAGACCCTGTTCACCTGCCTGATGGCGTTTCTGGCGGCGGCGCTGTCGATGCTCTATTTCGCCTTCGCCACGCGCTGGTTCGCGCTGGTGGCCGTGCTGCTGGCCGGTTATCTCGCCCACTTCGCCTCCAAGGCGTTCAGCCTGATGGGGGAGTTCGGTTATATCTCGCCATTCTTCGCCGGCTGGCTGGCGCCCCTGCTGCTGGTCGCGGCGGTGGGATGGGCCCTGTTCGTGATCCAGAAGCGGCGCGGCCTTGGCGTGAAACTGAAAGACACCCCGCACTTCACGGACACAGCTAGCGCTGAATAAGGTGCTCGTGGATCGCCTTGCCGCTGGCGATATCGGTGCCGAAGATATCGAGTGACGGCACGCTGGGCAGAAGCCCGCCTTCCACCACCTGCAGATAAACGTAATTGAGCTTCACGGTGTGGGCGCCCACCTGCATCAGGGCTTGCGGATGATGCTGGGCATCCATCGCCAAGGTCAGCTTGCGGTCGGGCAGGGCGACCACCCGGAATGTGATGGGCTGGCCGGGCCTGATCGTGTCCATGCGCACCCCATACGCCATCACGCGTTCCATGAAGTTGAGCGCCAGCTTGGCGCCGTCGATGTTGAATTTGCGCCAGAAGGCCTCCACCGGCGTCTTGGAATCAAATTCGCCATGGCCATCCAGCTTGGCGGCATAGACCACGGTGTTCGAATTGGGTGAGCGCTGGATATAGAAAAGCTGGTTGGGTTCGTCCGGCAGCTTGAACTCGGGCCGCAGATGCACGATCTCGCCGGATTCACTCACGCTGCTGGTGAAATCGCGCGCCTGCGCGGGCGCGACCGCAAACAGAGCCAGCATGATCAGGGTGCGCTTCATGGTCAGGCCAGCCCGCGCATCGCCTGGGCGAGCAGTGCTTCGGCCCTGGCGGAATCCTCCACCACGCCGCCTAAGGTGAAGAAGGGATGGATCATGCCGGCAAAGCAGACATAGTCGCAACGAACACCGGCTTCCTTAAGCCGCCGGGCATAGGCCTCATTCTCGTCCACCAGGGGATCAAATTCGGCGCTGATGACCAGGGCCTGCGGCAGGCCCTCCAGGCTGGGCCGCAGCATGGGCGAGGCCATCGGGTCCTTGCGGTCTTCGTGATCGGGAATGTAGTTGTCCATGAACCAGTTGAGCGCCGCCGTCGTCAGCATATAGCCCTGGGCGTTGCGTTCATAAGACGGATATGCCCGGCTCTGGTCGGTCATGGGGTAGATCAGTAGCTGCAGTGCGATGCTGAACTCACGTGAATCCTGCGCCATCTGCGCCATCACCGCGGCCAGGTTGCCGCCAGCGCTGTCGCCGCCCACCGCGATCCTGGTGGAATCGATGTTCAGGAGTTCGGCATTGTCGGATGCCCAGCGCGTGGCGGCATAGCTGTCCAGCACCGCGCCGGGAAACTGAGTCTCCGGCGCCAACCGGTAGTCCACCGACAGCACGGCGCAATTGCCTTGAACCGCAAGCCGCCGGCAGGTGGTGTCGTACAGCGCCAAGGTCCCCAGCATGAAGCCGCCGCCATGGAAGTAGACCAGCAGCGGGCAGGGCTTTCTGTCCTTGGTGGCGCGATAGAAGCGCGCCGGGATGGGGCCATAGTCGCTGGGAATAGACAGTTGATAGGTGATGGCGACAGCGGGTTTTTCCGGCAGCAAGGTCAGCCGCTGGCGTTCATAGGCGACGCGCAGCTCGTCCGGCGAAAGGTTGGTCGGCAGATCGCCGGCGCGTTGAATGGCCAGGGCGGCCTGGGGATGAAGCGGCATGGGCGCGACTTTACGGGAAGTGCGAGGGCTGTGCTAGGTTCGCCGAAAGACAGGGAGGGCTGGGAAAACCGGTCACATAAAATAATGACAGTCGATTCCGCGCCGCTCAATCGCGGCCGCATCTTCGTCCTCTCCCTTCTGGCGCTGTTCACCGCAGGTGCCGCGGTCAGCCTGCGCGCGGCAACGGCGGTGCATATGCGCGCCGATTATCTGGATAGCATCGATCCCGCCCATGCCGGCGAAATGGTCGGCGCGGTGCTGGGCGCGGCTTTCGCCGGTTTCGCCGTCACCCTGCTTCTGGTCAGCGCGGTCTTGGCCAAGATCGGTTTTGGCCGGGCGCTCGCGGCAGCAGCGGCGCTGCTGATCGTGGGCTTCATGTTGGTCGGCTTTGCCGGTTCGCTGGGAGTGTCGCCCTATACCGGCCTTCTGATCGGCATGGTGGTGCAGGGCTTCGGCTGGGGACTTGTTGAAACGGTGATCAATCCGCTGACCAGCGCGCTTTATCCGCATGACCGGGTATCGCGGCTTTCCATCCTTCATGCCTGGTATCCCGGCGGGCTGGTGGCGGGCTCGATGCTGGCGCTGGCGACCGATGGACTGGGGCTGCCGTGGCGGCTGGATCTGGTGGTGCTGGCTGTGCTGGCGCTGGTGTTCGGCACCTTGGCACTGAAGGAAACGCTGCCCGATGTCAGCCTGTCCACCGATGCGCCGGTGACGCCGGGCGAGATGATCAAGGCGACCTTGCACAGCCCCACCATCTTTCTTTGGGTGCTGCTGATGACGTTCACCGCCTCCACCGAATTCGCGCCGGGGCAATGGGTGGATGTGGCGCTGAGCCAGATCGTGGGTATGCGCGGCATCCTGCTGCTCGCCTATGTCAGCGGGCTGATGTTTGTGATGCGCCATTTTGCCGGTCCGCTGGTCAAGCGCCTCTCCAATGTGGGGCTGCTGATTTTCTCTGCCATCTTCGCCACCGCCGGACTTTTCGCGCTCAGCCGCGCGCATGATCCGGCCAGCGCGCTGATCGCCGCCACCGGCTGGGGCTTTGGCGTCTGCTACTTCTGGCCGACCATGCTGGCCACCGTCGCCGAACGCTATCCGCGCAGCGGCACCATGGTGTTCGGGCTGATGGGATCGGCGGGCGCGCTCGCCACCTATCTGGTGCTGCCCTATCTGGGGGCGATCTATGACAGCGCCGAGCTGGCCGCGGCCCATGGCGACTCCAATCTGGTGGCCCATGCGCAAGGCGCCCAGCTGCATGACATCCTGACCGCGGCGGCGGCGGCCTCGTTCCGGGCGGCGGCGCTTATTCCCCTATGCTTGGTCTTTATCTTTGCCGCCATCACCGTGGCCGACCGCATGCGTAAGCAGAAATAGCGATATTTTTCATAAGGTTATGGCATAAACGCCCGTCCGTCCGTATAAGCCCGGATTGGGCCGGTCTGCCCTCTTTTACCGTCCGCTGGGCGCGGACGGTAACCTTAAGAAAAGACGAATCAGGCGAAGCTGGCCGCCGACTTATGCCGGGGACGAAATTGAACAGGAGCCAGGCCGCCGCATTGTTTCTGGCGCTGCCGCTTGTCGGCTGCGTGGATGCGCCGCCGACCACGCCCCCCCAGACCGAGATCGCGCCCCAGACCCTTGGCCTGGGCGCCGAGGCCGCGCCGCAAGCGCAGCCTGACTGGTGGAAGACGTTCAACGATCCGCAGCTGGACCGGCTGGTGCCGCAGCTGATGGCGAACAACCCGTCCTTGCAGAGCGCGCTGGCGCGCATCCGCGCCGCCCAGGCCGAACTGTCGGTTCAGCGCACGCTGGATTATCCCAACATCAACATCGATGGCACCGAGAACCGCGAGCTGGTCAGCAATGACTATCTCTATCCCAAGCCGTTCGGCGGTTCCTGGCAGTGGGTGGGCGACACCGAGGCGCGCTTCCGCTGGTCGCTGGATTTCTGGGGCAAGCAGGCAGCGCAGATCGAGCGCGCCAGGAACGCCAGCGAAGCGGCGGCCCTGGATGCGAATGCCGCAAAGCTGGCGCTGGCCGGCATATTTGCCCAGTCCTATGTCGCATTGCTGCTGGCGTATCAGAATATCGACATCGCCCATGAGACGGTCGACGAGCGCCAGACCATTCTGGACCTGACCCAGAGCCGGGTGAAAGCGGGGCTCGAAAACGAGGCTTCGCTGGAACAGGCCAAGGCCCTTCTGGCCATGTCGCGTATCGAGGTGCGCCGCTCCGAGACCCAGCGCGACATGGCGGTGCATGCCATCGCCGCCCTGATCGGAGCGGGCGCCAAATCCTATCCCGACATCGCGCGGCCCGCGGCCGCGGTGGACAACGCCCTGCCGTTGCCCGAGCACCTGCCGGCCGATCTTCTGGCGCGGCGGCCAGACATATTGGCGGCGCAGGCGCGCGTCAGCGCCGCCACGCATGGCCGCGAAGCGGCGCACGCCGATTTCTATCCCAATATCGATCTGGCGGCGGCGATCGGTTTCCAGTCGATCGGGCTGGCCAATATCTTTAGCGGCAACGCGCTGGTGGCCGGTGCGGGGCCGGCGATCCATCTGCCGGTATTCGATGCCGGACGCATCCGCGCCCAATATGCCCGCGCCACCGCCGATCTGGATGCCGCGGTCGCCGACTACAACGGCACGGTGGTCGGCGCGGTGCGTCAGACTTCTGACGCGCTCACCCAGGTTGCAAGCGTGGCCGATCAGCGCCAGCAGCAGCAACTGGCGCTGGACAGCGCGAACCGCGCCTTCGATCTTGCCAAGGAACGCTACCGGTTGGGCCTGTCGGGCCAGATTCCCATGCTGACCGCGGAAGCAACATTGCTTTCGGCGCGCCAGCAGATGGCCGCGCTCATCGCCCAGGCCGCCGTCCAGCGTGTCACCCTGCTCTTGTCCGTGGGTGGCGGTTTTGAACCTCTTGCCAAACAGGATGCCACGCCATGAGCGACAGCACCGACATTCGCGCCGAACGTGCGATGCGCCGCCGCAAGGGATTTCTGATCTTCGGCGCCGTCATTGTCATCGCGGGCCTGGCCTATGGCGCCTGGTACCTGATCGAGGGCCGTTTCACCGAAGCCACCGACGATGCCTATGTCGCCGGCAATATCGTCGCGGTGACCAGCCGTGAGAACGCCACCGTCATCGCGCTTTATGCCGACAATACCCAGGCTGTGCACCGCGGCCAGCTTTTGATCGAGATGGATCCGTCGACCGCCGAAGTGGACATGCGCGCCGCCGAAGCCGCTCTGGCGCACGCGGCCCGTTCGGTGCGCGGCACCTTCGCCAGCGCGGATTCCTATTCCGCCCAGCTGTCGCAGGCCGAAGTGGCCCTGGCCCAGGCGAAAAGCGATTATCAGCGCCGCCAGGGCGCGCTGGCCGGGGCGGTATCGGGCGAGGAGCTTGGCCACGCCCGCGATGCGGTGCAGGCGGCGCAAGCCGCGGTCGATTCCGCGCGCGGCGGCCTGGCCCAGGCGCAATCGGGCATTTCGGGTATGGACATCGCGCACAATCCTGATGTGCTTTCGGCCGAGGCGCAGTTGCATGCCGCGGCCCTGATGCTGGCGCATATGAAGATCGTGGCGCCGGTGGATGGCGAGATTGCCCAGCGCACCGTGCAGGTGGGCCAGCATGTCAATGCGGGCGCGCCGCTGATGGCGGTGGTGCCGTTGTCGGATGTCTGGGTGGACGCCAATTTCAAGGAAGGGCAGCTGGCGCGGATGCGCATCGGCCAGCCGGTGAAGATCACCACCGATCTTTATGGCAGCAAGGTCGTCTATCACGGCCATGTCGCGGGGCTGGGCGCCGGCTCGGGCTCGGCCTTTGCCGTGCTGCCGGCACAGAATGCGTCGGGCAACTGGATCAAGATTGTCCAGCGCGTGCCGGTACGCATTGCGCTGGACCCGTCGGAATTGAAAGACAACCCTCTGCGGGTGGGCCTCAGCGTCAGCGCTGATGTGGATGTGACCGATCAGTCCGGCCCGCGCGTCGCCAGCACGCCGGTGTCCAGCGTGATGCGCGGCGACACCGGTGAGGATGTGGGGCCGGAAGTGGACGCGCTGGTGGCGAAGATCCTTGCCGACAATGGCGTGCGCAGGCAGTGAGCGATCAGGCGCACGAAACGCCGCTCAAGGGCGCCGCGCTGGCGATCACCGCCCTGGCCCTGGCGCTCGGCACCTTTACCCAGGTGCTGGACACCACCATCGCCAATGTCTCGCTGCCCACGATTGCGGGCGATCTGGGCGCCTCCACCGACCAGTCTACCTGGATCATCACCGCCTTTGTCGTCGCCAATGGCATTGGCGTGCCACTGACGGGATGGCTGATGAACCGCTATGGCGTGGTCAAGGTGTTCGTGCTGTCCATGCTGGGCTTCACCATTGCGTCCTTGCTGTGCGGCATCGCCTGGAGCCTGGAATCACTTGTCTTCTTCCGCATCCTGCAGGGTGCCTTGTCGGGCCCGATCATTCCCGGCTCCCAGGCGCTGATGCTGTCGATCTTCCCGCACAACCGGCGCACCACCGCGCTTGCCATATGGTCCATCACCACGCTTGTTGCGCCGATCTGCGGGCCGCTGCTGGGCGGCTATATCTCTGATTCCTTCCACTGGGGCTGGATATTCCTGATCAATGTGCCGGTCGGCCTGCTGGTGGTGGCCTTGTGCTGGGCCAATCTGGCGGCGCGCGAGACACCGGTGAAGAAGCTGCCGATCGACCTGGTGGGCATGGGCCTTCTGATCGTGTGGGCGGGCGCGCTGCAGGTGATGCTGGACAATGGCAAGAATGACGACTGGTTTGCCTCAAGCTGGATTGTCACCCTGGCCATTGTTTCGGTCATCGGGTTCGGCACCTTCCTGCTTTGGGAGATGACCGAAGATCATCCGGTTGTCGATCTGTCTCTGTTCAAGAGCCGCAATTTCGCGCTGGGCACGGTCGTCTTCTGCCTGGGCAATGGCGTCTTCATCGCCAACATGCTGCTGATCCCGCTCTGGCTGCAGACACAGCTTGGCTATACGGCGAGCTGGGCGGGGCTGGTTTCGGCGCCCACCGGCGTGATCGCGGTGCTGGTCACGCCGCTGGCGGCGCGGCTGATGACGCGGTTCGATGCCCGCTGGGTGGCGACCATCGCCTTTGCCGCCTCGGCACTTTCCTACTGGATGCGTGCGGGCCTTACCGCCGACGCCAGTTTCATGGCCATCGCCATTCCGCTGATGGTGCAGGGGATCTCATCGGGGTCCTTCTTCATTGCCACCATTTCCATCCTGCTGGACGGCCTGCCGCCATCGCGCATTCCCGCCGCGTCGGGCCTGTCGAATTTCGCGCGCATCATCGCGGCGGGTTTTTCGGTGTCGCTGGTCACCACCTTCTGGGACCGGCGCGAGGCTTTTCACCAGAGTCGCATGGCGGACATGACCAGCGCCTATGCGCCGGCGTTCAACAATGTCCTGTCGTCCCTGCACGATCTGGGCCTGTCGGAACTGGCGGCCAAGGCTGCTGTGACGCGCAATATGATCGGCCAGGCCTATCTGCTGGCATCGGTGGACATGTTCACCGTCTCGGCCTGGCTGTGTGTGATCGCCATCGCCATCGTCTGGCTTTGCCGCAAGGCCGAGCCGCATGGCCCGCCGCCGGTCATCGCAGACTGAAATTCAAAGATAGCGCGCGGCGATCGCCTTGCGGTCGATCTTGAGGTTGGGCCGCAGCATGGCATTTTCCACCGTGAAGGCTTCATCGGCGAAGATCACTTCCACGAAGGGCGCGGCTTTTTTGGCTACGGGCAGACTGTTGGCGAATTTGGTGACCCGCGCCCTGGCCTCTTCGCCGCCGGGCGGCGTCAGGTCCACGACGCAAGTAAGATGCGCGGCGTTCGGGCGCATGAAGAGCACGGAGTGGGCCACGTCGGGGCTGTTGTTCAGTTCCTGCTCGATGCTTTCGGGATGCAGCTTGACGCCGCCGGGCGTGATCAGCAGTTCTTTCTTGCGGCCCAGCAGATAAAGATTTCCGTCATCATCCAGCCGGCCCATGTCGCCGGTGGCAATCTTGCCGGGCGCCACGAAAGTGCGTTCATTCTCGCCGTCGGCGCACTGGAAATAGCGCAGGGTCATGGGCTTGTTGCGGCTGACAATGATTTCGCCATCCGGTTCGATAAAGACTTTGATGCCCTCGAGCAGTTTTCCCACCGAGCCATAGTCGCGCGAGCCGGCGGAGCGAAAGGTGATCGAGCCGGCTTCCACCATGCCGTAGGATTCGCACAGCGGCAGCTGCATCTGGGCGAAGAAACTGCCGATATTGCGGCGGATTGGCGCCATGCCGGTGACCAGCAAGCGCATGCGGCCGCCGAACTGCTTGTAGAAATCATGAAACAGGAAGCGAGCGGCGGTCTGGCGCGCGCCGGCCGAAGGCAGCAGCGAGAGCAGGCTGCCCAGCATCCGCCAGAGTGACTTCTTCCAGCCGGGATATTTCTCATATTCGGCGTGAATCATCTGGTAGAGCACCGGCGGGGCAATCAGCACCGTAGGATCGAGCGCGGTCATCGCGGCGAACAGCTGGGTATAGTCGGTGATGATGATGTCGAAATCATACCACAGCGCCGAATAGCACATGTTGCGCTGCTGGAAGTTCGACATGGGCAGGAATAGCAGCAGCCTGTCACTCGCTGTCACGCCCAGCGCATCCATGACAGGCGGTAATGTATCTTCCACGCCCTTGCGGCTGATCACCAGGCCCTTGAGACCGCCGGCGGAGCCGGAGGAAAACACAAGACTGTGCTGGTCGGCTTCGTCGGCATCGCCGGACGGTGGCCGTTCCAGAACTCGCACGCCGTCATTATCGCCATCCAGGAAAGCGACATGGGCAGGTTTCTGGGCAAAAAGCCGGGCCTGGCTTTTGGAAATCAGCAGCAGGGCGATGTTGTATGTGTCCAGCAGCTCCTGGTTCACCTTGCCGGCGAAATCGTCGGTGAAGGGCACGGAAATGGCGCCCAGCTCGATTAGTGCCAGGTCGTGAACCAGCCAGGCATAGGAGTTGGGGGCATAGATGCCGACCCGGGTTCCAGGCCCGACGCCCCAGGTGCTGAGGCCATCGCGCGCGCGCAGCACATCGGCATGCAAATCGGCATGGGAATGACGTGTGGCGTTACCACGCTCGAAAGTGTAGATCGCGCCCCTCCTCCCCGGGAGGGCGGCGACCAGCTTACTAAGCTCCATTCAGTCCTCAGTGCGATCCGGCGATGCTGTCCCGGCTAACTCACGGCACAACACCCGCACCCCGGCTATGGGGCCAAGCTACTTTAGAGAAATAGGCTTGTCATCAGGCAACCGCAGGTTTGTACCAGGCGGCCAAGGTTGATGAATCAGGCCTTATTCTTGATGGAAGGACTGGTGGCGGCGCGTTTGGCTGAGCGTTCCAGAATGCCCGGCGTGTGCCAGCGTCCCTCGGGGCGGATGATGGCATAGGGATCGCTACCAATCGCAACCGCGTCCGCATCGGGTTCGAGGTCGGCGACCATTTCAACATAATCGAAGTCGGAGAACACGAAACTCTTTCCGCCCTCGAAAGTGTGGAAGCCAAAGCGGCCCCAGAAATTGGTAAGCCGGGTCTGGGAATGGCCGTAGGCTCGGCGATAGCCCTTCTTCTGGCACAGCTTGAGTCCGGCCTGTACGAGCTGGAATGCGGCCCGGGTCTTGCGGAATTCCTTGCGTACGGCCAGCCGTTCAACCTTGACGAAATCGGCGAAGAAGCGCAGGCGCAGGCAACCCGCAGGTTCGTCGCCGACATAGGCGATCAGGTGCGAGGCGGCAAGGTCGTTGCCATCATACTCCTCTTCATATGGGCATTCCTGTTCGCCGATATAGACCGCGCTGCGGATGGCGATGACGCGGCTGAGATCCTCCATACTACGGGCCACTGTAATGCCGAGCTGGCCGGGCGCGGCGCCGGGGACGTAGTTGTCGTACGGGGGCTGCGCGGGGCTGCGCTTGAACTTCCAGACATCGGGGGCTTCGATCGCGTTAATGGTCGTGCCGAGCTGGAAGCCCAATACCTGGTGGAATTGAATGCCTTCCTCTGTCCTGGCGCGAGAATACAAGTCAACGCCAGCATATTGCGGCATGCTTACTCTTTGCATGTACAAGGCTACACCGCCCGCAAGTGGCCCCGGAGCGAAAACGCCCCATATGTAGATACCCGCGGGGCGCTCAGAAGGTTTGGTCAAAAGGCGTAAATCCGGGCTAGCGGCGTCGAAAGTGCCCAATGCGAGCATCTGAAGACCGAGCGAATTCAGCGGCAATGAGGCGATAAAACCTTCGCCTACCGGATTGGCGGAATCAAATCTGTTCTTGCGGGCCAGCGCCAGGATGCAAAAGGGATTGTGACGTTGCACCCTGATAGCCTCGGAAGCCGGAGCAAGGCCAGGAATGCGCAACCGCGCTTCTGCGACCAGATTCTCGAGATCATGTTCGGTGGGTTCGAACATGACCAGGTGCTTGGCGACGCGTTCGGGATCAAGCTCATCAAGCTTGTGCTTGCCGTGCCGGGCAGGCGTGGGCGCCGGACCTGAAACCAATTTTCTCTGTGGCTGTGCCATGCCGTCTTGCTGTGTTCTTAACGCGGTTGAAACCATAAGAGCTTCTGGCATCAGAATGAACCGTCAATGAAACATGGGGTTATCAATAGTAGTGAACAATTCGATAACCATGCCAATACGTAAGTTCACCTATCGGCATCCGGCTGGTTTTGCTGGTTAATCCTTCGATGTAGTAACCATGAAGGCTTCGAGCGAATCAGCACGCCTGTGTTGGAATCATCTTGCAATTCAACAGTAGATTGCAACGTGCGACCTGCGTTTATGACTTTTTGAGGCCTTGGGCTTGCACCGCAGGTAGGTCGCTTTACCGCCTGTTTATGTTTTTCGACCAAAAATAACGCCATGAATATCGACCTTGCCGCCCGTGCGCTTAACCAGAAGTCCACCCAGCAGGGGTGGCACTATTTCTGCGACCCTACGTTAGCCTTCAGCGATAGTTTCTACGACAATTTTCTGGCAATCTGGCGCTCCAAAGTTGGCGATCGCAAGATGCCTTCACGATCGCAACTGACGCCGCGTGATCTAAAGGACGTTTTGCGCAATATCGTTATCGGCGAGCGCGTGGGGGTAAATCCATCTCGCTACATGTTCCGCCTGATTGGCACTCGTCTCACAGATGTCGCTGGCCATGTCACCGGCAAGACGTTCGACGAATGCATACCGCCGGAACTGGTGCCGCGTTGGAACGAATGCAGCGATCTGATTCTGGACGCAGAGCAGCCCTTGCGCTTTATCGGCCGAGTTCATCTGCGTGGGCGCGAGTATCTCGATGCCGAACATCTCTATGTGCCGCTGGCAAATGATAGCGGCCAGCCCACTTTCATCATGGGACTTTGCCGCTACATGCCGCGCCGTTCCGAAGATGAGCGGAGTTGGGAAAGCCAGATCGCCTCGATCCCTGGCGCGCTTCTCTGATCAGCCCCATTCTTTCCTGAACTTCGCGGACATGGCATAAGCCCTGTGGGGCTCGCCGGGATTCCGTCATGCGCAATTCACCCGTCTATTACGGCTGGTATGTTCTGGCGGCTTCTGCCGTGTCGGAGATGCTGGTGCAGGGCGCAACCGCTTATGCGTCGGGCCTGTTCGTGCTGCCGCTGCAGGCCGAATTCCATATTTCGCGCGCCGTCGCCAATCTTCCCGTTCTGATCCTGTTTGCCGGCGCCATGCTGATGGCGCCGCTGGCCGGTCGCGCGCTGGACGCGTGGTCCATCCGGCGGGTGGTGCCGGTTGGCGCCATTCTTCTGGCGGCGTCATTTGCCGGCATCGCCGTCACGCATTCGCTTGCGGTCATGGCTGTCATTCTGGTTCTTCCGGCGGCGATCGCCTTCATGGCCGCGGGGCCGCTGAGCACTTCGACCCTGGCGTCGCGCTGGTTTTACCGCCGGCGGGGCCTGGCGCAGGGGTTTGCCGCCGTGGCCACATCGGCCGGCGGTTTCATTGTGGTGCCGCTGCTTGGCGCCGCCATCCAGCGTCACGGCTGGCGCACGGCGCTTTTTCATGAAGGCGTGATCGAGGGCGTTATCATCGTTGTGCTGGCCCTGCTGGTGCTGCGGGACCGTCCCTCCAATATGGGGCTTCAGGATCATCCGGAAAACCAGGGCCGCCCGGCCAACGCACCGACCTCTGAGCGTCTTGGCTGGGGCGAGATCCTTTTCAGCCGCGCCTTCTGGATTCCCTGCCTTACCCTGGCGGCGATCTCGGGCACCTGCCAGGCGATTGTGATCAGCCTGGTGCCCTACGGCGTTCAGCTTGGCATGACGCCGGTTGCCGCCGCGCTGCCGATCTCGGTTTTTGCCATCGTTGCCGCTATCACCAAGGTCGTGGCCGGCCTCTTGGCCGATCGCATCAACCAGCGCGGGCTGCTGATTGTGGCGGCGCTGGCCATGACGGCGTCCTGGTTGTTGCTGACCGCGTTGGCGCTGCCGCCCGCACTGTTTGCCGCCGCCGGCCTTGCGGGCCTGGCGCTGGGTTGCGCCTTGCCGACGGCCGCCGGTCTGGTCGCAGGCAGCTTCGGTTCGGCCCGTTTTGGCCAGGTGATGGGCTGGGGCTATGCCTTGACTGCGGCGCTGCTCTTGTCGTCGGTGATTTTCGCCGGCGTCATGTTCGACAAAACCAAAAGCTATCACATTCCCTTTTTGGTTTTTGCCGTGCTGCTGGCTGGCATATCGCTTCTGGTCATCATGGTTGCGCCCGTCCGCAAGACGTCGGCTGCATGACCATTGCCGGGCTTATCGCCGAACTGGAAAGCCGCAGCATTCTGCTGTCGCTGGATGGCGGCCAGATCCGTTACCGTTCGCCCAAACAGGCCGTGACCGATGCCGACCGCGACGCCCTGCGTGCGCGCCGGGGCGAGATCGTCGATTATCTGAAGGCCCGCACCGCCGCGCGCGGCCTGCGGGCCGCAAGTCCCACCGCCGGCCCATTGACGCCTTCGGTGGCGCAGGAGATGTGGCGCGCTTTTGCCGGCGGCGCCGAGGAAGGAAAGCCCATCGCCCTCAATATCGGCACGGTCGGCCGCTTCAAGGCAGCACCCGAGGCTGTCACCGCCGCCATCCGCAATGTGATCGCGCGTTATGACGCGCTGCGCGCCTGCTTCGAGGCACGCGACGGCGGGCTGCTGGCGTTTCTCAACCCGGCCGAGGCGTTTCAAGTCGAACAGGAAGACCTGCGAAGCCTGAGCAGGGACGCGGCACGAGAAACGGCCGGCAAAGGCGCGCAGCAATTCTGCGCCCAGCTGAACCGGATTGAAGGAGGTTGGCTGACCCGCGCCAAGGTCTTTGCCTTGCCGGATGGTGAAAGCGCGGTTGCCATTTCGCCGGCGCACATGATTGCCGATGCCGGAACCCGCAACATCATCCTGGATGAAATCCAGGATATTCTGGAGTTTGGCGCGCCGCGCGCCCCGTCGCCGGTACTTTATAATGACTACTCCCTGGCCGAGCGGGATTTCCTGGCCGGCGATCAGGGTGCGCAGCTGATCGAGCACTGGCGGCGCTGGTATCACGACCAGCCCACCATGCTTGCGCCGTCGGACAGGGCCCCGCTTCTGTGGGGCAACGGCGTGCGCATTGTGAAGAATTTCATCATTCCCGGCCGGGTGGGCGCCAAGGTGCGCGATCTGGCGTCATCGCTGAAGGTCACGCCCTTTCTGGTCTATCTGACCATCTTTTCCATCGCCATGGCGCGTTGGGCCAGGATGGAGCACTTCCCCATCCGCGTGCTGGGCGACAAGCGCGTCTCGCTGGAATTGTCCAACACGGTCGGGCTGATGTTCTGCGCCGATGCGGTGGCGGTCCATGTGTCAGCGGTGGCTGATTTCGAAAGTGTCATGCGCGGCATTCTGGCGGAATATGACGCCACGCTTTCCTTGCGCATTCCCTCTTTGCATTTCTGGGCGCCGCATTGCGTGCGGCCGGGCATCGAAGCCCCGGACTATCCCAACAAGATTCCGGCTGTGTTCAATTATTATTCCCTGGGGACAGTGCGCGAGAAGGCCGAGAAGCTGGCCCAGCCCGACACCAGCGCGGCCCAGGCCTGGCCGCCACAGATCCAGACCCTCTCCCAGCTCTGGCCGCGGCGTTCGTCGCCGCTGTTTCTGCATCTGAACGACACCGGCCATGAAGTGATGACGTCGCTGCATTTCTTTGAAGGCGTCGTTCCGCCAGCCGACCAGGACAGTTTCACCGCGATGCTGTTTGCGGTCTTTGACGAAGTGGTTCGGCCTTGAGAGGCCTGATATCGCGGCTGCTGGTGCCGGGCCTGTTCGGCGCGGAAATCTGGGATGAAGGGCAGGCGGTCGCGCTTCATCCAGGCGAGGAAATCCATGTCGCGCGGTCGGCGGAAAAACGCCGCCGCGATTTCGCGCTGGGCCGCGCCTGCGCCCGTGCCGCCATGGCGCATCTCGGCCATGGCGATGCGGTGATTGCAAAAGGCGAGGGTGGCGCGCCGCTGTGGCCGACCGGCCTGGTCGGCAGTATCACCCATACGGCGGGCTATGCCGCGGCGCTGGTGGGCGAACAACGCAATTTCACCGGGCTTGGCATTGATGCCGAACAGGTGGGCGGCGTTGCGCCGGATTTGTGGCCGCGCCTTTTCACCGCGGGCGAACAGGACAGTCTGCGGGCAGAGCCCGATCCATTGCTCGCCGCGACCTTGCTCTTCAGCGCCAAGGAGGCCAGCTACAAGGCCTGGGCGCTCAAGGGCGCCCTGGCGTTCCAAGAAATAGAAGTGTCTTTGGCAACCGACAGTTTTTCGGCCGTTCGCGCGGACGCCCGCCTTGCAGGCCGCCATGCCACAGAAAAGGGCGTGGCGCTGGTCGCGGCCTGGCGCTAGATGCTGCCGGTTTCCTCGCTGGGCGCCATCAGGCTTTCCAGATGCGCGGTGAACGCGCCAAGGGTGGGAAATTCCAGCAGGTCCGCCAGTTTCAGTTCTTCCTCCATGCCGGTCTTGGCCTGGATCTCGGCGATCATCTTCACGCCCAGCAGCGAATGGCCGCCGATGGCGAAGAAATTGTCGTCGGGCGCCACTTTCTTGACGCCCAGGGCGCGCGCCCAGATCGCGGCCACCTGGTCTTGAAGCGTGTCGGGCATGGTTCCGTTCACATAAGGATTGAGCCGGAATCTTAGGGTCTTTCCGCAATTTTCGCCAGATGCCGTACTGCCAGATGCCCTACTGTATGCGAACCGCGTTGCCGCTGTGGGCGATTTGGCGGACAATCGCCGGCGGGAAGGGCCTTTTTGGAGGTCACATGAAAACGATCCTTGCAGCCATTGTGTTTGTTGCCGTCACCGCTGTGCCGGCATTCGCCAACATGTGTGTGCGCCAGCGCGACATCGCCGGTACCCATTCCGATGACGGCAAGAACCTGATGTTCCGGATGAATGACGGCCGCGTGCTGGTCAATCACCTGCAGGGCATCTGCACCGACCTGCGTTTTGAAGGTTTTGCCTGGAACGTGCCGGGCACCGGAGACATCTGCGAAAACCAGCAGAGCCTGACAGTGCTGCGTTCCGGCCAAACTTGCCTGCTGGGCAAGTTCGAAGTGGTGAAGGACAAGCCCGCCACTCCCGCTCATTAAGGACCGGTTGGCGTCTGCGAGACGACGGGCGGCGCGGCCGCAAGGGCATGGATCGCATTCGCGGCCGCATCCACATCAGCCTTGCTGGTGAGCGCAGTGATCACCAGATGCACGTGGTGGCTTTCGCCGCCGGCAAGCTTGGGCACCCGGCCGGCGGCGCGCTCGACCGGCCGCGCATTGGGAAAGCCGGTGCCGGGTTCCAGCCCCGTCACATAACCGCCTTTGGCGGTCACTTCATTTTTCCACAGCGACATATAGGGCAGGCCATGGGTGTCGAACTGCATCAGCACGCCCTGTGCTCCATCGGCTGATTTCAGCATCGCCTTGGTCTCGCCTTTGGCGTCGGCATAAAGCTGCATGTTGAACACTTTGGCGACATAGCCCGGCGCATGCGGCCCGCTGTAGCGGTTCCAGTCCTCCATGCCGCCGGCGGCCGATGCCGGGGTCATCGGCGACACCTGTTTGACCGGCGCAACAAATTCCGCACCCGCGCCCAAAATCGGGGTGCCAAAATTGGTGTGATAGAGCAGTTCCATCTCTTGCGGCGCGTCCGACATGTTGGTGATCTGATCGTCGAAATGAATCTCAGGCTTGCCGATCGGCGTGGAGATTTCCGAGATCAGGCGCAGTTGCTGATTGAAGCTCTGGAAGTCGTCGACCACGCCGCGCAGGATCAGGCGGCCCGCCTCATAGCGCACGCTGACAGTGCTGGCGGGAATGTAATCGACATGGCCGTGTATGGTGAGTTGCTGGTCACCGTCCTGCACCGGCGATCCGAAGGAGGCCAGCCCACCGCGCACCATCAGGCCGCCGAAGCCCGCGACCCAGCCCTGGCCGCCATTGTCGGTCAGCCGGATATAAGAGGGATGAATGATATCGTGGACGGGCGAATCCCAGCCCAGCCGCAAGGTGCCGGCATTGGCTTTCCAAAGTTCGAAGCCGCGGGTGGGCACGACGGTGAAGCGTATCGCGCCATTGTCGACTTCGATCACCTGCACGCCTTCCTGCCGGCCACCATGCAGGGTCTTGAGTTCGACGCTCCAGGCCGGGCCGCCCTTGGCCCATTCCGCCGATGTCACTTTCCAGTTCGGGGTTGCGAGATTGGCGGCAATGTCGGTCAAGACCTTGCTGTGCTCGCCCACCGCCCAGGCGGGCGTCGAAAAGCCCAGCATCGCGATCGCCGCCAGAATGTTCCGCATGACCGTCCCCCATTTGCCCTTTTGTTGGCGGCATTTTGCGCTGCCACGCGCTCGTCTTGTCAACAGCGCGCTGGCCCCCATAGAGTGAGGCTTGGGGAAAGGGCAGGCGATCATGGCAAAGTCCAACGTCATGCTTTGGGTGGGCCCGGCTTTCGGCGTCGCGCTGGCGACCGCCGCGATCGTGCTGGGCTTGAATGGACCAGATAATAAAAGTGTCCGGCTGGCGCTGGAATTGACGGCGCGCTGGTCCTTCCTGCTGTTTTTTCTGGCCTATGCCGGCAACGCCCTGGCCGCCTTGTTCGGCTGGACGGCGGTTGGTGGGCATGCGCGGGAGTTCGGTCTGTCTTTTGCCGCCGCCCACTTTGTCCATGTCGGGCTGGTGATCTGGCTTGGCGTTATTTTGGGCAAGGTGCCGCTGAGCGGTGGACTGCTGCTGTTCTTCCTGGTGGGCCTGTTCTTCACCTATCTGCTGGCGGCTTTGTCCTTTGGCGGCGTCAAGACGCTGGGGCGTTTCTGGCCGCCGCTGCGGTTCATCGCCATGAACTATATTCTGATCGCCTTCGCGCGTGATTTCATTCTGCCGGTGATCTATCCCAAGCCGGCGCAATATAATGCGGCGCATTTCATTGCCTACGCGCCGTTTGCTGTCCTCAGCATCGCCGCTCCGCTGCTGGTGCTGGTTGCGGCCACGCGCCGTCATCCCACACCCTAGGCCGCATTTTGAAGATCAAAAGCGTCAGAGCGTTCCTGTTAAAAAGCGATCTGACCGGCGGCGAAATCAAGACCAAGCCGCGCCGGCCGGCCTGGACCGAAAGCGCGGAAGTGGCGGGGCCGATGTCGCGCTTTCCCCGCTTCAAGAAGCTGCGCAAGAGCTGGCGGCCCGCCATGCCATCGGTCGGCTGCATCATCACCGCCGAAGACGGGACTTGGGGTTTTGGCGCCTCGCGCTATGGCAATCCGGTGGCGTCGCTGATCAACGAGCACCTGGGGCCGCTACTAGTGGGCGAAAACCCGGTCGCCACCGAACTTCTGTGGGACATGCTGTGGCGCGCGGCCTCGCCCTATGGCGCGGCGGGACTGGCGAGCTATGCCATCAGCGCGCTGGATTTCGCGCTGTGGGATCTGAAAGGCAAGCTGCTCAACCGCCCGGTGTTCGAACTGCTGGGCGGTCCGGTGCGCGACAAACAGGTTTGCTACGCCACCGGCGGCGATACCGACTGGAATATCGAGCTGGGATTTTCCGCCACCAAACTGCCTTGTCCTTATGGTCCGGCGGATGGCCTTGCCGGGCTGGACGGCAATGAAGAGCTGGTGGCCAGGACCCGCGCGCTGATCGGGCCCAAGGTCGAGCTGATGCTGGACTGCTGGATGGCGTTCGACGCCGATTTCACGGTGCGGCTGGCCGAACGGCTGAGAGCCTATGATCTCAAATGGATCGAGGATTGTCTGATCCCCGAGGACATGGATGGCTGGAATGTGCTGCGGCAGCGCCTGCCGTGGCAGACGCTCGCCACGGGCGAGCATTGGTACACGGTGCTGCCGTTCATGCAGGCGGCCTCGCGCCACTCGGTCGACATTTTCCAACCCGACATCGCCTGGGTTGGTGGCGTCACCGCGACGGTGAAGATCTGCCATCTGGCGGAAGCCGCCGGCATTCCGGTGATCCCGCATGCGGCGATGAATTCGCCTTTCGGCCAGCATGTCTGCATTGCCATGCCCAATATTTCCTGGGGTGAGTTCTTCATGGGCTCGCCGCCGGGCGTGCCCTTGGAAGAAGTCACGCCATTCCCCGGCATGGCGGTGCCCAGGGATGGCGTACTGGAACCGCGCGACGGGCCCGGCTTTGCGCTGGGCCTCAGCCTCGATGATCTCGAAAAGCTGAAGGTCTGATGGATCAGGCGGCGGAGCGGGCCTGCGACAAGGCGCTTGTGCGGCTGTTGCCCTGGCTTTTGCTCATGTATGTGCTGGCCTATCTGGACCGCGCCAATCTGGGTTTTGCCAAGAACGCGTTTCAGGCTTCCACCGGCATCAGCGAAGCGGCCTATGCCTTTGGCGTCGGCATTTTCTCCGTCGCCTATGCCTCCATCGAAATTCCCAGCAATATCCTGCTGCATCGTTTCGGTGCGCGCATCTGGCTCAGCCGCATCATGGTGAGCTGGGGGCTGGTCAGCGCCGCCATGGCCTTTGTCACCACCGCGACCGGTTTCTACACCGTGCGAGTGCTGCTGGGCATCGCGGAAGCGGGCTTTTTTCCGGGCGCCGTCTATTTCCTGTCGCGCTGGTTTCCCGACGCGCGCCGCGCCCGTGTGATGGGCATCTTCTACTTTGGCGCGCCGCTGAGTTTTATCTTCGGCGGGCCGCTGTCGGGTCTGTTGCTGGATGCCGACGGCATGGGCGGCCTGCATGGCTGGCAATGGATGTTCCTGATCGAGGGGGTGCTCGCGTCCGCGGTCGGCGTGCTGGTCTATTTCCGTCTCGCCGACAGTCCGGCAAAGGCGGTGTGGCTGGAGCCGGATGAGCGCGATGCGCTGACCGATGCGATCGCGGCGGAAGACCGCGAGAAATCCGCCCATGGCGTCACCTCGCTGCTGCAGGGATTGCTCAACTGGCGGGTGGTCTATCTGGGCGCGATCTATTTTCTGATCCAGGCTTGCGTCTATGGCGTGGTCTATTATCTGCCGCCGCAGGTGGGCCGGCTCTTGGGCCGCAATGTCGGTTTTATTGTCGGGCTGGTGACGGCGGTGCCGTGGTGCTTCGCACTTCTGGCGTCTTATTACGTGCCGCGTTTTGCCGAACGCATCGGCCGGCGCCGGCTGGTGGCCAGCCTGACCATGCTGGCCTGCGCCGCCGGGGTGTCGCTGTCTTCTTTATTGGCGCCGGTGCCGCTGGCGGCACTCGCGGCGCTCTGTGTTGCGGTAGCCGGCTTCATCGCAGTGCAACCGCTGTTCTGGACCTTGCCGACCGCCTATCTGCGCGGTGCGGCCGCCGCACCCGGCCTGGCGCTGGTCAATGTGCTGGGCGCGCTGGCGGGATCGGTCGCGCCGGCCTATCGCTTGTGGGCCGACACCCATTTCGGCGCCGGTGCCGGGCTCTATGCCCTGGGGCTGAGCACGCTCTTGGGTGCGGCAATGATCGCAACGGCTGGCCTGGTGTTGCGCGGTCCAAGGCTTGAGCACTAGCGCAACTTGCGCTTAGGCTCTGCACCATGACACCGGCAGATAAGCCGGGCCAAAAAGGGGATAAACAGATGACCGGCAAAAACAATTTCCTGTCGCGCCGCGGCATGATGGCGGCGTCGGGCGGCGCACTTCTGGCGGGTGCTACGGGCGCGCAAGGTGCCTCCGACACCAGCGGCATGCCGCAGGAAGGGCCGGATACGCCCAAGCTCACCATGTACATCTCCTCCGACCCGACCGAATCGGAGATGAAGAAGATCAAGCAGATCGGCATCGACTGGGTCGATATGCCGGACATGCCGCCGCCGCCCTGGACCGAAGACTGGTTCAAGAAGCGCATGGACCTCTTGGCGACGCAGGGCCTCAAGCTCGGCATCGTGATGGTGCCCTGGTTCAAGAATGGCGCCATGGAGCCGGAATTCCTGAAAGTGGTGCATGGTCTGCCGGGGCGCGACGAGATGATCGAGAAGCTCAAGGCTTCCATCGCCGCCGCCGGCAAGGCGGGCCTTCCGGTGGTGGAGTACGACTTCTTCCCGCATCGCGCGAATGAGGGCTATAAGGAAATCCCCGGCCGCGGCGGCTCTGGGTGGCTGTCGTTCGACTATGATCGCATGAAGGATCTGCCGCCGATTCCGTCGGAAGGCGCGGTGAGCTACGACAAGGTTTGGGAGAACCTGACCTATTTCCTGAAGGCCGTGGTGCCGGTGGCCGAGAAGGCCGGTGTGCGGCTGTGCGTGCATCCCAACGACCCGCCGCCCAAGATCAGCCGCGGTTCGGGCCAGGTGCTCAATACCCTGAAGGACTGGAAGCGCCTGATCGAGACGGTGGATTCGCCGTCCAACGGCATTACCTTCGACTGCGGCGTTACCCGCGAACTGGGCGAGGACCCGGTTCAAGTGTGCCGCTATTTCGCCAGCCGCGACCGCATCAGCCAGGTGCATTTCCGCAATGTGAAGCTGACCAAGCCCAACGAGAAATATATCGAAGTGTGGGACGATGAGGGCGACGACAATCTGCTGGCGGTGATGAAGGAGTTGATCAAGAACAACTACAAGCACCTGATCATGCCGGAACATCCCCGCACCACCGAGAACGACAAGGGTCAGAAGAACGGCGGCTATACCGGCTGGGTCTATAATGTCGGCTATGCCCGGGCGATGATGCAGGTGGCGCTGATGGAATTGCGAAGATCCTAGGCAGGCTGACCAAAAAAAGCCGCCCCGCGACCGCGGGGCGGCACTTTTTCTTTATGTGACCGCGTTGACTCGGCCCCGATCCGGGCCAAAGCTTGGTGAAAAGGCCGAATGGCGCATAGGGGACTTCAACGATGATTGCGTCTGCCAGGACTGTTTTTTGCGCGGCCGCCTTGGCCGCCCTGCTGTCTTCGCCGGGTCATGCCCAGAACGGCATCGCCTCTCCCCTCGACAAGATCAGTCCCACCGGCGCGGTCACCATCCCGCAGCTTGAAGTGCCCAGCGTCGGCACCTTGGGTGACGTCCAGCCGCACTGGGTGTTCGTCAATCGCGGCAACGGCCAGGATGGCACCCGCATCTTCGACGGCGACACCGGCCGGATGAAGGGCATGGTCAACATGTATGGCCAGGACAGTTTTTCCTTCGATCCGCTAGGCAAGAATTTCTACGTCGCCCAGACCCTGTGGACCAAGCAGGACCGGGGAACGCGTCAGGATGCGTTGCTGGTCTATGACGTCCACAGCCTGAAACTGGTGTCTGAGATTTCCATTCCCGGCCGCATGCTGATTGGCAATCGCACCCACAATCTGGTGATCACCAGCGACGGCAAACGCGCGCTGATCTACAACATGCGGCCGTCATCCTCGGTCAATGTCGTGGACCTGGACAAACGCGCCTTTGAAAGCAAGATCGAGTTGCCGGGCTGTGCCACCATGTTCACCAACATGGTCAATGGCTTCTCGGCGCTGTGTTCCAATGGCACCTTGGCGACAGTGGCGATGGACGGGACCGCGCCTGTCATCACCCGGTCGGCGCCATTCTTCTCCGCCACCGAAGACCCGATCTACGACACCTCCATCCTCGACGCCAGGACCGGCAACGCCACCATGCTGAGCTATAGCGGCATGATCACGCCTGTTGCACTGGGGCCCACGCCCAATATCGGCGCACCCTGGTCCATCCAGCAGGCGGCGCATATGCGCAAGGCCGCCTATACGCCGATGGATGTGAACTGGATGCCGGGCGGCCGTCAGCCGATTGCCGTGCATTTCGCCAGCGGACGCATCTATGTGCTGATGCACAAGGGCGAATATTGGAGCGAATATGAGCCCGCGGAGGAAATCTGGGTTCTGGATGCCAACACGCACCGGCTGATCGTGCGCCATGCCCTGCCGGATAGTCTCCAGGGCAAGCTGCTCAATATCGCCGTCAGTCAGGACGCCAGTCCGCAACTCTATGCCAGCGACGGCACCGGCAATACGTATGTGTTTGACGCCGGCACGCTCGAGAAGCTGCGCAGCATGGATAATTCCGGCGGCGGCATCCTCTATACGGTTCAGCCCTGATGGGCGCGGCGCTACATGATCTGCTGGCGGCGGCGGCGGTCGCGGGGCGGACCTGTGCCGGGCTGGTATTCCTGCTGGCGGCGACGCAGAAGGCGCAACACTGGCGCATCTTGCCGGGCGTGATCGCCAATTACCGGTTGTTGCCGCGCTGGATGAACGGGCCGGCTGCGGCGCTGCTGCCGCCGGCGGAAATGGTTTTGGCGATTCTGCTGCTGTCGGCGCTGTTCAATCCCTGGCCTTCGCTGGCGGCGATGGCATTGCTGACATTGTTCGCCGCCGCCATGGCGATCAATATCCGGCGCGGGCGGGATCACATCGATTGCGGCTGTGGAGAAAGTTTTCTGCGCCAGACCTTGAATGGGACACTGGTCGCGCGCAATGGCCTGCTGGTGGTTCTGCTCATGCCTGCGCTGGCGACGGGCGGGCACATGACCATGCCGATGATTTTGACGGCGACGGCGGCAGGAATTGGTCTTTTCCTGCTTTACCTGTTGCTCAATGTTTTCGCCGCTTTGCCGCCCGCCGACGCGCGCGGCCACCGGTTTGCCTGAGGGACCTGCCATGCTGACCGTCCTGATCGTTTCGCAAATCCTGTCCTGGATCGTGATCCTGGGGCTGGGCCTGGCGCTGCTGGCCTTGGCCCGTCAGATCGGGGTGTTGCATGTCCGGCTGGCGCCGGCAGGCGCGCTGCTCAGTGGCAAGGGCCCGGTGGTGGGTGAGCCCGCGCCGGTGCTGGATGCGGTGAGCCTGGATGGCGCGCCGATCGCCATCGGCAAGCCGGCAGGACGCAACCAGCTTTTGCTGTTCGTGTCGCCACACTGCCCCTTGTGCAAGGATCTGATCCCTATCGCGAAAAATTTCGCCAAAACCGAAAAGCTCGACATCGTCTTTGTCGGCGACGATGAGGAGAGCGAACAGCGCGCCATGATCGCCCGGCTGGACATGGGCGCACTTCCCTTCGTCAATTCTTCCATTGTGGGCCGCAGCTTCCATGTCGACCGGTTGCCACATGCCGCCCTGATCGCCGCGGACGGCACACTCCTCTCCAAGGCCCTGGTCAACAGCCGCGAACATCTGGAAAGCCTGGTCACGGCGCACGAGATGGGCGTGGTGTCGGTGCAGGACTATCTCAAAAATTCCAAGATAAGGGTCGCCTGACCATGAAGCAGATCAGCATCGACAGGATCGGCGAAAAGCTGGTGCGCAGGCTGGCCGGGCATACCTCCCGGCGCGGATTGCTCTCGCGGGTGGGTCTGGCGCTGGCGGCGGCACCGGTCTTTCCCGTGCTGCCGATCTCCCGCGCCCAGGCGCAAGGCAAGCCCGAGCGCGATGAGCGGGCGCGCACCCATTTCACCATGAACGCCCAGACCAAGGACGAAACCAAGTGCGATTACTGGCGCTATTGCGGGGTGGACGGCAATCTCTGCGCCTGCTGCGGCGGCGGCACGCATCAGTGTCCGGCCGGCGCGGTGGCGTCCACCACCTCCTGGGTCGGCACCTGCATCAATCCCGATGACAACAAGACCTATCTGATCGCTTATCGCGATTGCTGCGGCAAGCCGGCTTGCGGCCAGTGCCATTGCGACAATGAGGACCGCGACACCCAGCTTTATGTGCCGCAGACCAACAACGACATCATCTGGTGCTTCGGTCTCGACAATATGCAGTATCACTGTTCCACCGCGGCGCTGGTCGGTGCCGTGCGGTGAGACTGTGAGTGTCATTGCGGCGTTGCTGTTCGCCGCCGCGCAAAGCGCGCCGTTGCCCGAGCTGACCACGCCGCAATCCGATTATGTGGAATATTGCAGCGGCTGCCATGGCATGCAGGGCAATTCCGCGCCGGCGGAGATTCCGGTGTTGCGCGACCGGGTGGGCTATTTCATGTGCACCAAAGACGGCCGCGACTATCTGATCCGGTTGCCGAATGTCGCTTATTCCGCCATCGCCGATAACCAGGAACTGGCCGACATGATGAACTTTGTCGTGTTCGGGCTGGGCGGCGCCAGCGCGCCGAAAGGGACCAAGCCGTTCACCGCCGCGGAAGTGAAACGGCTCAGGACGCAGGCGCTGGGTACCCAATCCCTGATTGCGGCGCGGGAAACGGTCGTGGACAAGATGATTTTGACCTGCGCCGTGCCGCAAAGCATGAAGTTCTTCTATGATGGCCAGCCAGAGGCACCGCATTATTGAAATGGGACGCAAGACGGACATGATCGGCAAACGGCAGTTTTTGGCGGGGCTTGGCGTGATGGTGACGACATCGGCGCTGGCCCAGATTCATTCGGCCACGTCGCCGGGCCGAAAGCCGGTGCCGCAGCGCCGCGCCAAAACCACCAAGCTGTTCAAGGCGCCGGAATTCTATCCCAATTGCCTGGCGATTCCCGACCACAGCGATGTGGGCATCTGGATCGGACAGCAGAAGCTCAAAGGCATTCAGGCGCAGGGCTCCGGCGTGCCGGAGCAGCCCGGACCCGATCAGGTCTGGCTGATGGACTGGAGCGGCAAGGTGCTCAAGACCTATTCCAGCGCGTCGCAGGTCACCAGCGCGCTGGCGGTGAGCGATACCTCGCTGTACGTCATCGCCAACAATGAAACCGATTATCCGCCGCCCTACACTGGTGTGCACAATCTGGACGTCAACACCGGCAGAACGCGCTGGGTCAAGCAGATCCCGCTGGGCGGTGGCGGAACCCATGGCGCGCAATGGCATGACGGCAAGCTCTGGATCATCTCAAACCGGCTGAACTGCATGATCCGCGTCGATCCCGACAGCTGGACCTGCGACTACGCTATCCGCATCCGCAACGACACGCCCGACACCATGCGCAGCCATGACATGACGTTCGACGACGAGGGCTTCATCTGGCTGGCCACCGCCAGCAATTCCAAAAGCTATGCCGAAGGGGTCCAGGGCCTGTCCAAATATGACCCCAAGAGCGGCGAGGTGCTGGAGCAGGTGACCCTGGAACCCGGCTCCTGCGATCCGCACGGCCTGGGCTTCTATAAGGGCGCTTTAATTGGCTGCGACGCCGGCCATCATCCCGGCTGGCCCGACAAGGACGGACCGGGCGCGGGCTGGATTTTCCGCATCGATCTGATCTGAAATCCGGAGGCGTCTTGTTGCGCCGCATTGTGTCTGTTGCACTTTTGTGTATAGTCTGGAAAAAAATATAAACACCGAGGGGAAAATGCGCACATTGATTTCACTTGCCTTGGCGACAACATTGGCCGCCTCCAGTGCTTTTGCCGCCGACAGTGCCAGCCCGCTCGCTGCGGGCAAGCCAGCCGGCGTGCACCAGGCGCAGATGGAAATGGGCACAACCGCATGGGCACTGATCGGGATTGGTGTGCTGGCCGCCGTCGCGATCGGCGTGGCCTCCAGTTCCAACGGCAGCCCGCTCCAGCCCACCACCCCGCTGGCGGTCACCACGACAACGGTCTAGTCCGCCGTTCTTTTCGATTTTCTGCCTGACGCCGGCCCGGCTCGCGCTGCGTGCCGGGCCTGTTTCGTGCAATCTCCACAGATGGTTGCTCCACACACGCCCGCGTTCCGCGCTAAGCTTGGCGCAGCATCAGGGAGTTCTTTTTCATGAAGATTGATGGGTCCCGCCGGGCCGTCTGGCTGGTTTCGTGCGCTGTGATCGCAGGTTGGGCGGGACCGGCGCGCGGCCAGGATGAAGCGCCTGAAGTGCCGACAAAGCCCGCCATCTCCTACCAGATGAAGCCGGTCACCGGCGATGTCGCCAACACCGATGCCCAAAGGCTTAACGCCGACGCTGACCAGGACAATTGGCGCCTGCATGGCCGCACCTATGACAATCAGCGCTTTTCGCCGCTGACCGAAATCAATGCTGCCAATGTGAAACAGCTGAAGCCGGTAGCGATGATCCAGACCGGCGTCGCCAACGCCATGGAGGCCACACCTCTGGAAATAGACGGCGTGCTGTTTGTGGAATCCGCCGGCGATGTGGTGCAGGCCTATGACGCGGTGACGGGCGAGGAATTGTGGTCCTACACGCCGGTCCTGGAATTCGCCAGCATGTGTTGCGGGCCCCAGGCGCGCGGCGTGGCGGTGGCTTATGGCAAGGTTTATGTCGCCCAGGTTGATGGCCATGTCGTGGCGCTGGACGCCAAGACCGGCGAAGTGATCTGGAAAACAAAGCGCGAAGACATCCTGCCCCAGCCCTATCACTGGTACACTTTCACCGGCGCGCCACAGGTCTATAACGGGCTTGTCGTGGTCGGAAATGGCGGCGCCGAATGGCCGACGCGCGGCTTTGTCGAAGCGCTGGATGCGCAGACCGGCAAGCTGGTGTGGCGCTTCAACGACACCGCGGGGCCAGACGATCCCAACTTCAAGGGCGCCTGGGAAGGTGATTCCTGGAAGATCGGCGGCGGGTCGATGTGGGATGCGGTGGCGGTGGACCCCAAGCGCGATCTGATGATGTTTGCACTGGGCAATCCCAATCCCGATCTCTATGGCGATTTCCGCAAGGGCAACAATCTCTATACGGCCTCGATCGTGGCGGTGCAGGCCAAGACCGGCAAGGTGGCCTGGTACTATCAGCAGATACCGCACGATGTCTGGGACCTGGATTCGGCGGCGCCCACGGTTCTGTTCGATGTCCCCGACGCCAAGGGCAAGACGGTCGCGGCCGCGGCCGAAGCCAGCAAGAACGGCCTTCTGTATATCGTCAATCGCGACACCGGAAAGCTGATCCGCAAGTCCGACGCCTTCGTGCAGCGCAGCGAATCGATCATCAAGATGATCCCGCCGGATCAAACCGCCCGGGTCTATTATCCGGGCAATCACGGCGGCGCGATGTGGCAGCCGCCGGCCTATTCGCCGCTCACCCGCTATTTCTACACCATGGGGATCAACGAGCCCCATATCTACAAGGTCAAGACATCCAAGCCCTGGGTACCGGGCAGTCCCGAAGTGGGCCAGCAGTTCGGCAATGCCGTGCCCACCGATGAGGAGCGCAAGGCGCTGGCGTCACAGATGATTCCAAACTCCGGCACCCTGTCGGCGATCGACACGGTGACGGGCAGGATTGCCTGGCAATATCCCAGCGATCACCTGATGTTCGGTGGCGTGCTGGCCACAGCCTCCAACCTGGTCTTTGCCGGCGAGGTGAGCGGCAACATCATGGCGTTCGACGCCAAAAGCGGCGAGAAAATCTGGTCCTATCACATGGGGATCGGCGTCTGTACGCCGCCCATTACCTATCGGGTCAAGGGCATACAGTATCTGGCGGTCGGGGCCACCGGCTGCCACAGCCAGGAGAGCCAGATGCACCGGGAAGGGCGCCCGGTATTTGGTGACACTATTGCGATATTCGCCGTTCCGCGTTAGCTTCTGCGGAATGGAAAGTCTCAGCATAGAGACTCCGGGAACGATATAGGGGAAAATTCATGCCTTTCAATCTGAAGGCAGGCAGCGCCAAGCGCCGCCTGGCGTTGTCCAGCAGCACCGCAGTTCTGGCCATGGTGATGGCCGCGCCCGCGATGGCGCAGCAGCAACAGGCCGCGGCGGTTGAGCAGGTTACGGTCTCATCCACCCGTATCACCACCGGCGGTTTCGACGCGCCGACGCCCACCACGGTGATCAGTGCCGATGATCTGCAGAAGCAGGCAAATCCCAACGTCTTCGACACCATCACCCAGCTTCCTTCGCTGATGGGCTCGACCGGCATCAATGTCGGCAATGGCGGCTCCTCCAACGGTGTCAATGGTCTGTCCGCGCTCAACATCCGCGGCGTCGGCACCCAGCGCAACCTGATCCTGATCGACGGCGAGCGCGTGGTGCAGGCATCCAACCAGGGCATCGTCGACATCAGCCAGTTCCCGCAGATGCTGATCCAGCGCGTCGATGTGGTGACCGGCGGCGCCGCGGCTTCCTGGGGCTCCGATGCCGTGTCGGGCGTCGTCAACTTCATCATGGACAAGAAGTTCGAAGGCTTCAAACTCAACGTCAATGGCGCCATCTCCACCTATGCCGATGATCCGGTCGCACAGCTCCAGTTCGCGGCCGGCACCGGCTTTATGGGCGGCCGCGCCCATGTCGAAGTCTCCGGCGAATTCACCAGCGACGCCGGTGTCAACAGCTTGGTCGGTCCGCGCAAGTGGTACCAGAATCCGCAGCAGCTCCAGATGTTCACCGCCGCCCAATGCCAGCCCAATGGCTGCCCGGCCTCAAACGGGGTCGCGGCCGGCGGTCCGATGTGGTACAATGTTACCAACGGTGCCGAAACCCAATGGGCCTATGGCGGGTTGATCACCCGTGGTCCGCTGCAGGGCACCCAGTTCGGCGCCGGTGGCGCGCCGTCCCAGTTCAATTATGGTTTCGGCCCGACCGGCACGGTCGCGACTCCGCTGTTCAACACCTCGACATCCGTTCCCTCGGGCTGTTCGTCCGGCGGCTATTGCCAGGGCGGCGATACCTCCGGCAACCAGACCGGCTATGCCTCACTGGTGGCGCGTCTGGTGCGCGGCAATACCTATGCCCGCGTGTCTTATGACCTCACGCCGGATATCGAGGTCTATGCCACCGGCATCTACAGCGAGGTGGTGACCTGGGACAAGCCGACCCAGTCCTTCTTCAAGTCGGACAATCTGCATATCGGTTGCGACAATCCCTTCCTGCCGCAGTCGGTGGCGCAGGCCTGTCTGGCCAACAACGGTCAGACTGCGGCCTACAACAGCCAGTTCACCAGCGTCATTCAGCCTGTCGGCGGCATCTCCGGCACGGGTCATACCGCTTACGCGCCGGCAGCGAATCTTGACGGCACGACATCGCCGGCGCCCGTCGGCAATCCTGCGGGCGTTGGGGTTGTAAACGGCTTTGTCAACGGCTTCAGCGCCGGCCAGGTCAACTTCGGCGCCCAGAACTCGGGCCTGACCAATGTCGAAAACTACAACAACCGCGTCCTGCGCCGGTTCGTGTTGGGCACGGACGGTACCTACAATCTGTTCGGCACCGACTGGGCCTTCAAGGGCTATTTCGAGCATGGCGAAACCGACTTTCACAATAGCCTCGAAAACATCCTGTCTACGCCCTATTACGATGCGGCGATCGACGCGGTGCAGGTCACGTCCAACAACACCGCCAGCTTCCCCGGCATTCCGGTCGGCAGTGTGGTCTGCCGTTCCGTCGCCGCCCGTTCGGTGGGTTGCGTGCCGCTCAACATCGTGGGCACCGGCGTCGCTTCGCCGGCGGCGCTATCCTTTGTCCAGGGCCTGAACGCCAATGGCAGCAGCTCGGGTGGTAACGGCCGCGATCCTTATGAAATCGTCCATCTCCGCCAAGAAGTGCTCGACTTCGGCGTGTCCGGCAGCCCGTTCGAAGACTGGGCCGGCAAGATTTCCGTGGCGACCGGCTTCCAGTATCGCGAGGAAGCCTTTAATGAGGTGACCGACTGCGCCTCGCAGGGCAATTGCGCCAACCAGACGTTCGGTGGCGTTGCCTATGGCCCGGCCGGCGATCCGCTGCTCAATCCGGCAGCCGGCCCCGGCCTGGTGCCCACCTTGCCCAACTGGTATGCGGGCAACTTCCAGCCTGGGCACGGTACCTTCCATGAATGGGAAGCGTTCCTGGAAAGCGACGTGCCTCTGCTGAACGACGCCAGCTTTGGCAAGATCGACCTCGATCTGGCTGGCCGCTACACCCATTACACGACCTCCGGCGACGTCGAGACTTGGAAGGTCGGTGCGACTTGGGACACGCCGATCGATGGTCTGCGTCTGCGTGCCCTTCAGTCGCGCGACGTGCGCGCCCCCAACCTGGCGGAACTCTTTGGCGGCGCCCGCGTCAACAATGGTTCGGTGACTGATGATTTCGCGCTCAATGGCGGCGCGTCGGGCCAGACCATCAGCCCGCTGCCCAATCCCATCACCGCCAACCCGAACCTGAAGCCCGAAAAGGGCCAGACGACGGAAGTCGGGCTGGTGTGGTCGCCATCCTATGTGCCGGGCCTCAATCTCTCGGCCACCTATTACCGGCTGGGCATCAAGGGGGAAATCACCAACTACAGTCAGCAGCAGGGCATGGACCTGTGCTTCAACGGCAACGCCGCGCAGTGTGCGTTTATCGAAACGGTTGCAAATGGCGTTATAACGCCTTGGGCGGCAAATGGCGTGATCAATGGTCCCGAGACCTTGACCCGGCCCACCGTACAGAACTCGCCATTTCTCAATCTCGCCTCGGTGGTCACCAATGGCGTGGACTATGAGTTGGACTACCGCTTCGCGACAGACGATGTCGTGGACTGGGGCCTGGGCGGCAATGTAACGATCCGCATGCTGACCACCAATGTGACCAGTTTCATCACCAACCCTGAAGTTCCCGGATCGGTGCCTGTCGAATCAGCGGGCACCAACAATAACGGCACGCCCCACTGGAGGGTCTTCTTCACCCAGGCCTATGACACCGACAATTGGGGCTTCTTCGTCAACGAACGCTGGTTCAGCGAGGGCGTGATCAACCGCAACTGGGTGGCCTGCGGCACGGCCTGCCCGGCGCCGTTGAATTCCAACTATCCGACGGTCAACAGCAATTACATGCCGGGCGAGCTCTATTTCGACATCGGCGGCAACTACAATCTCAGCGAGCATTCGTCGCTCTATTTCAAAGTCGACAATCTGACCAACCAGAATCCGGGCAACGCCATACCCTTCGGTCCGGCCAACCAGTCCCCGGTCTACGGAACCGCTGCGCTGTATGACGTTATCGGCCGCTTCTATCATATCGGTTTCCGCATCACCGACTGACCGGTCGAACCTGGAAAAGACATGGCGGCTATCATCGATGGCCGCCATTTTCTTTTGCCGGCTGTCTTGGATTTTCCCGCTTCGGCTTAATAGAATTCGGAAAATGGCGGTTTTCCGGTGCCCGTGATCACGCTTCCCGGCCTTGAGATGCATTTCGAGCGTGCGGGCAGTGGGCCTCCCCTGCTGCTGATCCCCGGCGCGCTGGGCACCGGCGCTGGCGATTTCCCGGGCCAGATCGGCTGGTTCGCAGCGCACGGGTTTGCGGTCGTGGCACCCGATCCGCGCGGCTATGGCAAGTCACGCCCGCCTGAGCGCGATTATCCGGCTGATTTCTATGCCCGCGACGCCGCCGACATGTTCGCCCTGATGTCGGCGCTTGGCCATGACCGGTTCAGCATCATCGGCTGGAGCGACGGCGGCAATGTCGCGGTGATCATGGCGGCCGAGCATCCCGAACGGGTGGCAAAGCTGGTGGTGTTCGGCGGCCAGTCTTATCTGACGGCCGAAGAGATTGCCGCCTTCAATCATATCCGCAAGATCTCCGCCTGGTCGCCCCGCGCCGCCGTGGCGATGCGCGCCGTCTATGGCGACGGTCTGGACGCGCTATGGGATCGCTATGTCTCGGGCCAGGAGGCGCTCTTCAATGCGGGCGGCGATCTCTATCAGGCCCTGCTGCCGAAGGTCCGGGCACCGGCGCTGGTGCTGCATGGCGCAAAAGACCCCCTGACACCGGGGCTTCACGCTGAGGCGATTCATCGCGGAATTGCCGGCTCCCGCTTGCACATATTTTCGGAAGGAAAGCACAACATTCACATACGCTATGCCGACGAATTCAACGCCCTTGTGCATGCCTTCCTGACCGAACCGGACCGGAGCTGACATGGATTCCACCCATCCCGACGCCGAACATACGTTGAAGCGGGGGCTGGGGCTTTTCGATTCCACCATGATCGTGGCCGGTTCGATGATCGGATCGGGCATTTTCATCGTCGCCGCCGAAATGGCGCGCGAAACCGGCGCCGCCGGATGGATGCTGGCGGCCTGGGTGGTCGCCGGTGTCCTGACCCTGGCGGCGGCACTCTCCTATGGCGAGTTGGCGGCGATGATGCCGCGTGCCGGCGGGCAATATGTCTATCTGCGCGAGGCCTTTTCGCCGCTCTGGGGCTTTCTCTACGGCTGGACGCTGTTTCTGGTGATCCAGACCGGCACCATCGCAGCCTCCTCGGTGGGCTTTGCCCGCTATCTGGGCGTGCTGGTGCCGTTCATTTCCGAAAGCCATTACCTGATCGCCCCCATCAAGATCCTGCCCCGCTATGCGGTGTCGCTGTCCACCGCCCAGGTCGTGTCGCTGTGCCTGGTCGCCTTCGTCACCTGGACCAACAGCCGTGGCCTGAAATACGGCAAGGGCACGCAGAATGTCTTCACCACCATGAAGATCGGCACCCTGGTCGGGGTGATCGTGATCGGCTGCCTGCTGGGGTGGAACGCCGCCACGGTGCACGGCAATTTCGGCCACGCCTGGACACCGGTCGGCGTCTTGCCGCCGGCGGCGGGCCTTTCGCCGCTGAGCGGCTTTGGCATTTTCGTGGGCCTGTGTACGGCCCAGATCGGCTCGCTGTTCGCGGCTGATGCCTGGAACAACATCACCTTCACGGCAGGCGAGGTACGCGATCCAGCGCGCAACGTCCCGCTGTCCCTGGCCTTGGGCACGGTGATGGTGATCGCGCTTTATATATTGGCGAACTTTGCCTACACCGTGGTTCTGCCGTTCGCCCAGATCCAGAACGCGCCATCGGACCGGGTGGCGGCCGCGGTGTTCGAGGTGATCTTTCCCGGCATCGGCGCCACCATCATCGCCATCGCCATCATGATTTCGGCCTTTGGCTGCATGAACGGCATGATCCTGGCCGGCGCCCGCGCCTATTTCGCCATGGCGCTGGACGGGGTCTTTTTCCGCCGCGCCGCCAATCTGAACGATGCCAAGGTGCCGGGGCCGGCCCTGCGCATGCAGGCCATGTGGGTCGCGGTGCTGGTGCTGATCCGTACCTACAATCCCGCCACCAACAGCTATGGCAATCTTTACAGCAACCTTCTGGACTATGTGGTTTCGGCGGCGCTGATCTTCTACATCCTCACCATCGCCGGCCTGTTCCGCCTGCGCCGCACCAAACCCGATGCGCCGCGGCCCTATCGCGCCTGGGGTTATCCGCTGGTGCCCGCGCTTTATATCGTGGCTGCTGTTGTCATCCTCGCCATCCTGTTCCTGTATCGGCCCGCCACCACCATTCCGGGCGTGGTGATTGTGCTGATCGGCGTGCCGGTCTATTTCGCCTTTCGCGCCACCGCGCCCAAGGTGTCCTGATGCGCATCGGCATCGAAGCGTCTGTCGATCCCGCCCTGCTGGCCGGTTTCAAGGGGCTTGATCTTGTCCGCATCCCGGCCGAGCCGGACGCTGATATTGCGGTGGATTTCTGGGTCGCGGCGCAGGCGCCCGCATCCCAGCGCCGGCAATGGCCGCAACTGAAAGGCGTGAAGGCGGTCCAGGGCTTGTGGGCAGGGGTGGATTCGCTGCGCCCGCTGATACCCATGGACGTCACGCTGTGCAGCGCCCGCGGCGTGCATGATGGCCCCACCGCGGAATGGGCGGTGACCGCGACGCTGGCGATGCAGAAATACCTGCCATTCTATTTCGGCCTGCAACAGCGCGCCGATTGGGTCGGCAAGGACAAGGCGGAGGATATCTATCTGCTGTCCGAAGGTGCGCGGCGCGATCCCGATTGTCCGGTGCTGGTGGAGGAAGCGTGCGACAAGGTGGTGCTGATCCTGGGCTATGGCTCCATCGGTGCGGCGGTGGAAGCGCGGCTCGCGCCCTTCGGTTGCAAATTTCTGCGGGTGGCGCGGTCGGCGCGGGACGGTGTTGCGCCGGTCTCGGCACTGGATGATCTGTTGCCCAGCGCCGATATCGTGATCATTACGGCGCCATTGACCAGCCAAACCCGTGGCCTGCTCAATGCCGCCCGCATTGCCAGCATGAAACGCGGCGCGCTCTTGGTGAATGCGGGCCGCGGCGCGGTGGTGGAAACCGATGCGCTGGTCAAGGCTCTGCAGGAAGGCCGTCTTCGTGCCGCGCTGGATGTCACCGATCCCGAACCCCTGCCGCCGGATCATCCGCTGTGGCGGTCGCCGAACCTGATGATCACGCCGCATCTGGCCACCGACACGCCACGCTTCACGGGCCGCGCCTTTGCCTTTGCCGCCGAACAGGCGCACCGTTTCGCCCGTGGTGAGCCGCTTTTGAACATCATCCGGGGCGAATATTGATGGGCATCGAACAGGACAAGATCGATTTGACCTGCGCCCTGCGCTCGGCCGCCGAAATGGGCCTGCATGAAGGGGTCTGTAACCACTTCAGTTATGCGCTGGACCAGGAAACCTTCCTGATCAATCCGCAAGGCGTTCACTGGCTGGAACTGGTGCCGTCCGACATCGTGACCGTGGACGCAAAAGGCAATCGCATTGCGGGAAACCGCGCGGTCGAGCCCACTGCCTTCTTCATTCACAGCCGCATTCATCGCGCCAAGCCGGGCGCGCGCTGCATCATGCATGCCCATATGCCTTACGCCACGGCGCTGACCCTGCTGGAAGACGCAAAGCTGGAATGGTGCAGCCAGAATGCGGTGCGCTTTTTCGGCCGCACCGCCTATGACACGGTCTATAACGGGCTAGCGTTGGACGATGCCGAGGGCAACCGCATCTGTGCCGCCCTGGAAAAGGCCGATGTCCTGTTCATGGCCAACCATGGCGTGCTGATCTGTGGCGGCAGCATCGCCAATGTCTTCGACGATCTCTATTACCTGGAGCGCGCGGCCATGGCGCAGGTGCTGGCGCAGTCCACCGGCAAAAAGCTGCGTCTGATCCCCGATGCGATTGCGGCTGAGACGGCTGCCCAACATGCGCGGGAACGCCAGCAATCCGCGCTCCATCTGGACGCGCTGAAACGCCGGCTGGATCGGACCGATCCGGGCTGGTCGGGTCGCTAGCGCCCTTATATGATCGCGGCAACACAAGAATAACGGGGTAGGGCGTGGCTGACCGGCTGATTTCGATTTTTCCCACTACGATCATGTACCGCCGCCTGGAGGACATGGAGGAGACCAACCGCCAGCTTCAGGCGCTGGTGACGCACATCGCCGCCACCGAGCCCAACTCCACCGCCGGCACAACCACCGAGGGGGGCTTTCAGACACGCGAAGACCTGTTCCAGCGCGACAATCCCGCCATCGAGACCTTGAAGAAGCATATTTTCAACGCCATGCAGGACTATGCCAGCCAGCTGGTGCGCAACGAGGTCACGCGCGCGCCGTCGCGGGTCGATTTTGTGCTGTGGGGCTGGGCGGTCAGCTATCGCGCCGGGCACACCCAGGGCCTGCATGTCCATCCCAACGCCAATGTCAGCGGCGTCTATTATGTGGCAGCACCTCCGGCAGCGCTGGAGCAGGGCGACGCCGGCAAGATTTCCTTCTTTGATCCCAGGCCGCGCGCCACCATGGCCCAGCTGCCTTTTCAGGCGACGCGCCACCGCGTCGCGCCGGTGCCGGGCGACATGTATCTGTTCCCGTCCTGGCTGGAACATTCGGTGTCGGCCTTCCAGGGCGAGGGCGAACGGCTCTGCATCGCCTTCAACGGCAAGCTGGTTCTGGAATAAGTGGCGGCGGCCGGCGCAATAGAGCAGCTGCGCGCCCAGGCGCAGGCTTGCCAAAGTGCGGGCCGGCTGGAGGAGGCCGAACAGCTCTGCCGCCGCATTCTGGATATCGCGCCGGGCGATCTCCAAGCCCGGCACATGATCGGGGTGCTGCGGCTGCAGCAGGGCCGCGTGCTGGACGCGCTCCAGATCATCGCCCCACTTGCGGCCGAAGCACCCGGCCATGCCGACATTCGCACTCATCATGGACTGGCGCTGCAGTTTCTGGGGCGTGCCGAAGAGGCGCTGGCCGATTTCGATGCCGCGCTGGCGCTCAAACCCGGCAATGCCTTGACCCTGCTTTATCGCGGCAATCTGTTGCTGGATGCGGGACGGCCGGCGGATGCGCTGGCGAGCTACGACCGGTTGCTGGCGATTGCGCCCGGTTATGACGAAGCCTGGTTTCGCCGCGGCGGCGCATTATGGCTGCTGGACCGGTCCGAGGACGCACTGGCCAGTTATCGCAGGGCGCTGGAGATCAACCCCAGCCGTTTCGGCGCCGCTTTCAACAGCGGCACGGCACTGCTCAAGCTGGAGCGTTACGACCAAGCGCTGGCGGCGTTCGAAAGGGCCGCGGCCCTGGCGCCCGGCCACCGCTATGTCCCGGGCGCTATTGCCGCCGCCGTGTCGGGCGGTTGCGATCTGGCGCGTTGGGATGATGCGCGTGCGGGCGTTATCGCGGCGGTGAAAAAACGCAGCGGCGTGATAGCGCCGCTGACGTTTCTATCCTATTGCGATGACGGGGACTTGCGGCGCGCCTGCAGCACCGCCTTTGCCGCCGATCAGGCGCCGCAGACGGGTCGGGCGCTGTGGACCGGCGAGCGTTACAAGCATGACCGTATCCGTCTGGCCTATCTCTCGTCGGATTTCCACCAGCATGCCACCGCCGAATTGATCGTTGGTCTCATCGAAAGCCATGACCGCGCGCAATTCGAGGTGACGGCGATTTCCTTCAGCCGCGACGATGGCAGCCCGATGCGCGCGCGGATCGTCAAAGCCTTCGACCGGTTTGAGGATGTGCGCGCGGTCAGCGACGGTGATATCGCCGGCTTGCTTCGGGCGCAGGAGATCGACATTGCCGTGGACCTGAAAGTCCATACCGAAGGCGCGCGGGCGGGCATTCTGGCGCATCGTCCCTGTCCGGTGCAGGTGAATTATCTGGGTTATCCCGGCACCATCGGCGCGCCCTGGCTGGATTACATCATCGGGGATGCCGTCATTCTGCCGTTCAGCGATCAGGACTTTTACAGCGAGAAGATCGTCCATCTGCCGCATTGCTACCAGGCCAATGATGCCATGCGCGCCATTGCCGATACCGCCCCCAGCCGCGCCGAATCCGGCTTGCCCGAGCGTGGTTTTGTCTTCTGCTGTTTCAATGCGGCCTGGAAGATTACGCCGGCGATCTTCGATGTCTGGATGGGATTGCTGAAAGCCGTGCCACACAGTGTGCTGTGGCTGCTGGAAGACAATGAAGCGATGACGCGAAATTTGCGCGCCGCCGCCGGCGCGCGCGGCGTGGATGCTGCCCGGCTGGTGTTTGCCCCCCGGCTGTCGCCCGCGATGCATCTGGCGCGCCACCGTCAGGCGGATTTGTTCCTCGACACGCTGCCCTATGGCGCCCACACCACCGCCAGCGATGCGCTATGGGCCGGTTTGCCGCTCCTCACCTGTCTGGGAAAGCAGTTTGACGGGCGGGTGGCAGCCAGCCTGCTTCAGACCATCGGCCTGCCGGAACTGGTGACTCCTTCACTGGCGGACTATGAGGCCCTGGCCTTGTCCCTGGCGGGTGACCCGCAAATGCTGGCAGGCCTGCGTGCGTGTCTCGCCGCCAACCGCCTGACCAGCCCGCTGTATGATGCGGCGCGGTTTACCCGTTCCATCGAGGCGGCCTGGAGGCGGATGATGGAGATTTCACGTGCACGCCGAAAACCGGAAAGCTTTACCGTACCGGCCTGATCCGGTTGCCCACAGCCGGTGTTTTTGTTTCAATCGGCCCAAAAGGCGGCAAAGAACCGCCGGATTCACTGGAGCATGACCCGATTTCTCCAAAAATCGGATTATGCTCCAGAGTCTTGGTTGTCGCGCAATTTACTGGAAAATCGATTCCGATTTTCCAGATTGCGCTCTAGGGGAAATCGCATGCGTCATCTCGGCTGGATTTTGGTGTTGGGCGCGGCCCTTGTGGCTGTCGCACCGGCCCAGGCGCGTCCGCGTGACGAAGCGCTCTCAGGCGCGTTCCGCTGTGCGGTGATCGCCGATTCCAGGGCGTGGCTTGATTGCTATTATGGCGCCGCCCAGCCGGTGCGCGCCGCGCTGGGGCTGCCTGCTGCCCTTGCGGGACAGATCAAGCTGGCCATGGCGCCGCCGTCCGGTGGTGCGCCGCGCGATGAAGCGGTGCGTGACGATGTGATGGCGGGCGCGGCCCAGTGCAACCGGATCGCGGGCGACCGGCCCTGGCTGGATTGCTATTACGCCGCGGCCCAGCCGATGCGGGTGCAACTGGGCCTGTCGGTCCCGGCGCAAGCCGCGCCACGGCCTGTGCCGCCCGCGCCTGCGATGGCTTACGCGCCGCCGCCGGCCCCCGTGAAACCTGCCAGTCCGCCGCCCATGCCTCGCAGCACTGGCCTGCTGAACGGGATGTTCAACAGCATCAAGCCGGTGGTGCGCAATGTGCCGATGCAATCGGTGAGCTTCGACCGCAACGGCGCCTTCACCGTCACCCTGTCGGATGGCGAGGTCTGGGCGCAGGCCGCGGAAGACGAAGTCTATCACCCGGCGCGCTGGCGTGATCCCGGCCCCAATCTGCTTGTTACTGTCGCACCGGACGCGATGCACACCTTCACCATGACCGTTTCCGGCGAAAGCCGCATCTACAAGGTCAAGCGCATCCGCTGAAGCGCGGACCCGGAAAATCGTTTCCGGTTTTATACCTTGGCGCGCGGGTCGCGTTTGGCCAGCCGCGCCAGCAGATAATCGACATCGGACTTGGTCTCGGGCGAGAAAGCCGGCGCGGGCTTGCGCATCGTCCAGGACGACAGCACGCCCCGCTTCATCAGCACATATTTGCGCACTGCCAGGCCCACGCCGGGCTGATGATCATAGCGCAACAGCGGCAGATGGGCGTCGAACAGATCGTGCGCCTCGTCGCGCTTGCCGGCCTTGGACAGTTTCACCGTCTCCACCAGCATGTCGGGGAAGGCATAGCCGGTATTGGCGCCGTCGACGCCGCGGTCCAGCTCGAAATCCAGAAACAGGCCATTGTTGCCGATCAGGATGGAGATGTGGCGCATCGAGCCGTCTTTTTCCCAGCCGCGCAGGGTGGTGATCTTGTCCAGTCCGGGCCAGTCTTCGTGCTTGAGCACCACCAGCGAGGGGTGCTCCATCACCACCTTCTTCACCACGCTGTTGGACATCACCACGCCGGTGGAATGGGGATAATCCTGCAGCACCCAGGGTGTATCGCTGCCGATAGCCTCCACGGCGTTGCGAAAATAGGCCGTAATCTGGTCGTCGGTCTTGAGGCCTGCCCCCGGCGCGACCATCACGCCGGCCGCGCCCAGATCCATCACCTTACGGGTGAGCGAACGCATGGCGGCAAAGCCCGGCGCCGACACGCCCACAATAATGGGCTTGCCATTGGCGCGCTTGATCACACGATCGGCCAGCGCCAGCGCTTCGTCGGCATCCATTTTCGATGCTTCGCCCAGCACGCCCAGGATGGTGAAACCGTTGCAGCCCGCCTCGAAATAGAAGTCGGTCATGCGATCGACCGAATTCCAGTCGATGGCGCCGTTTTCGGAAAAAGGGGTGGGGGCGATGGAATAGACCCCGGTGGCGCTGGTATCGAGCTTCATGATTTCCCTTCTTTTTTGCGGTTAGACTAGCTTGCGGCAGCGGGCGGCGCCAACGCCACTTTGTCGCCTTCCCATTTGGCCACACTGGCGGCGGCGATTGCGGTTGCCACCGTGTTGGTGCAGGTGCGACCCATGTCCATGAAATGGTCCACCCCCAGGATCAGCAGGGCGCCGGCCTCCGGCAGATGGAAATAGGGCAATAGAGATACCACCACCACCAGCGAGGCGCGCGGCACATTGGCGATGCCTTTGCTGGCCACAAAAATCAGGAACAGAAGCTGGACGATCTGGCCGGGCGATAGCGTGATGTCATAGGCCTGGGCCACGAACAGCGCGGCAAAGATGCAATAACACATCGAGCCGATCAGGTTGAAGGAATAGCCCAGCGGCAGCACAAAGCTGGCGATGCGGTTGGAGACGCCGATCTGCTCCAGCTTGTAGAGCAGCACGGGATAGGCCGATTCCGAGCTGGTGGTGGCCAGCGCGATCAGGGCGGGCTCGCGGATGGCTTTCATCAAGGTCTTTTGCTGTGCCATCCCCAGCACCGCGGCGCCGGCCACCATCAGCGCCGCCCAGAGCAGCGCCAGGGTCAGATAAAAGCCGCCGACATAGGCGGCATATTTCCCGATCACTTCAATGCCGCCTTGCGTCAGCGCGGACGCGACAGCGGCGAACACGGCAATGGGGGCGATATTCATCACAAACATCGCCATCTGCAGCACCAGATTGGCAAGCTGCTCGATGATGGCGAGCAGCTGCCTGCCTTTTTCGCCCAGCCTGGTCAGCGCCATGCCCGCCAGCAGCGAAAAGACCACGATCTGCAACACCTCGTTGCGCGCCATGGCGTCCAGGATCGAGGTGGGAACCAGGTTGGTCAGGAACAGGGTGAGACTGGTGGGCGGCGCTTTCAGCCCGCTGGCGGTGGCGTCCGCCGCCACAGTCAGATGCAGGCCCGCACCCGGCGCGATGGTCTCGACCATGACCAGTCCCAAAAACAGCGAGACCAGCGAGGCGGCGATAAACCAGCTCATCACTTTCAGCGCGACGCGGCCGATATCGCCGGCATCGCCCATCCGTCCCACCCCGCTCACCAGGGTCGCCAGCACCAGTGGCGCGATCAGCATTTTGACGGCGCGCAGGAACAGGGTGGTGATCAGACCCAGGCTCTGCTGCAGCGTATCGAGATGGGCCGGATCATGGATCAGGGTGTGGGCCGCGAGGCCGAACAAAGCGCCCAGCAAGGTTGCCAAAAACACTAGTAAAGTCAGGCCCTTGCGCATTGATCCCCAATCTTTGGCGGCGGCCCGCCCGTGCTTTTAGGCCGACTCTAGCGGTGCGGACGGCGCGCGCCTAGACTTGCCGCAGAAGGCGGCGAACGACCGCCGGTTGAAGAATACCAAGGGGAATGATCATGCAATCGGTCAGGTCGCGTCTTATAATGACGCTATTTCTGTCATCGGCGCTCTGCGCGCTTGTCTGCGGCTCGGCGGCGGGAGAGGCACCGCAGGCCGATGTGCTGATCACCGGCGGCACCGTCTATGACGGGTCCACCGCCAAGCCCTTTACCGGCGACGTGGCGATTACCGGCGACAAAATCGTCTATGTCGGCCCCAAGGCACCGATGAGCGCCAAACGCACCATCGACGCCCATGGCATGATCGTGTCGCCGGGCCTGATCGACGCGCATACCCATTCCGATCATTTCCTGAATTCCACCGATCCGGCCCAGCGTGCTGTTCCCGCCTGGGTGACGCAGGGTGTTTCCACTGTGTTCATCGGCGTGGATGGCAATGGGCCGCCCGATCTCAAGGGCGAATTCGCCCGCTACAAGGCGCAAGGCGTGGGCACCAATATCGTGTCCTATGTGGGCTTTGGCGCCATCCGCAAGGCGGTGATCGGGGACGCGGCGCGTGCGCCGACGCCCGACGAGCTGGCCAAGGAGAAGGCGCTGACCGTCCAGGGCATGTGCGAAGGCGCGATCGGGCTTTCGGCCGGCCTGTTCTACGCGCCGCAGATTTTCGCCAAGACCGATGAGGTCATCGCGCTGGCCCGGGAAGCGGGCGCGCGCGGCGGCATCTATGACACTCATCAGCGTGATGAGTCGTCTTACTCCATCGGCCTGATCGCCTCGACCAAGGAAGTGCTGCAGATCGGGCGCGAAGGCCATATTCCGGTGCATTTCTCCCACATCAAGGCGCTGGGCCATGACGTGTGGGGCAAGTCCGGCGAAGTGATCAAGCTGATCGAGGACGCACGCGCCTCGGGCCAGAACGTCACCGCCAACAATTATCCCTGGCTGGCCTCCCATACCGGCCTGGATGCCGCACTGATCCCGCGCTGGGCGTCCGACGGCGGGGCGGCGGCGATGCTCAAGCGTTTCGATGACCCGGCGCTGATGGCCAGGATCAAAAAGGAAATGGCGGAGAATCTGGACCGCCGCGGCGGCGCCCAGACGTTGCTGCTCACCGCCGGCGAGGCCGATGGCGCCAATATCAGCAATGCGCCGCCACCCGCCTGGTCGGGCAAATATCTTTCCGACCTGGCCAAGGAATGGAAGATGGATCCGCTGGGTGCGGCGATCCGCGTTTTGCGCGAAAGCCATGGCCATGCCTCGGTGGTTTCCTTCAACATCTCCGAAGCGGACCTGGAAAATTTCATGAAACAGCCCTGGGTGGTGACCAGCTCCGATGGTGGGCCGGGCCATCCGCGCGAATATGCGACCTTCCAGACCAAATATGCGGTCTATGTGAAACAGAAGCACGTGATCGACACCGGCTTTTTCATCCGCCATTCCAGCGGGCTGACCGCCGACATGTTCAAGCTGGACCGGCGCGGTTATCTCAAACCCGGTTATTTCGCCGATGTATTGGTGTTTGATCCCAACGGCTATGTGCCCAAGGCGGATTATGTCCATCCGGCTGTGCTGTCGGAAGGCGTGCAGGAACTGTTCGTCAATGGCGTCGCCGCCGTGGACAATGCCAAGATGACGAGCTCGCTGTCGGGCCGTCCGTTGCCGCATACGCCCACGCCGGGCACCTGCAAATAATGATCATCAGGGGAACGCAAATGCGTCATTTCGCTTGGATGGCGGCTTTCACCGCTTTGCTGGCTTTGCCCGCACTGGCCCAGCCGGCCGAGATCAACGTCTTCACGCCGGGCGTGGTCTACAATTCCGGCATCCTGGATCTGGCGGCGTCCTACGCCAGGGAGACCGGCATCAAGGTGACGGTCAAATCCGAAGGCATGGGCCAGCTGGTGAATGACGTGAAAAAAGGCACGCCCGTCGCCGATATTGTCGTGGCGCCGGTCTCTTTCATGGAAGGCATGCAGGCGGAAGGCTCGGTGGTTGGCGGCACGGCGGCCGATATCGGCCGTGTCTATATCGGGCTGGCCGTCAAGAAGGGCGCCGCTCATCCCGATATCTCCACACCGCAGAGGCTGGGCGCGGCGCTCAAGGGCGGTCTGGTGATGTACTCCAATCCGGCTGGCGGCAGCATGGAAGCGCGCATCATCAACGACATGCTGCACCAGTATCCCTATTTTCAGGGTGTGCGGACCAAGATCAGCACCAAGGGCGAGGGCGGCGAGGCGCTGGTGAAGGGCGAGGGCGACATGGCGCTGCAGCTGATCTGCGAGGTGCTCAACCATCCCGAGCTGGAGCTGGTCGGCACGGTGCCGCAGGAACTGCATGCCTATATCGACACCTCGGTCGCCGTGTCGGCGCGTTCGACGCAGTCCGACGCGGCCAAGGCCTTTATCGCCTATATGCTCCGCCCCGATCACGCCGCCCTCTGGAAGTCCAAGGGGCTGGAGCGCAATCCCTGATCATCTCGCAATCGTAACGGTCAGTTTCGCCACGCCATCCACTTCGGCGCTCAGAACATCGCCCGGCGCGACCGCGGCCACACCCGCCGGCGTGCCGGTATAGATCAGATCACCCGCCTCCAGCCGCATGGACTGGGAGATGAAGGCTACACAATCGGGCAGGGGCCAGATCATCTGGTCCAGATTGCCGTCCTGCTTCACCACCCCGTTCACCGCCAGATGGATGCGGCCCTTTGCGGGATGGCCGATGCGGCTTGCCGGCTGAAGCGCACTGCAAGGCGCGGAATGGTCAAAGCCCTTGCCCCAGTCCCAGGGGCGTTTTTTGTCCTTGGCCTCCTGCTGCAGGTCGCGGCGCGTCAGGTCGATGCCCACGCCATAGCCGAAGACATGATCGAGTGCTGTTTCGCGCGCGATATTGGCGCCGCCTTTGGCGATGGCCGCCACCAGCTCGACTTCATGCTGCAAATCTTTGGTCTGGGGCGGGTAGGGGATGGTCGCGCCATCGGCTACCACGGCGTCGGCGGGCTTGCAGAAAAAGAAAGGCAGCTCGCGGTCGGGATCGGCGCCCATCTCGCGCGCATGGTCGGCATAGTTGCGGCCGACACAGAAAATCCGCCGCACCGGAAAGAGTTTTGTGTCGCCCGCAATCGCGACGGCTGCCTGCTTCGGCGGCGTGATTATGTAGACATCATTCGCAGACATTTTGCCCTCTTTGTTGCACCGCAGCATGGCTTTAAAGTGCATAAAGTACACAAAACTTGCCGTTTGCGCGCTGCCCTCTTACGGTCCGCCCAACCAAAAAACAAAAGGGGAAGATAAATGCGTAGACGCGAACTGTTCCGTGCGGCGCTGGCCAGCACGGCTGTGGCGGCGATGCTCTCGAAGAAGGAAGCGGTCGCCCAGGAAGCCTCGGCCAAGGCCGCCCGCGGCATGCCGATGCCCAAGATTGCGGACCTCAAGGTCATCGAGTGCGCGCCCAAGGGTTCGCGCCTGACCGTGGTCAAGGTCGTCACCGACCAGGACGGGCTCTATGGCTATGGCTGCGCCACCTTCACCCAGCGCGCCGACCTGGTGAAGCCGGCGGTCGAGCTGTACCTCAAGCCGCTGCTGGTCGGCCGTACCGTCGACCGTATCGAGGACATCTGGCAGATGGCCTATGATTCCTCCTACTGGAAGAATGGCCCGGTCGAGAACAACGCCATCTCGGGCGTGGACCAGGCGCTGTGGGACATCAAGGGCCGCATGGCCGGCATGCCGGTCTACCAGCTTCTGGGCGGCAAGGCGCGCGAGGCGGTGGATCTGTATGGTCATGCCGAAGGCGCGGAAGTCCAGGACACGATTGACGACGCCAAGAAGTATATCGCCCAGGGTTTCCGCCATGTCCGCATCCAGGTCGGCTTGCCGGGCATGGCCGGCTATGGCGCCCGTCAGGCGGGTGCGCGCTTCCCCTCGATCCACAATGAGCCGGTGTTTGAGCGCGAAGCCGCCAAGCGGCGCGCGCTGGACCTGTTCGAGGCGGCCCGCAAGCAGTTGGGCGAAGAGATCGAGCTGATGCACGACGCCCATGAGCGCTACACGCCGACCGAAGCCATCCAGTTCGCCAAGGACCTAGAGAAGTATCACCTGTTCTTCCTGGAAGATGTGTTGTCGCCGGAAGATATCGTCTATTTCAAGAACATCCGCGAGCAATGCACGACGCCGCTGGCGATGGGCGAGCTGTTCAATTCGCCGCATGAATGGACGCCGCTGATCAAGGACCGGCTGATCGACTATATGCGCATGCACATCTCGCAGATGGGCGGGCTGACGCCGGCGCGTAAGGTGGCGGCGATGGGTGAGATCATGAATGTGCGCACCGCCTGGCACGGCCCGGGCGACGTCTCGCCGATCGGCCATACCGCGATGGTGCATCTGGACCTCAACATCACCAACTTCGGCATCCAGGAATACACGCCCTTCAATGACGCCGAAAAGGCGATCTTCAAGGGCGCGCCGGAGACGCGCGGCGGCTATACCTATGCCAGCGACAAGCCGGGCTGGGGCATCGAGATCGACGAGGCCGAAGCGGCCAAGCACCCCTTCCGCCGTACCGATCCGCTCAATGGCGGCTGGGGCGTGATCCGTCTCCCTGATGGCCAGGTCATCAAGCAGTAAAGGCCCAAAAACAAAAGGCCCCGCGTCGCGAGACGCGGGGCCTTTTTCTTTGTGCTTTTGCCCGGCTTACATGCCGCGCAGCTCACGCAGCGCAATCTGCAGCATGGCGCGGCAATGGCCGATATTATAGGCCCAGGCCGCGGTGGGGTTCGTACCCTTGGGCAGCAGCTTGTCGATGGCCAGCCCGCGCGGATGCTCGGGGAAGATCAGCCGCTTGTAGTTGTTCTTCACCAGCATCTTCATGATCGCGAACATGTCGTTGTCGCCATTGTCGGGGAAGACCTCGGTATAGTCCTCACGCGGCTTGCGCTGCACGACATTGCGGAAATGGACCTGGCCGATGCGGTTGCGCGAGGCCAGCCAGTGGCCCACCACCAGCGGGTCCTCGCCCAGCTCGCGGGTGACGCCGCAGTCCCAGGTCATGCAGTTGGAGGGTGAGTTCACCGTCTCCACCAGCCGCTTCCAGTCATTGAAGCTGTTGAGCACCTGGGCCGAGCCGCGGCTGTAGGGCGCCGGCGGATCATTGGGATGCACCGACATCACGACATTGTTCTTTTCCGCCACCGGGATCACTTCGCGCAGGAAGTATCCGATGTTCTTCCAGGTATCTTCATAGTTCTGGGGCGCGCCGTCTGCCGGCAGCGGCGGCAGATCCTTCATGCGGTCATACTTGAACTCGGTCATGCCGGCGCCGCCGCGGCCGGGCGCGGTGGCGTAACCGTCCTCGGCGCGGTGATTGTAGAAATTCCATTCCAGCACCGGAATGCCCAGCTTGCCCATATTGACGATGGTCTGCTTGATCTTGCCGATCTCCTCGTCGCGGCCGGGCAGGCCGCGCACGATCAGGTTCATCTTGGGATCGACGCCGCGGTTGAAGGACCAGCGGATCATCATGATGCCGATATGCATGTCGTGCTTTTTCAGCGCGTCGACGCGCGGCTGCAGGTAATCCACGCCCCAGGGCTGCTCGGGCACCGCCTGGGTATCAATCCAGTCGATACCGAGCTGCTTGATCTGGATGGCTTCCTGATCGCTCAGCAGGTCTTCCATATAGGTGGTGAGCTTGGGCGTATCGGGGCCTTCCATCGGCTGGCCGAGGCGCTTGGCGGGATGCGGATTGTAAGGCGCGTCGGGTCCCTGGGAGGGCAGTTGCGCCAGGGCCGGTGAGGCGGCCACGGCCGCAGCGGCGGCGCCGGCCAGCAATGAATTCTGCAGCAGTCCCCGGCGGGACAGGTTGTTCGGTTTGGTCATTCTCTTCCCCTTTTTCGCGGCGTTCACCGCCGGTCGTTTTCGTTTCGCGCCAGACGTTACCAATTCCCGCCAAAGCGGCAAGCTACCAGGGAATGTCCTTGGCGTATTTCTGGATCAGGCCGGTGAAAACCGGCAGGTTTTTGTCGTAAGCCGCCTTGGAATGGGCAACCAGGGTGAAGGCCAGCAGATATTCGCCTTCCTCCGAATAGGCGACCGCTTTCCAGTCGCCCGCCTGTCCCGCGGCCGGCGCGAACGTCACCAGGGTGAAAGGCGTGGAATCCTTGTCATAGACGTCCGGCCGCTTGGTGATCTGGGCGCCGGGTGCTGCGGCCTGATCCTTGTCCATCAGCTGGGCCAGGCTGGCGGTGTCGCCGCTTCTGGGATAGCCGCGCGCCTGGATAGTGACGTCAGAGGTGGCGGGGTCGGCGCCGTCGGGAACCAGGAAATTGGCGGCCAGTTTCATGCTCAATTCCTGGTCCTGGTGCCAGTCGGCAATGTCGGGCAGCTTGGGCCAGGATTTGGTCCCGTCCGGGCCGGCGAACTGCAGCATCTCGGCGCGCGCCAGACCCGGAGCCAAAACCAGGCAGGCTGCAAGCAGCGCCGATGTCAGGGATCGCCTTGGCATGCCGTTTTCTCCCGCCCTCAAAACCCAAAGGTCAGCTTAGTGCGCCATTTCCACTTTGTAGATATTGGGACTGTCGTCGGTGTGCAGGATATAGCTGTTGAAGGCGCCCTGGCTGATTGTGACCGTATAGGCGGATGGCTGCCGTGGCCAGGAGGCGCGTACCCCGCTATCCGCATCGAGCTGCCGCCATCGCTGGCCATTTTCCAAGGTGACGACAAAGGCGCCATTTTTCTCGTACGCGTAAGAGGCCATGCGCGAGACGGCGACCGGCGCGTCCGTGCCGATCAGGGTAGACCAGAAGCTCGCCTTCTTGCGCGGCGCGGGCCGGGACGCGACACGGGCGGGCGGCGTATTATCGGCCATGGGCGCGGCCGGCAGGGCGGACTCCGGCATCACAGGTCCGGCCGGTACCAGCCGTTGCTGGAATTCCGGCGCCGGCGCCAGGCCCAGATGCGCCCGCATCGGCTGTTCGGCGCCGTAAAGACAATCCAGCCAGGTGTGGTCATCATGGATGATGCCGCAGCGCTGGACGCCCGACAGGACTTCGTCGCGCGTCTGGGCCTGCGCTGCCGCGGCGGCGAAAATCGCCGTACCGCAAAGCAGCATGGAAAAGACTGTCTTGATCCCCATACCTTCGTCCCCCGAAGTGTTCCGCAATGGCTCTCGGCCTTGCTATCGAGCTAGAGTTTGATGACGCTTTAAGAGCAAATCAATGGTACCGCCGGAACAGGCCGATATCGCGGTGGTTTTCGCCCAGGCCAGCCTGCTGCACCAGCAGGGCCGGCTGAAAGATGCGGCAGCGCTTTATCAGCATGTCCTGCAGGCCGATCCCGTCCATTTCGACGCCCATCACCTGCTGGGGCTGCTTTACGCCCAGCAGGGCCAGTTCCTGGAAGCGGTGAAAGAAATCGGTCATGCGCTCAAGGTTAATCCCAAAAACCAGCAGGCCCTGTCGAACTTCGGCAATGTGCTGAGAGCGCTTGGCCAACGCGAGGAAGCCCTGCTGAGCTATGACGCCGCAATTTCCGAGAACCGCGATGATGCCGTGATCTGGTTCAATCGCGGGTTGCTGCTGGCGGAAATGCGGCGGTTGCCGGAGGCCATTGCAAGTTATGACCGCGCGATCACGATTGCGCCCGATCATGGCGAGGCGACGCTGGCGCGCGCCGCGGCATTGGGCGAGATGGGCGAGATGGAGGCCGCGCTGGCGGCTTGCGACTGCGCGATTGCGGCCAGGCCCAACCTGGCGGAGGCATTCAATCTGCGCGGCAGTTTGTTGTGGCGGCTGGGGCGCCATGACGCGGCGCTGGATGGATTCAATACCGCCCTGTCGCTGGCGCCGGGCCATGCGGAGTTTCTCAACAATCGCGGCCTGGCGCTGGCCGCGCTGGGGCGTGGGCACGGTGCACTTGAAAATTTCGATGCCGCGCTCGCCGCCCAGCCCCGGCATGTCGAGGCGTGGACCAATCGCGGCAATGCGCTGGCCAGCCTGCAACGATTCGAGGAAGCGATGGAAAGCCATGACCGGGCGCTGCGGCTTCGCCCCGAACATGCCCAGGCACTGAACAACAAGGGCGCCGCGCTGGTGGCGCTGCAAAAATTCGACGACGCGCTCAAAGCCTATGACATGGCGCTGGAGGGGCAGCCGGCCAACAGCCAGGTCCGCTACAATCGCGGCGTGGCCCTGGGGCATATGCAGCGTTTCGCCGAAGCGCTGGCGGAATTCGAGGCGACACTCGCCACCGATCCGCGCCATCCTCATGCGCTGAGCGCCGCAGCCAACGCCGCGCTCAATCTCTGCGACTGGCCGAAGGTGAAATTGTTCGGCGACAGGATCGCGCGCGCGGTGAGGGAAAATTCCGCCGTTGTCGCGCCCTTTACCCTGCTGGGCACTAGCGACGATCCCGCGCTTCATCTGGCTTGCGCCAAAGCCTGGCTGGCGGACAAGGGCGCCCAGGGGCAGGGCCCCTGGCATGGGCCGGTATCGCGCGGGCATGACAAATTGCGTATCGCTTATGTCTCGTCGGATTTTGGCGATCATCCCGTCGCGCACCCGCTTGCCGCGCTGCTGGAACAGCATGACCGCGCGGATTTCGAGATCCACGGTGTTTGTCTTGGCGCGGATGATGGCAGTGCGATCCGTGCCCGTCTGATCAAGGCCTGCGACCAATTCCATGATGTCCACCTGATGAGCGACAGTGCCGCCGCCGCGCTGTTGCGCCGGCTCCAAATCGATATTGCGGTGGACCTGAACGGGCACACCCAATACGCCCGCCCCGGTCTGATGGCCGCGCGGCCGGCGCCGGTGCAGGTGAACTGGCTGGGTTATCCCTCGACCACCGGTTCGTCCTCAATGGATTATGTCATTGCCGATGCCAGCGTTTTGCCGCTGGCCGATCAGCCGCACTACAGCGAAATGATCGTGCATCTGCCCGACAGCTATTTCGCCCCAGGCGATCCGCCACCAGCCACAGCCGCGCCGGCGCGGCAGGATGAAGGCTTGCCGGCCGACGCGGTCGTTTTCGGCTGTTTCAACCAAAGCTGGAAGATTCGCGAAGCGTTGTTTGATGTGTGGCTGCGATTGCTGCGGGAAATTCCGGCAAGCATGTTGTGGCTCAAGGATCATCCGGCGGACGTCAAGGCGCGGCTGGAGCAGCATGCCAGATCCCGTGGTGTGGACAGCAGCCGGCTGGTGTGGGCGAAGCGCGCGACGCGTGAGCGCCATCTGGCGCGCCTGGCGCTGGCCGATCTGATGCTGGACACGCTGCCTTACAATGCCCATGCCACCGCCAGTGATGCGCTGTGGGCGGGCGTGCCGGTTGTCACCTGCAAGGGCACACGCTTTCCCGGGCGCGTGGGATCCAGCCTGCTTCATGCTGCGGGCCTGCCGGAGCTGATCACCCCGACACTGGCCGATTATGAAAACCTGGCGCTGACACTGGCGCGCGATCCGCAGATGCGAGCCGGTGTGCGTCGGGCGTTGGCGCGCAATCGCACGCATATGCCGTTTTTCGATTCCCGCCGTCATGCGCGGATGATGGAAGCCGCGTTACGGCAGATGTGGCGCAATGCGCAAAGCGGCGCAGCACCGAAAGGTTTTTCGGTTACCCTGGAAGCTGTTCCGTAGCGGATTTCACCGCAAAGCTTCTGGGGGCTTCGCCACGTTTCCAGGCCTGCCACATGGTGGTGTAGGCCCACTCCAGATTTGTCCGGAACAGGCCGGTGTCGAACAGGGGCGTGGTCAGGCGATTGTCTGCCAGCCTTTGCTTGAGAGCTTTGAGCGCATTCGCGTCCATAGCCAAATGGATCGCCAGCTTTTCATAATCGGCCATCGTCTCTGTCACGAGCTCCGGCATGCCGATGGCGTAAAGCAGGCTGGCCGCGACCCGGCCGGGAAAGCTCGTACCCTTGCAGGTGAGAAGCGGAAGTCCGGCCCATAACGCATCGCTGGCGGTGGTGTGAGCGTTGTAGGGCAGGGTATCCAGAAACAGATCGGCTTGTTTCAGCCGTGCCAAATGCCGGTCGAGAGGCAGCGATGGCGCGAACACCAGGCGTTCCGGGGCCACGCCATGGCGTTCGGCTTCCCGCGACAGATTTGCCTGGAAGGGCGGCCTGGCGTTCAGCAGCCACAATACGCTGCCATCAACGGCGTGGAGAATGCGCATCCAGCTGGCAAAGACGTCCGGCGTGATCTTGTAGCTCTGGTTGAAGTTGCAGAACACGAAACCGTTGCCCACGCTGTCGCTGCGCAACTCGGGCAACCCAAGCAGGGCACGGCTGGGCACCTCGGGCGCGATTGCCCGCTTACGGTCATTGACCTGGTAGCTGTGTGGCAGCCAGACAACCTGTTCGTCGTAGAACCCCCGATCTTCTTGCGGGATCACCACGCGGTCGGCAATGATATAGTCCATGTAGGGCGCGCCCAACGTGGCAGGGAAGCCAAGATAATTGACCTGAATCGGCGCGGCGCGGCGCGCGAAGACGCCCGTGCGGGGCGCACCGAAATAGCCGTTGAGATTGACCAGGATGTCGATCTCCTCGGCCCGGATGCGCGCTGCCGCGTCCTCATCCGCCATCTGGTTGATATAGATCAGTCTGTCGAAGGAGGCTTCCAGCCTGCGGCGCATCGCGCTTCCATCGCCGCCGCCATTGTCGATGGCAATCACCTCAAATTTTTCGCGGTCGTGAAGTTCGTACAGCCCGGCGATCAGATAGGCGGTCGCCTGTTCGCGGAATTCTCCCGAGACATAGCCGATGCGGATCCTGTCATGGTCGTGGTGGAAGGACGGGGGCTGGTCGCAAGGCGGGAAGAGATTGGCGGCGAATATCCGCGAGCAGGCCTGCAGGTCTGCCGGTGACGATGACAGGGCCTGATAGACGAAGGGGCGCGCCATGCGCTGCCCGTCGCGCACCGCTTCGTCAATCAATGCCTTTTCGGCTTCGAAATCCTCCCAGTCGGCGCCAAACATTTTTACATGGAACAATTCGCCGCGCGCATAAGGTTGAGCGGGATCAATCGCTAGCGCCGCCTTGATATCGGCCACGGCACCCGCCTGATCGCCATTTTGTGTCCATTTGAGCAAGCCGCGGTTGGCGAGAGCATCGGCAACGCCCGGGTCCAGGGCCACCGCCTTCTCAAAGTCGGCCAGTGCTTCGCTGTCGCGCGTGAGGGCTTGCAGCATCGCGCCCCGTCCATTCCAGGCGCGCGCATTGTCAGGTTCGGCGGCGATCACCTTGGCATAATCCGCGAGTGCTTGCTCAGCCTCGCCCATTTCCTGCAGCAGGAAGGCACGGTTGAGCAGGGTGCCGGCGTGACCGGGCCGCGCGGACAACACCTGGTCGTAACTCGCCCGAGCTTCGGCCTTGCGCCCCAGATGCCACAATGCCGTGCCGCGGTTGTTGAGCATCTCAATGTCATCTGCCCGCAAAGCCGCAGCCTTGTCGAAACTTTGCAACGCCTCGGAAAAACGCTTCAGTTTGAGCAGGGCGAGGCCATGGTTGGACTGCGCCTCAAAGAAAGCGGGCTCGATTGCAAGGGTTTGCTCATAGCTCGCGACCGCGTCTTCGTCACGTTTCAGATCCGATAGCGCAATTGCCTTGTTATAGAGGATTCGAAAGTTGGTGGGCTGCAGGGCAACCGCCTTTTCATAGCTTTCCAGCGCTTCACTTAATCGCCCCATTGCCCGCAACAGGTTGCCGCGATTGTCGAGCGCCTCCGCAAATCCGGGGTTGATGCTCAAGGCCCGGTCATAGCTTGCCAGCGCTTCGTCCTTGCGCCCCAGCTGCGCCTGGGCCACGCCGCGATTGTAAAGGCACGGAGCGCTGTTCGGGCGAAGTATCAGAGACTTGTCGAAGATGCTTACCGCCTCCGCGAACCGCTTCAACTCGGCAAGCACTGTCGCCTTGTTGTAGAGCGCCTCGAAGAAATCCGGCCGGACCGCTAGCGCCCGATCGAACGCGGCGAGCGCCTCGGACAAGCGGCCGGCCGTCATCAGGGTCTGGCCATAATTGCCAAGTGCGCCGAAATCCTGCGGCTGGATCTTGAGCGCCGCCTCGATCAGCTTGATCGCTTCCGCGTAGCGCCCCTGCTGGCCGCGCAACACACCCAGAAACTGCAGTGCTCCGAAGTTGGCGGCCTCCCGCTCCAGTATCTGCGCATAAATCTGCGCTGCCTGATCCAGGCGGCCCTGACGGTGCAGATCGAGCGCCTGCTGGATCGGTGGCGCTGTCATGGCTCAGCGCTTCAAACCGAAGGCATAGACATGGGCGTCATGCGAGACCACAAACACCTTGCCCAGGGCCACGGCGGGCTGGCTGAAATGCACCCAGCTGCCCAAAAGCTTGCCGCTGGAATAAAGCTCCTTGCCGGTCTTCGCATCCAGCGCATAGAGCATCATGGGTGCGAGCGGCGTGGAACGGAATTTGGCCAGGCCGGCGATGGTCTCAGGCTCGCCGTTGGCGGAACGGCCATGGCCTTCGGGATTGGAGATATGCTGGGCGGTCTGTTCGCCGGTCTGCACCGCATAGACCACGCCATTGGCCACCGCGACATTGTCGGGCACCGCCAGGTCGCGCGACATCCATTGCGGCACAAGCGCGGGCCCATGGCCGTCATCGGCAACCTTCAGCGCCATGACGCTGCCATGGGGTGCGGGCCCGTAGCTTTTCGGGAACTGGACGTCCTTGGCCGGCGGACCCCACATCGGCACGAACAGATAGCGGTCGCCCGTGTCGTCCTGCCAGGTCGAGATTTGGCCCCATACGCCGGCGCCATAATAATGTTCCGCATCGTTGCCCAGGCGCGGGGACTGCGCCTGCGGTTTGGTGTGATCTGTGCCGCCGAGATTTTTGGCGTCCAGCAGATAGACCACGGCTTCCTTGGATGAGGTCGCCAGCAGCATCTGGTCCTTGAGGGGAAAGATCACCGGACTGCCCGAACCCAGGTCCAGATCCTTGGCATTGAGATATTGCCAGTTTGCCGGAGTAAAAGAATCCGCGATGCCATAAGCCTTGGGCGCCACCACGACCACCGCATTGCCGAATATGCCGCCGGCCGGATCGTGGCTGCCGTCGGCGGTCTGGACATAAAGGCCCTTGGGACCCAGCACCGGCCCGCCGCGGCCCCAGGGGCCAGCGGGACGGCCGCGGCCGGTCAGAAAGCGTGACAGCTGCGGATGGGCAGGATCGCTGATATCCATGGCATCCACCGAGCCGGACTCGATGGCCTGCGCGGCATCGCCGCCACAGCCGCGGCTGGTCGCG
>Ga0182024_10000510_pt1 | contig 100266 bp, 76 predicted proteins | sample P32metaG_FD_120480 | JGI IMG/M metagenome (GOLD analysis project Ga0182024, IMG submission 120480) | Permafrost microbial communities from Stordalen Mire, Sweden - P3-2 metaG (Illumina Assembly) | ecosystem: Environmental > Terrestrial > Soil > Wetlands > Permafrost | place: Sweden: Stordalen... | reverse complement strand
GCCTGGGTAAGTAGCTTCCGTCGACTCATCGTTCGTCATGAATACTACAGCTTTATCTATCAAGGGTTTATCCACCTGGCCTGCATCCTGATCTGCCTACGCAGGTTTTGAAACCAGCTCTAGCGTGATTGCCTTTACTGTCGCAGGCGTAGAAGCTGCGATCAGACCTATCGACAATACAGCAATCAAGCTCCAATGACGGGTAACTGCCTGCATTTGCATGACTCCAAGGTGCCAGATTACAAGGAAAATGCTGAATGTTGAATATACCCCGCCAATATCCGCAACACAAGCTTTTTCCGAGAAAACGACCGACTTGGCCGGGCTCGATCATTACTTCGCCGAACCTGAGTCAAGCGTCCGCTTACCAATCGAACAAATATCGCCCATGGCCATGACGCTTGCCAGCATTAGGAATTCACAACCCATACATGGAGATAGGTTTGCGCACACCGCTGCGCGAACCAAGATTGGAAAAAGCACCTGAGTCAAGTGTCCGGTTTTCAGTTTTGTGTACCTAAACAGACAAGGAGGTCTCACATGTCAGAGCAACCGATTGGGACGACTTGTAGACTCGTCTGTCCGGCAGGCATGTTGAATACGTCGGCCGTAGCGACTCCACCCGTCGAACTGAATAACACAGTAAGCGATACAGTGGCGCTCCAGAACAGATCATTTTTTCCAACCACCAGCGCGCACGAATGGCGCACGACACAAGAATGACGCAACATATGAGTACCTCCCATCTCGCGACGGCACCCACAGGCAGATAAAGTAATTTGCCTGGTGTCCTACGATGCCGCCCGAATCCTGGGTGCCCCCGCAGCCCTGCGATGTCCGCCGTCAATCTACTGCCCCCTCCGATGGATGTAAATAAAATTGCGATTCCCGCCAGCCGATACCAGTCGTCGCCGGCCAGATGGCCAGTGATTCGAAACCCGTTTGCTGGGCGGATCGATCCTGGAGCGGGCCAGCGTTAGTTCGCCGCATCAAGCAGGGCGATTATCGCCCGACGGATCGACTCAGACAGCTGGGGCCAACTCCGCGATTTAACGCCTCTTTCTGTTCCGTACTTTGGGCCGAAACCGGCTGTCCCTGGCGGGGTTAGATTTAGTAGGGGACGAACTTTAATAAAGAAGGAGCATCTATGAAATCTGTCCTGTTCACCATTGTCGCGGCCCTATTGGCGGCCACCGCCAATGCCGCAGACAAACCCGCCAAGACGGCAACAGCCGCCGAGCAAATGATCCAGAAGTTTGATAAAAATGGAGACGGCGCTCTTGATGCCACAGAGCTAGGCGCTGCCATTGCCGAGCACAAAGAACAGCACGCTAAAAAGACCGGCAAAGTCGCCAAGGAGAGCAAAGGGGCGACTCCCGAAGCGCTTATTAAACGCTTCGACGCTAACGGCGATGGCAAACTGAATGCTGCGGAACTGCAAACGATGCTAACTGCCCTCCACACCGAGCATGAAGCCCACAAAAAAGCTGCTGTAACCCCCTAGCGTTACTTGGTTGCATAAACCAGGGCGAGCATCGCGTTGCGAATCGGTTCCGGTAGATCAGGCCATGCGGCGACGATCCGTTCTATATCGGTTGAAATCGCTGCATTTCGCTGCGCTTCCATTCGGACTTCGCGTATTCTTCGAGGAATCCGTCGTTTGTTCGAGTCCTGTACCGACCATTTTTTCTCCGGCTCGCGGTAATTCGCAAAGTCATCCGAATCACTTCACGGAGGCTGCCGATTCAGATTGAATCTGGTCCAGCGCTCCGCGTGCGGCCTGCTGGACGGCGGGATTTGAATCGCGTGTGGCTTGTTGAAGTGCCGGCTTGGCGGCCGCAGCTGCCGGTCCAATCCGGCCGAGTGTTTGGGCAGCCAGCGCCCGGACCTGAGGCAACGGGTGCGCGAGCAGGTCGATCAGCGTCGGAACCGCCCATGCGGCGCCGGCGCCCATCGCACCCACATCTAGCAGCACGCGGCCGTCGCCCGCTCGCATTACACCGGTAAGTGCCGGCACAAAGGCCGAATTTTTTGGATCGATTTTCTGGATGGCCAGCGCTGCGCTCAGCCGGACAGGCGGTTCGGAATCTTGCAAGGCAGCGATCAAAGCAGGCAGGCTCGATGCAGCCGGTTTGCCGATGCGACCAAGTGCACCGATGGCCAAACTCTTCACTTCCGCATCGTGATCTGCCACCGCCTTTGCGAGCGCGATCATTACACGATCTTCCGCCTGATTTTTCTGAGCAAGCGCACGCGCCGCCGCCCGTCGGGTTTCGACGTCTGCACTTTGTAGTTGTGCAATCCATTGGCCGACGGGATCCGCCCCGCAGCCAATCGTCCATCCGCACACGCCGATCCACAGCACCCAATGGGCGACTTTACTCGGCATGGTCGGTCACTTCTCCGCCCGCGCGAGTACAGAGCGCCACATAGACGTTGGCTGATAGCTTATCCAATAAAAAATGGACCGAGCCATCGCCGTACAGATGCATCGCGCCACCAGGATGCATACTCGACGGTCCGTACTGGGAAACAATATCGCCGTCGTTGTAGTAAGGCGTGTAGTTCAACGAAATGCTGGGCGTGGTCGATGGAACGGCGATGGTCGAATCATAGGGCAACGCGGTATTTGCGGCAGTCCGCCCATCGATCCAGACGCGCATTTTTTCTTCGCGGCTTTCGGCGATGAAAACGGTTTTGGAAAGCCCATCGGTCACATCGGCGGGCCGGATCTTCGACACCGGAAAGATTACGCCTTCGGGCTGCAATTGCACTCCCCACAAGTGATCGATATCCGATGCCGCCAGCGAAACGTAGTTGCCGATTGCATATTTGCCCGGCGGATAATGCACGTCGGTCGTGAAATCTGGTCCGATGTACGAAGGACAGCGATACATGGGAACAATCGTGGCGGCCGCCGTTGCATTGGCCGTGTTCATCGCGGAAACCGAATAGTCGATTGTATTGTTTAAACTCGACAGTTCAGCGTAGGGCATAATCAAACTGGCCCAGCTATGATTCCGCAAAGTGCCGGCCGCGTCCCAAGTGAACAAGTTGTCGGTATTGCTGGAGGGGTAGACCTCCTTGGCTAGCTGGTAATGCGCAATCGCCAAGCCGATTTGCTTCATGTTGTTGGCACATGCCGTTCGGCGAGCAGCTTCCCGCGAACTCTGAACCGCGGGGATCAGCAGCGCAAGGAGGATTCCGATGATCGCGATTACGACCAGCAGCTCAACCAGTGTGAAGCCGCCGATGCGCCAAGGAATAGAACAGCGGGCCACCTGTGGCTGCGCGACTTTCATGATTTGGGTCCACTTTCCGGCCCACAGCTCAGTCTAACCGATTTTCATCCAAAACAGAAAAAAAATCGGCAGATACGGCCGCTACTCCGCCCGGCTGCTATTCCATTTTCGCGATGGCCGTTTGAATAAGCTCGGTAAGATTCGGCAGCTTGCGCAAGTCGTCGGCCAATCGCGGATGGACAAAAATGCGGACCCGTTTCACGTAATCGTCGAATTGCGCGGTCGTCAGCGTCTGCACCACCGGCGAAACTTCCGAAAGCGGCCGGTAGCGCTGCTCTTTGGGAAAATAAATATCGACTTGAAATTCCATTTCGCGTTTCATCGGCGGCGAATCGAACAAGATTTCGTGCGGGGCAATGCGCCGCCCCAGCGCCGTACTGGCTACAGCGGCAAATTGGTCGGAGCATTCCGCGAGCCAGGCATACGGTCGCCGCGCCAGCTGATCGTACAAACTGCGCTCCTGGAAATGGCTGTACTGCGCCAGACGTTTATACAACCGGCGAGCGGGACCGAACAAACCCTCCAACAATTCCCCCCCCGGCCCCCCTGCCCCGGCTCGCTCCAACTCCGCAATGAGCGGCGCTTCGGTCATCCGAAACAGCGCATCCAAATCGATCATCATGTGCAATAGATAAAACGCCCGCTGAATCATCGCCGTTGCAGCCCGCACGGCATGATGCCAATATACTTCGCTGAACATAATGTAGCGAGCAAAAATCAACATTTCAGCCGCCGTTTTTCCTTTGTCGGTCAGTGCCAGCCCATTGCCGGCCTGATTCAAACACAAGCTGGCGATCAATCGCTGCTGATCGAAGTGCCGCCCGTATGGCACACCGGCATGTAAACTGTCGCGCTGCAAATAATCGAGTTTGTCGATGTCGATGGGGCCCGACAGCATGCTGGCTAAAATTCGCGACCGCAGATCGCGCGGCTTTTCCGACAATAGCGCCACAATGTCGCGCGGATTGATATCCCATTCCTCGCGCAGCACGTCCGCAATTTCCCCTTCCAGCAAAAAACTATTGGCGAACATCTCGTGGTTTGGCACGCTGGGCAGACGCAAGTCTTCAATCGGATGGCAAAACGGCCAGTGTCCCAAATCGTGCAATAGCGCGGCCGCTAAAAACAGCTCCGCATCGACCGACGAAATGGCCGCCGTAAACCGCTCGTCGTACGACAACTGCTGCAAATACAACAGCGCCAGCCGATAGACTCCCAACGAATGCTCGAACCGCGAATGATGCGCCGCCGGATAAACGTGCCCCACTAATCCCACCTGGCTAACTTGCGCCAAGCGGCGGAATTCCGGGGTATCGATCAAGTGACGGACCCGCTCCGTTAGCGGGACATCCAGTTCCGGCGGAATGCGTACCAGCGACCGACGGGCGCTCAAACCGGCGAGCTCAGGAATATCACGAAGAGAAGACATAAAACCCGTCTAAAAGACCTGGACCGGACGCGATGCGCAGGACGGCATGGGCGATGTTTTTGAACCGCAATTTATAGCGCCGTCAGCCCTATCGTCAGCCGCAATAGTACACACACTCCCAAATATAAGCAGTAATGAAAAAAACCGCTTCCCACGTCCAAATCTAATGTTGCCCAGGCCGTAACGGATCCAACAACCATTGGCGGAATCAACAGAAACAGCGTGTTCCAACTTTCTAGCGACGAATCGGCTTGCAGCACCCCATGTTTCAATCCCCATAGAATGCCCCATAACACGACATAAACCGCGGCGCAAATTGCCACCCGCGCCACCAGTTCCGAACCGCGATAAGGCTCCAACTCTTGATTCCGCAACACGGTATACCCAGCCAACACCAACGGCGGCGCTAATACCGCGGCACAAAAAGTCAAAAGCACGCCAGAGGATTTCCAATCGCTGCCGCGCAATAGCAACGCCGCAGCGAATACCAAAAATACAGTCGCCACGATGCCGCCAACCAACACCGGCCGCACTTGGATTTCCTGGCGCGTCAGCAGTTTGAGACTCGCTGTATTGGTGCGCGATCGAGCGCCATTTTCTGGCTCCGGTTCATGGATTGTGACCACTTCAACCTCGGCCGGAATTGCGATCAATTCTTTGCATTTCGGGCAAAGCTTCTGCTGGCCCGCGTACTTCTCGCTCACTCGCAGGCGGACCCTGCAATTCGGACAAACAACAATAATTGCCATAGATCGGTAACCGCCAAGTGTTCTGTCCCGGGTGGCAATCTTTAGTGTCGACTTCGCTGCCAGCGGAGTCAAGCACGCGAGAACAACAGCGCTGAACGGCGGGCAAGCCCTACAGGAAATGGCGATTGTAGAGCGCATGCAGTGTAGTTGCCGCGGCGGGGGCAACAAATCGTTCGCCGCTTTTGTTGTACCGCTCCACTGGTTGGGATACGATTGAGCATATAGGCCGATCCACAGCTCGGTCGGTAAAAATCCTAGTCGTTCATTTCCGTAAGCGCTGCTTAATCGTCGGTGAGTACATGGCCGCGGACAATTTTTTCTTGTGCCCCAACGGGCATCGCATTAACTGGTCGGAAAACCTTGCCGGCCGGGATGCCAAGTGCCCGCGCTGCGGCGTATTGCTGCGCATTCCCGCCGCCAGCGGCGCGACGGCCCAAGCTATGGCGGGCAACACCGCTACGGCAGTGCCAGCGGCCTCTGCTGCCGCGGGGGTTCAAAATATTGGCGCATCGGGACAGGCCGAACAAAACAATATCGCCTTTTTGTGTCCCAATGGTCATCGCCTCGTCGGTCCCGCGCGTCTGCAAGGTCAGGCCGGCCAGTGTCCGCACTGCGGCGCCCGATTTCTCGTGCCGGTGCTGAGCGACATGGAGCAAGTCGAGGAAGTCGACCTTACCGATCTGCCGGCGGAGGACGATCTGCCTTTGCAAACCGTCGAAGATGCGCCGCCGCCCGCCGGCGGAGTGCATCCGCTGTGCAAGCTATTGCGAAAACTGTGGGAAGAGCGCCAGCGCGGCGCGGTGATCGAGCTGCACCTGGAAGGCGGCATGATGCTTGTGCCCGATTGGTTCGACGACAAATTTTCGCGCCACTCGCACGGGCTGTTTGCCGCACAAGCAGCCGACGGCACCCTGACCATGACCATCGTCGCCTGGAACAACATCTCTCGGGTCATCGTGCGCAACGTCGAAGGCCTGCCCGAAGGCATGTTCGAGTGACGCACGGAAACGGGAGTGCCACGCTCCTGAGAAGCCGCGCATGCGCCAAGACTTCGGCTCGATGGGAGCCGCGCCTTCCCGAGTTTTGAATCTGCTTCCTACTTAGCGTCCGCGCCCGGCAGTTTTCCCGCTTTGAGCAAGTCGCCGTAGGTCGGTGATTTCGGGTCGTTCGGATCGACGTGCATATCGGCAGCCTTCTTCAGCGCCTCGTCAATCTTCGACTTGTCGGTTTCGCCGGGATATTTTTTGCCGGCATCCCAATCGGCGGGGACGAGCAGTTTTGCCAGGTCCTTTCCATAACGATTGCGAAGCTTGCGGTCATTCCCCGGTTCATGGCAGACAAAGCACCGCGCGTCTGCTACCGCTTTGGCAAACGCCTTATCTTCATCGCTGCCGTCTGGCTTTACATACATTTTTTTGAACTCGCCGAAATACTGAGGGCGCGACAGGGCTGTTCCGGCATACCAGCCAAAAAATGTTGATCCAGAAACCACGACGGCAAACAGCGTCATAACAAGCTTTTTCATGCGCGGCTTCTCCGATGGAAAATGAAAGGGTGCGAGTCAGACACGATGAATTGGCATTCGTCGATCACTAGGCAGGCATCGATCTGCGGGGGAACTCGCCGTGCGAGCCAGCCGGCATTATCGCACGGCAATTTCAACCGCGATAATCGACCGGCTGACAAATTAGAATGCCGTGTCCAGCGACTGTCAAGCGCCGAACTGCCGCTGTGAAACTTTGACGTTTATGACGCCGGTGACAGCAGGAAAATTGACGCCGTCATGCCCCGCCAACACGGCCACGCTGCAAACTCGTGGACCTAAGAGCGATTGATTTACTGCGAACTCTACTGCGGCGATTTTTCCGGCGGCTTCTCCGGCAGTTTGCTGTCGCTCGGCTTGCTGTCGCTGGGTTTCGCTTCACCCGACTTTGCATCATGCTGCGGCGCAGTTTCACCCGCTGGCGCCTTGGCAGCGGGCGTCTCCTCGGCTGGGGTTTTCTCGATTGGGGATTTCTGGGTTTCTTCAATCGGGGGCGCTTTCTTTTCGGTCGATTCTGCCACTGCCGCGCTTTTATGCGTCGATTCATCTGCCGGCGCATTGCCGGACTCTGCTGGCGCAGGTGTCGCGGCTGGGTTTGGCGCAGCCGGTTGCTTCTCGGGCTGTTTTTCCCCGGAGGGAAGCGGCTCGGATACTTTTGGTTCACTCGATTGATCGGCAGACGCCGGGCCAGTGTGCAATGGTGGCGGCGGCGCGGCCCGACCGGCATCGTGCGACCACAATAAATTCAGCACGGCAACCAAAATCACCAGCACCGTCACCGGCGCCATCCACGGTAAATGGCGCTCCCAAAACTTTAGCGGCGTTTGCTCCGGCGGCATCCAGACTACGCTGGTCGTCGCGGTCGCCGGCAAACCGTGTCGCTGGGCAAAGCCCGCTAAGTCCGCAACCAAGTCCGCGGGCGTCGCATATCGCTTGTCCGGCGATTTAGCCAGCATCCGCTGAACGATTCTGATCAAATCTTCCGGCAACTCAGGCCGAAACGTTCGTGGATCCGCCGGCTCGTCGCCCTGATGCTGCAGCAATTTTTGCAGCACGGTCCCTAGCGGAAACGGCGGCTGTCCTGTCAGCATGAAATACAACGTGCAACCCAACGAATAAATGTCGCTGCGCACATCCGCACTGCGCGGGTCGCGGGCCTGCTCCGGCGAAATGTAATCGAACGTTCCCAGGGTCACGCCGCTGGCCGTCAAATCGTTTCCATCGGCTTCGACGTGATGTTGCCGCGCCAATCCCATGTCGACCAACTTGGCGCGCCCGTCCGGTGTGATCAGCACGTTGGATGGTTTGATATCGCGGTGCACCACCTCACGGACACTGGCGTGCACCAGCGCATCGGCAATTTGCAGCGTGTAGCTGACCGCATCGGCCAGCGAGAGCGGACCTTGTTCGTTCACCAGGTCGCGAAGATTGGCCCCCTCGATAAATTCAAACACAATGTAATGCCAGCCGCGATCTTCACCCACGTAATGCACGCGACTGATATTTTCATGGTCCAGCCGGGCGGCCGACTGTGCCTCGTTCTGAAATCGCCGCAGCGTTTCCTCGTCGCTGGATTGCTCCTGCGACAGCACCTTCACGGCCACCGTGCGGTTGAGCATGGTGTCCAGCGCCCGAAACACCGCTCCCATACCGCCGCCGCCGACATACTCCAGCAATTCGAAATGGCCGAGGCTTTCCCCTTCCAATAGCCGGCCCATGTCGCGGGGATGTAAGCCCGCCAGCGGATACGGCGCCAATACCAGCGACTTGGTAATGACCGTCGGCTGCGTTTCCAGCGGCGCCGGGTTAACGGGCGGAACGGATGTCTCGGGCCCGATTTGATCGATGGACGGCATTTCAGGCTGCGCAGCCGGCGACTGTGGCCCAAGGGATTGACGATGAGAAGAAGAGCCGCGCTGGGTCATGCGTCACTACCAAAATTCGAAATCCGAATATCGAATTTCATTCAATAAACCGTTTCAGCAGCACGGCTTTGTTTGCATTATTATCGTATCCGCGCTGGAAGCCCACGGGGATGCTGCGGTCGATGATATAAAACGCCCGGTGCCGCTCCACCTGCCCGGTGTCGGAGCCCAATTCCTGCCCAAGCTGATAACCATCGGGATGGGCCGTATCGAACACTTGCGGCCCGGCGGTATTCGGAGTTCCGCCGACACCGACCCCATACCAGGGGGTGACTTCGAAATAGCCGACCGTGATCCACACTGCATACACGTTGCTGCGGGTGGTGAGTTTGCTGGTCAGATGGTTCAACGCTTGATAGTAAAAGTAGGGATTTCGCGCTCCATGATTGAACGCTGTGGGCTGTGTCTGCGGTGGAACGGCGAAGTCCGAGCTATTCATCATCAACGGTGCGTTGTTACTGCCTGTATCGTCCGGGGTGTATGGATGGCCGGGCGACAGTACGTCGAGAAGCTGGTCGCTCCCCATTGCCAAGTTCGTCCCTGCCCGGAACAGCGTTACATTCGCCGGATTGTGCTCCAATCCAACACTGAGTTCGGTATTTCGGATCGGCACCATATCGGCCCCGGCGGCGGAACGGAACGGGTTAGAAAAGATCGAGGGGTGACTGGCATCGAAAGTATATGGGTTGCTCCCATACCCTTGGCGGCTGAGAGCGACAGAATTAAACGCGGGCCCAATCGCAGTGTTTCCTAGAACAGTTGGATTACCCCCCACAATCGCATTCCACACATAACTTCGGAGCGTACCGGTTGAATCCAACCCGCCCGTGATCGTGTTGATGTTCACTTTCCCTGGATCACGGTAGTTGGAAACCATGTTGAACGGCGGATGCAGCCCGGCCGTGCCCGCCGGTTCAACTCCTGCGGGACTACTGCTTGGCTCTCCCACCGCCCCGCGAGTCCAAGCAAATGTTTGCGGATTCAGCACTTCCTGCGTCCCCACAAACGGTGATGGAACTTGCAAATATTCAAACATTTGCGACAGATTTACCCCGATAGTCGGATCGATAGACGAATTGAAAAAGTTCAGCAAGTGTGAAAATGGCGCTAAGTGACCTGACGGGCCTGGCTTCAGTTCCGCATTGTACGGATTGTCAGAGACGTCGGCCAAAGAGAATTCGAATAGCAGGCGGCCCGGGTGCGTCGCCGGCACCATCATCAGCTCCGCAATGTTCGCATAGGGCCGGTTGCTCCACGTTAACCAGGGGAACGGACTTTTGGGATCGCCGATATAAGCTTGGCTGTAAGGCACTCCCTGGAGATTGTTACCGCTTAATCCAGTAAGATCACTTGCGGCCAACGGTACGCCGTAGGATTGATTTAGGAAACCGAACGAAGCATTGCCAACGCTTGGTTTCGTTGCGACGTTGCTGACCGTCGTCGTATTGTTGAGATTAAAACGAAAATTGACTGTCGTCAGGCTGGCATCAGGGCCGCCATTATATTGCGGGTCTTCGCCCCCCAAATTGAATAAATTCGGCGGCGGTGTTGTAAGTATTGTCGGATCGGGCCACTGGCTCAACAAGTTATAATTCGTGTTTCCCTTTGGCGCGGGCTGTCCGTTTGTGCTGAACTGTCCCCGCTGCCGGGAGCTAAAGGCCAGAGTGTTTTGCTTAGCGCCGTCTGAGTTCGCGTCATCCGGATCGGTATTAGCTGGCAAGTTATCTTCGCCATTGAACACCGTGAGATCAACGGGCATCCAATCGACTGTCAGATACGGATTTGTGATGGGATGATATGGAGCCAGCGGATTGGCCAGCCGTTGCAAAAACACGGTCCGATAATTCATCGTCGTACCGGTTTGCGGGCCACTGGGAAGCAAGCTTACTGGCGCGTTTGGTAATGCCGGAGGTGGATTAGCTGTGGGTAACTTTTCAAATGGCACATCAAGAAATGTTCCGGTCGGGCTTGCCAAGTTGTCATAAGCATCGTGTTGGTTCAAAAGCGGATTGGTGATTGCCAGATTATCATTCGTCGGCTGTGTATAGTATGGACTCGTGCTGTCGTTCGGCAGCGGCTCGGAAACGTTGACGCCAATTCCATTGGGCGCCGAAGTCGCAGGCCAACTTGACGGCCGGTTCGCCGCCGCAACAATCGTCACCGGCGCCCTAATTTGTGTTCCATCTGGATAATCGACGACGGCCGGGTCGACTTCGCTAACGCCGGCTCCAAGCGCGGCCATCTTACTCAAGCTGATCTTCTCCGGCGACGGATATCCCCAGGCTTGCGGCGGAGTCAACGCGGCATTCGGCGGATAGCTGGTGTTAGCAGACCCAATCGAGGTTTCATCGCGCGGACCCACAACCACATACCCGCCAGGCGGAACATAAGCCTGGCTGGCAACATAGGGATTGTTGTATTGCCACGCGTAGAAGATGCGATCCGCATCAATCACTGACGCAGCAGATGGATTTTGGGAAGCAAACCACACATAGCGGTCTACTAGCACTTTCGTGTTGATACCAAGCGAGCTCGACATGGAAGACGGCAATAAGCTACCCGTAGCGTTGGGATCGCCGACGTACTGCTCCGTTTCAAATGAAGCGCTCGACGGAGTAGCATTGCCTTTCCCTTGGGCCGGGTCGGCAAACGTGCGCGGCGATGGCGAGGTGCTTCCCGCTGGTGGAGATGCGCCCGCCTGGTGCGGCTTGCTAATTGCCAATCTCCAGACGGGATACTGTGCCGAGGCACTAGCACCGTCATTGCCCGCGGGCGCCATCGCACCTAAATTCAAATACCATGTGTTGCCTTGCCGGGTATACAAATCGCCGCTAGCCGTTGGATTGTTGGGGTTGTGAGCCGCATACAACTCGACAAACAAGGAGCCTTGCGGAATTCGCACCTGATCAAGGTCCGGATCCTTATTTACGGTGTCTGTGACCTTCGATTTATGGCCACTGTCCTGGCTCGTATCCGCCACGCGCCGATCGTGCAGTGCCAACACTTCAGAGATCAACAGCGATTGCTGTTCGCAGCCCCAAACTAAACGGCGCCAGGCCGAGGTGTCGTCGGGAATAGGCGATGATGCATCGTCGAGGATTCCATTAACTTCCCAAGTTCTGCCGGCATGGCCGGCGGGATCGTCATTCGTAAATGGATTCACGTCATATTCAAATGGCGTCATGATGTTGTCGGGGTCCATAAAATCGACAACATTGACGGCCCACTGCGCAATCCGGCGAATTGCCAATTCCTTAATAAGGACAGGATTCCCTGTCACGCTCGGATCGTTTGAAAACCACGGAACGCTTTGCAGCGCATTGTCATCGATCATCAGTCGCGCCAGCACGTACAAATGGCGGGCCAAAAGTTGCCTGGCGAGCACCTGATCTTCCATGCCCACTTGGAAAACACCGCCGGAATCGGGTCCCGTCACGTTTTGCCCGTTGACCAAATCAAGCGCGGGCGGAGCGGGAAAACCCGCGTTCGTTAATACAGTACTCAGCCAAGACCACTTATTCGCTGAACTGCTTAGACCTTCCTTTTGAACTTCGGAGGTGGTAGCTTCGTCTACAACACCGTTGCCATCACTATCGCGGCCATCGCCCAGCGGGCGGTTAATATTCATTCGCAGTCCGGCAATCAATTCCGGCGACAGCAACTGGCGAATATTAAGATTGATCTGCGCGGGCGTCATGCTCGGATTTTCTTTTAGCAAGCGCGCTGTTAGCAGTTCTACAATGCTCGTCGCGAATTTTCTTCCGTAAACCGTACCTAGCTGGTCTCGCAAATATGTCGGCGCTACCACGCCCGGGCTGGGCGGGTCCCAACTGTCGGTCGTCATGGTATGGCCCATTGCCAGAATCATTGCTTGCGCTTGGGCGCTCGTGAACCCGTAAGCGGTCGGATTAGCGGTCACAGGGCCCGCGCCCGAAAGGTCAAATAGGCGGCGAGGCAACTCCGCGGAATCGACATCGTACTGCCGCAGCAGCCGCTCCAAGTCGTACGCGCCGAATGGATTATCGGCCGACTGGCTACCGTATGCCTGATACGAACCGCCGACGGAAAGATTCATATCGTACGGATCGTTTTTGGTTTCATTGGTCCAGGCGGGTTTCCAAAACAGTGGTTGGCCGCGGAAATCCAAACCGACCGCCATCCGGCCCCACAAATCGGATGGGCTGTCGAACGACGATAATGGGAAAATATTACCTGTCGTTGGATCAAAGCTATTCCGCGGATACTGGAACCGCATCACTTCGCCCAGCAATGTTGGGCTGCCGGGTGTACCGGCTTGCGGACCAGAGGGATTGGACGTGGTGGAATCGCCGTAGCGGCCGTCATATTTTACTGAATTGATGTTGCCGCCTTGCATTAAATAGCCCTCGGCCTGCAATGCATCAGTAGTCAATTGCGTTGTAGACAACGAAGAGTTGTTTTCTTCAAGCATCTCGACATAGAACTGAAACAGATCATCCTCCGCCGGTCCCAAACCTTCGCCGCGGGGAAGCACAAGCTGCGAATTGCCTCCTGCAAATGGGCCGGTGATTTTTTGAAGTTGCCCCGTCGCCGTATCGATTCGAGTGGGTTGTTCCGTCGTCCCCGCCGCATTCATGTTCAACCGACCGTCCAAATCGACGCATAAAATGGCGAACAGCGGTTTGTACAACTTGCCATCGGCCGCCGCCTGCACCGGATAACCAGCATCTATCCAGACGCTGTCGGCCACGCCATCGCCGTCGTTATCGACGTCCCAGGGGCATGGTGTTCCGAGCGATGGATTCCAAGCAATGTTGCTCGCAAAGTTTGCAGCACTGAGATAGTTGTTGCTTCCGGTGAAATTGGGATGATCTATCGGATTAGGCCGCAACATAATCCGCTCAAGCATGTATTGGCTGTCAGTAAGCTTTCCACCGGTTATGGGATCCGAATAATTTCCGTAATAAGTTTTGCTACTCCAATCGGTCCATTGGGGAGTAGATTGGAAAGTTGCCTGTGAACGAATTCGCTGCGTCCAATAATTAATCAAATCGGGTCGGTGGAACGACGGCAAAATGGTTTGCGCCTGCCCGGTCGCGGAATTCATCACGGTCCAGGACATAAACATGTGCTGATAATCGGGGGCGTCGTAATCGGTATTCCCGCCGCCGATGCCGCCGAAGGGAATGCCTGCGCCACTGTTGTAATAATTGCTCTTGGAGCCAAATTGCATCGGGTTGAAGAAGAGCGGGTTCGGCAATAGAGCAAATTCTTTGCCTGCCAATGGAAACGCGGAGTCACCATCTTTCGCGTCCAGAATTCCGTCGACCGGATTAAATCCAAACCCCGTCCCCGAAAATGCCCGACCGTTGATCAAAAAAGTATCGCCTTTTAGCGGCACTATCGCCCCAGCGGTTCCCTGGAACGCCAAAACGTGATAGACGGGCGGACTAGCCGTGGCATCGTAACGAACAATTCGTGAGGTCAGACCCTTGGCCTGTCCGCTGGTCATCGTAATGACGCAACCTTCGAGGTAGCCGTCGTAGCCCAGCAGCGAGGAGCTTAATGTGAAGTTTGGATCCGCCGGACTCAGGTTGGCGTTAAATTCTAAAATCGAATTGCGGGCGACTGAATTCACAGTACTACTAATTGCTCCCACCGCTGTGTACGGCCCGTACATGTGTTCCAGCAAACTGTGCGGATAGAGCACGGAATGCTGATTGGTCGAGCCGCGCAGCAATTGCATGGCCACGCCGTCGAGCTGTTGCGGGGGCGGATCGCCCGTGGAATCCTTGCGGGCATAAGCCTTGCTGGTCGAAAGTTGCCGCGTGGCCACCAGCACGTAGGTGACGGCCATCATGACAAACAGCACGAGCAGAATCAGCACCACCAACAGCAATACGCCGCGGCGACGGGCTCGGGCCGCGTGAACGGAGCGTGGTGAATGGTGAGTGATCATTGTAAAACCTTTCGCAATTTCTCGCGCCCCGCAGCCCTTTCCGTTTGTCGCGCCGAGCAAGCTCGGCGGCTACACGGTGTTTTCGTTTCAGCCATTCAGCACGACCAGCGGTCGCGGCTTTATACTGAGCCCTGACCCTCCATCACTGACTCCACACCGACGGCCCTTCCAAATGAATCACCCGCTGATAAACCGCCACCGCTCCGTCGAATAAACAAGCATAGGCGTTGTAATTCTGCGAACCGCTCGGAACGTTTGCCGGCCACGTCACACTGCCCGGCGCGATATATGGCGCTGCAGGATACGCTACGTTGGCGGCCGTGGGATCGGGCTCCCAATCGGCGCCGGCCAAAGTGATTTGACGTGAATAGGTTGAGCCCGATTGCGTGATATTGCCCGCCGCCACGACTCGAAACCATTTCGCTTCAAGCCAAGGGGCAGTCCTTGCTGCCACGGGGAGATACCGGGTCAGCATGATCCACTGCTCGGGCCGGGCCATGCCGAGCTTTGCCGAAGCATTCGCGCTGCTATCGCTTAGCGTGAATTCGCCGCCGTCGATACTAACCGCCGCCGGCGTGGCAGACACCGCCGAAACGATTTCTTCCTGGCCTTGCTCGTCGGTGGCCGCGACCGGCGTGGTCAATTGGCGCCGGTCGAAAACCACAATCGACAGCGTGAACTGATTCATTTGTGAAGGATTGATCGATGCAGCATCCGAATAATTCGTCGCAAGCGTGGCCAGCCAGGTAAATTCGCCGTTGTAATCTCGCTTCGAATTGCTGGAATCCAAAACGCCGCTGCCCGGTTGGCTGACATCGCTGGGTAGACTGGTCACGACGTCATCGGCGGCGGTGAAGGCTGCGGCTGCCAGCGCTTGATAAGTGCTTTGCGTGGAACTGTAAACCGACGATAGCGAGAGCCGCTTTAGAACTGGTAGTCCAGTGGAAGCGTTCGCGGGAAAGCTGTCGACAGCGCTGCCGCCGGCAGCCACCATTAACGGATCGATAACCACAGGAAATGAAAACGTGGGAACCCATTGGCTCACACTGTAGGTAAACAGCGGTGTGGTCGGCCCCGCCGCGCTGATCCATGCGCAATGGTTGTTGGGATTGTAAGTGATATCCGTCATGCGATTTGCACTGGGCATTTTTTCCATTCTGCGAATCTGGAATTCGCGGAACGCGTTCAAACCCAGGGTAGCTTTCCGCTCTTCCACGTTAGACTTTTGCACTTGCACGCCGCCGACCGGGATTAGCGCCGCAATGCTCACGAGGCCAATCGCCACGATGCCGATGGAAATCAGCACTTCCAGCATGCTGATGCCGCGGCGGAGCGCACCTTTGGCGGCTGTGGACAGATCGCTGATTGTTGACCACCGATTGATCATCATTTTCCTCCCATTGCCTGGGCGGCGGTGGCGAACGCGCGCGATTTAACAATTTGTGGGGGACCCACGGTGACAATGCTCGCATCGGGTGCCGCCACCTCCGCGGTACTCACCAAACCCGTTTGTGGATTGATCGAAATCCAGAGATTGTCCTGGTCGGCCCAATTTTGCTTCGAAGTATCCAGCTCCACCGTCGGCACTTGTTCGCGTTTGCCGATCATGAAATACAGTGGCGCCGTAATATCGTGGGGAGCACCATTCACGTATAAGGTTGTGGGCCGGCCTGTTGAATCGAATAGGACGGCCAAAGAATGGGTGTCCTGACTGAACGTACTCGCCGGCGGAGATGGAATCAGAGTTCCAAACCAGCCGGCATCGTTCGATGAAGAACTAGGATTGCCCAGTCCGCCAAAGCTCAAATCAATGACCGACCCGTTAGGCAACTGCACCGGCGTATTGACCGACTTTACCGGCAACCGCAGAATTTGGTACGAAACTGGCGCCGACTGAGCCGGACTTTGCGGCCAGCCACTCGTTCCATGATCTTGCAGAATGGTCTGCGCTGTGACGGGTGTCGTGGAATTAACGGCGTCGACAAATCCATCGCCGTCGGTATCGGGGCCTGTGATGGTGTAGCTAGCGCCACGGTAATTAAAAATAATTTGATCGCCGACTTCAACTAATCCGGCGGGAGTAAAACCTGACGCAAAGTAAATGTTGATGGGAGCTACTATGTTGCCTTGAGCATCCGACGTTTCCGGCAACAAGGAAACTTGACACGTGGCATTGGTCGAATCGCCGGAATACGGCTGCGGGCTCTCGCACAGGTATAAATCCATGCACGAATTGCCTTCCGTGGCGGTGGTCGATGTTGGGCCGACCACCGTGCCACCGAGATGAAGTTTTTCCAGCCACACGCCTACCGTATGTCCGGTGGCGACGGCTTCGCCTTGCGCCGCAGCGAACTGCGAGCTGACGATGCGAGCCGCTTCGCGAATCCGCCGGCTGTCCATGGCCGGCTTGAGGAGCGGAATTGTGGCGATGGTTACGACTGCGATAATTACAACGACGATCAGCAGCTCGGCGAAGGTAAAGGCGCGGTTAGCCCTTAGCCCCCGGCTTTGCCGGGGGGTCGCGCCGGCCCGGAAGGGGCCGTACTGATTACCTACACCGAATTTGTAGTCTTGTTTTTGCATCGCTGCTGGCCTACCTTCACTGCGTATCCGATAAATCGTGGTTGGTGATATTGTCGATTGAATTATCGACGCCATCGCCTTGGCTTAAGCCCGCTGGTGTGAAGATGCTAGATAAATCGGTCGGCGCGCCGAACAGTCCGTTGTTCACCACGACATAAGGGTTGTTCGGCGGACTCGTTTTGGAGTACTGGAACTCCGTCCCACCCCCGTTCGGAATTCCATTAAAATAAATGTCCGTAATCTTGTCCGGGCCACCAGAAATAATTAGCGGATATAGGGCCGGATAAAACTGTGCATTGGCCGGAAGACCAGGATTGTAAAACGGATCGCTTGCCGTCGTCGGTACATAAACTTTCAGCGGATCGAATGGATCGTGCGACGTGATAAACGTCGCCTTCGCTGTTGGATTTCCCAGCGCATCGGTCGGATTCACGTTCCAAGGCTGCAAGGGTGAGCTGAATCCCGGCGCCCAGCGAATGAAATAAATTGGCTGACCCCAGCCGTCCACGAAGTACCGCATTCCGTCGAGACTGTCGCGCGCAATTTCGTCCTCGGAAAATTGCGACATGACATCGGGATCGTCCAACCCGTGGCTAATGAACAGATATAAGCACTTGGCTGCTTCAGCATGAAAGTTTGGTGCAGCTGGTAAAGCCGCGCGGTAGGCTTGGGTAGCTGAAGGCACAGCGATCAAAGATGATGTTGAAACTCCGGCAATGCTATGCGTTGTTGGATTGTCTTGGATGTCACTGTACCGATCTGGCATTTCCATTCGCATCAAATCTCGAATGGCATCGACGCGATATTGAGCCGCTAATTGCGTTGAAGTTCCTGTCGGAATAGTGATCGGTACTCTTCGCGTGCGATAGCTTTCGTACTTCGCCATCACCAGCGAGTTAAGCTTGTTGATGGTAGCGCGGGTTTTATCACCCTTGGCCGATTCCAACGCGCCGGATAACGCGAACAACGTAATCGAAGCCAAAATTCCCATAATGGTGACGGCGACCAATAGCTCTATCAGCGTGAAAGCCGGACGCAGCGCGCAAAATGCAGGCCGGGGGGCGCGGCGCACCAAGGCGGGTCTTCGGCAAGCGGCCATCGGCAGTTTGCGATTCGTACTTTCCATTTCAGTGTTCCACATTGCCGCTGGACAATCTCACCTTTCGAATTTGTGATTCCCGAGCGGTCCTTCGCTGAAATTCGTGATGTTGTCGTCGTCGGCATTAGTAATCGTGTCGTAACCCTGTCCGTCGGGATACGACTTGTAGTAGATCTTGCATGGCAGCGGCGTTGAAATCATTTTCGGATTAGGGTTGTACATCACGGACACGCCCGGCGCCGGCGTTCCCGGTGCGCCTCCCGGTGTATAGCCTGCGTTCACTGTGCCAAAATCGTTATCCAAGCCAGCCGCAATAATCTGAAACGACTTGGGATTGACACACAAATTTTGGAATGATGTGAATGACTGATTTGAGCCATTCGCGGTTCCCAAGATGTTTTGGAGACTGTCCGTTGTCACATCGAATGTGGGGGGAGAACCTGGACCAGCCGTCAGATTAACGCCGCCATCAGTGTTCCACGGGGCTGATCGCGATAGATATGGAATGGGTGGATTAGGAGTGGGAGGATAGCTTGAAAATAGCGCATGAAACAAATAACAGCGGGCCTCGAAATAAACATATTCTCTTTGGCTGCCGTCACGCGGAGCATAAAGGCCGGGGTTGTACTTCGGATATTGATTGCTTGCTCCGCTTGCCGTCGGACCCTGGGACCAGGCCGGCGGCGATCCAGTCACCACGGTCCACGCCGAACCGGAAATACTGTTGCCAGCGATTGGGGTAGGATTCAGCCGCGTAATCCGAGAATTGTCAAAGTCGAAAAACGACACGCGATCCGCGGTTGCCGCAGAAAGCGGATGGGCCGGGTCCTTGCTGATGCTCGTCAGCCAAAACACAAGTGCTTGACCTGGCGTAAGTGGTGCGTAATTCGCCGTCGGGCCGGTGATCGAACTGATGGTCGTATTCGTCGCCGGGTCCCAGAGTCCAACCGTTTCAACCATTGGGCTGTTGATTACCAAAAAGGGGTAATAGGTAGTGCTTATCGAACTACTTTGGGGAGGACCGCACCAGGGGATATACCAAACTTCCACGTTCGGATTGCAGCGCGGAAAGGCCTTGGCCAAAAAGCGAATCATCAACGCCCGCGCGGTCGTATCGGTATGGTCTAAGTAAGATGGCGGGTAATCGCCGTACTGGCGCCGAAATTCCTCCATGGCGCCGGCCAGATTTGTAACCTCCGCCGCCGTGCGCGATTGCTTGGCCGAGTTCCAGCCCTTGAGCAAATACGCCGCGGAAATGGCCGCCAGCATGCCAATGATGGTAATTACCACCAAAAGTTCTACTAATGTGAAGCCAGGGCGCAGTGCACAGCGAGCACGCCGCAGAGAAACCACTGATCCCTGACTCCTGACTCCTGACTCCTGCTGTGTAGAAGTCGTCAACATATGCGCCGTCCTTTCCGGTGTAGCCCCGGCAGTGCCGGGGATCCAGGATCAACTTTTTTCGTGCCCCACCTCGCGTCGTTCACCCCACATCGCATGGCCCAGTTCTTGCCGATCAATCCAACCTCGTCTTGCGGACCTCGGTGCTTACTCCTCCTAGTGCTTCTTGTTACCACCCGACAGGTCGGTAATCAGTTTCACTAGCGGCAGGAATAACGAAATCACAATGAAGCCCACCATCAACCCCAGGATCACGATCATTAAAGGCTCCAACAAACTGACTAAGCTTTCGGTCAGCACGGACACTTCTTCGTCGTAAGTGTCGGCCACCTTGTAAAGCATGGTGTCCAATTCCCCGGTTTCTTCGCCGACGTCGACCATGTTCACGACCAAATCGTCGACCACCCGCTGTTTCACCTTGGTCAGGTACAGCAGCAAGCCGATGGGCCCTCCCACAAAACAGAACCAAAACAGTGCCGTGACGGCGTTAAACGGCGGCGTCGAGTGTTCTTTCAGCGGCTTGGCGATGCTTTCCCCCTCGCGAATCGATTCGCTCACCTTGCCGTACAACCGCTCGAACATGGCATTCCCCGACGTGTCGCGGGTAATGTTGAGCGCCTCCAAAATCGGCACGCCGCTGGAGACCAGCGTGCCCAACGTGCGCGTGGTGCGCGCCATAATGTTCTTTTCCACCAGCTGCCCGAACACCGGCACCTTGAGCGTGAACAAATCCCAGCCGACGCGCCCGTAATTGAATTTCCGCAGGAGTTTCACAAACAACCAAATCGTGATCGGAATGCCCGGGATTAAAAACCAAAAGTGAACCGTGGCGTACGACAACTTGATCAGCAATAGCGTGGGCACGGGCAGCGTGGTTTTGAAATCTTCAAAGATTTTTTGAAACGCCGGCACAATTTTTAGCATGATGAAAACCAAAATGCCGACGGCCACCGTGACAACCACCACCGGGTAGACCATGGCGCCTTTGACTTTTCGCTTCAGCGATTCGGACCGTTCCTGGAACTCGGCCAAGCGGCGCAAGATGACTTCCAGCGCACCGCCCGCCTCGCCAGCTTTGATCATGTTTACATACAGGCGGTCGAATGCCTTGGGGCTTTTCGCCATCGCCTCGCTGAGCGTGGCGCCCGCTTCGATTTCATCGCACACGTCCATCAAACTGTTTTTCAGACGGCCCGGCTTTTGTTGCCCTTCTAAAATTCGGAGGCTGCGCAAAATCGGCAAACCAGCGTCCTGCAAAATCGAAAGCTGACGCGTGAACGTCGTCAATACCTTGCTGCTGACACCGCCGATCGCCAGGCCGCGTTTTTTCTTTCCGCCGGCCTTCTCGCTCTTTTTCTTCCGCTCCTTCTTCACCGTAATCCGGGTGACGAAGTAGCCCATCTGCCGAATGGTGGCCTGGGCCTCGGCCTCGGTCGGAGCTTCAATCATGTCCTTGATTTCTTGCCCCGTCGAATCCATCGCCTCAAATTGAAAGGTGGGCATAAGGCACCAAGCAGAAATTAGAACGGAGTAGTCAGTGCTTAGGTTTGAAAAGTACGGACAAAAAACAATTTATGCTTCCACAATGGTTTCGCGAACCACTTCTTCGACCGTCGTTGTGCCCTCGTATACCGCTTGCATGCCCGCATCGCGCAGCGTCACCATGCCGATGCCCCGCGCAGCGGCCCGAAGTTCATCGGTCGACGCGTTGCGCATAATCATGTCGCGCATTTCGTCGTTCAGATGCATCAACTCGAACAGGCCCACGCGCCCCTTGTACCCGCTGCGATTACAGGCATCGCAACCTTTGCCGCGGAAGAACTTTTTCCCGACGATGTCGGCGGGCTTCAATTCCAATTCTCCCAGCACGTCGGCCGTCGGCGTCACTTCTTCCTTGCACTGGGCGCAAATCCGCCGCACCAACCGCTGCGCCAAGACCGCTTCCAGCGTGGCCGTAATCAAAAACGGCGGCACGCCCATGTCGCGGAGCCGGGTGATCGTGCTGGGCGCATCGTTGGTGTGTAGCGTGCTGAACACCATGTGTCCGGTCAGCGACGCCTGCACCGCAATTTCCGCCGTCTCCACGTCGCGGATTTCCCCTACCAAAATAATGTCGGGGTCTTGCCGCAAAATCGATCGCAGGCAATTCGCAAACGTGTTGCCGATCGACGCGTCAATCGGCACTTGCACCAGGCCGTCGATATCGTATTCCACCGGGTCTTCGGTCGTGATCAATTTATCTTCGACCGAATTCAATTCGCTTAGCGCCGCATACAGGGTGGTGGTTTTGCCCGATCCCGTCGGGCCGGTCACCAGCACGATGCCGTTGGGTTTATTGATGGCTTCGCGAAATTCGACCAGCGTTTTGCCGTCCAGCCCCACTTTGTTCAAATTGAGCTGCACGACCGAGCGATCCAGCACCCGCAGCACGACGCTTTCGCCGAACATGGTGGGCAGCACGCTTACGCGCATATCGACGGGGTGTCCGCCGACCGTCAGTTCAATCCGTCCGTCTTGCGGCAGCCGTCGCTCGGCGATGTCCAAATTCGCCATCACTTTGATGCGCGTCGTAATCGCAAACGCCAAATGCCGGGGCGGCGGAACCATTTCATACAGCACACCGTCGGCCTTGATGCGAATCCGAAATTCGTCTTCAAACGGCTCAAAGTGCAAGTCGCTGGCATGATCGCGAATCGCCATCAGCAGCACCATGTTCAGCAGCTTGCGCACCGGCTCGCTGTCGGCCATCGCTTCCACACTCGTCAGGTCCAGCGGCCCTTCCTTTCCCACGGCCTCGGCAGCCTTTCGCAGTTCGTCGTCGTCCTCCAGGTTCGAAACCAGGCTTTCCACGCTTTCGGTGCCGGACGCATAATACTTTTCCAGCGCTTTGTGCACGTCGCTTTCCATGGCCACCATGGCCTTAATGTCGTAGCCCAACAGCGTGCGCAGCTCGTCGCGGATGGTCAGCTTCTGCGGATCGCACATCGCAATCGTTAACGTGTCATCTTCGAATTCGATCGGAATCACGCGATACAACTGCGCCATCGGTTCGGTCACCCGCGCCAGCACGTCCGGCGATATTTCCAATTCCCCCAGGTTCACCACCCGCATGCTCATTTGCTCGGCCAGCGCTTGCGCCAGTTGTTCCTCCGTGATGTACCCCAGCGACTCGGCCACCTTGCCCAACAGTTCCCCCGACCGCCGCTTCTGTTCTTCCAGGAGCAGCTCCAATTGATCCTCGGTAATCATCCCTAGGTCGACAAAAATCTGACCGATGCGACGAATAGCCATGGCGAGATCGAGGGTTTAGGTTTCAGGATTTAAGGTTCGGGTTACTACCGCCCTGCGCACGACAACCGCTGGATGGTCGTGCTCGGTTGCTGGTTTCAGAACGATTTCACATTTGTACTTCCAGGCTGCTTCAATCGGGTCCTTACGTTCGGCCTTCTACGTCTTGCTCATCGTCGAACAGCCCGCGCTTGGCGTTGGCAATTCGCTTGACCAGTTCATCCATGCTGTTGGCTTTGGCAAGCGCTTCTTCCTCCACCACCTTTCCTTCCTGCCAAAGCTTGAATATATGGTCGTCCAACAATTGCATACCGTTTTTCGCCCCCGTTTGGATCGCCGAATTAATGCGGAACGTTTTGTTTTCGCGGATCAGGTTGCCAATGGCCGCATCGACCACCAGCATTTCATAGGCGGCAATTCGGCCGCCGCCGATCTTCGGCAGCAGTGCCTGCGACAACACGCCAATGATGGCCGTCGACAGCTGCACGCGAATTTGCTCCTGCTGATTGGTCGGAAACACGTCGATAATGCGGTTCACGGTGCCCTGCGCCCCCGTGGTATGCAGCGTGGCAAACACCAAGTGCCCCGTTTCCGCCGCGGTGATGGCCGCTTCAATTGTGGCCAGGTCGCGCATCTCACCGACCAGAATCACGTCCGGGTCTTGCCGCAACGCGCGCCGAATCGCTTCGGCAAAACTTGGCACGTCCACGCCCACTTCTCGCTGATTCACCGTCGACTTTTTGTGATAGTGATAAAACTCAATCGGGTCTTCAATCGTGATGATGTGATGATCGATCGTGTCGTTGATGTAATCCACCATGCTCGCCAGCGTGGTGCTCTTACCCGATCCCGTCGGCCCCGTGACCAAAAACAATCCGCGCGGCCGATGACACAGCGGTTTGATCACCGGCGGCGTGCCCAATTGTTCAAACGTCAACAGCTTGTTAGGAATTTGCCGCAGTACCATCCCCACATTGCCGCGCTGCTTGAAAATCGAACAGCGGAAACGGCAATAATCGCCAAACGCCATCCCGAAGTCCGACCCGCCGACTTCCGCCAGTTCCTGTTGGCAGCGATCCGGCGCAATGCTCTTCATCAGCGCCGTTGTATCGTCCCCATCCAACACCTTGGTTTCGAGCTTCCGCATCCGACCGTGCAACCGCAGCACCGGAGGCTGACCCACGGCAATATGTAAATCGCTGGCGCCTTGCTTCACCACGGCATGCAGCAGTTTGTCGATCAGCAACGTGCCCATTTCATCTCCATAAACCTGTCAGCTCTATAAAATCAGTCTTCTCCAGAAAATCACCTCGTCGAATTCGATCAGTACGCGCCTCCGGAAGCGCCCGCGCCGACCAATTCCAGGGCCGATAAGCTTGGCGGCGTCGAAAGATAGCTCTTCTGTGTTCGCAGGCTGTCCCCGAACAAACCGCCAGCCTCATTTCCAGCCAGCCCAACTCCAGCCAGTGCAGCCCCCGCGACTGTGGACGGCTTCCCCAATGGCGCTCGATGGCCCGAGCCTAGAGCACAAGGATAAGGTTGAGGGGAAACTCCATCCGGACAGATTGCCAGCAGATTATTCGTCGCTAGCATGCCGAACTCAAGTTTCGCCCTATATATTGTGTGCCGACCGTCCCTCGTTCTCATCTGCCCGGGAATCCAAAATTCGCCCGGGTCTCGCGCAGCGGTGTCCCTTTTGAGCCCCCAAAATGTTTGCGGCCGCCGGCTCAAACCGGCCCGATTTTCGGATTGCGGATATCTCAACTCAGCCGATCGCTTCATCGCGCTAGTCTTCCACTTTCTTGGCGACGCGAACCAGCTCCTCCAGCGTCGTGATACCCTTCAAAACCTTCGAAATGCCGTCGTTGTAAAGCGTTGTCATCCCGAGATTAACAGCCGCCCTGCGAATCACCTGCGTGGCCGCTCCTTCAAACGCCAATTCGCGGATTTTTGACGACATAACCATCAGCTCGAAAATCCCTAGGCGGCCCTTGTAACCGCTCTTCTGGCAATGGGCACATCCCTTCCCCTTCATAAACGTCGCATTCGCGGCCATTTCCGGGGTGATCCCGGCCGACTTGAGCGCTGTGTCTGTGGGCCGGAAAGGCTGTTTGCATTTCGAACACACCACCCGCACCAACCGTTGGGCCAGCACCGCAATGATGCTGCTGGATACCAAATAAGCGGGCACTCCCATGTCGATCATACGTGTAATAGCACCGGGCGCATCGTTCGTATGTAGCGTACTGAAAACCAAGTGTCCCGTCAGAGATGCCTGAATTCCCATCTGCGCCGTCTCGGCGTCACGCATTTCGCCCACCAAAATAATGTTTGGGGCTTGTCGCAGCATCGAACGGATGATCGCGGCAAAATCCAACCCGATGCTGTGCCGGACTTCCACTTGGTTGATCCCCGGCAGGTAATACTCCACCGGGTCTTCGGCGGTGATGATCTTGGTGTCCGGTCGGTTCAGCTCGTTTAACGCCGCATACAAAGTGGTCGTCTTCCCGGAGCCCGTCGGCCCGGTCACCAAAATGATCCCGTTGGGCCGTTTGATCAGCCCTTTGAACTGCCGGAAATCTTCCTCCGACAGCCCCAACTGACGCACACCCACCCGGATGCTGTCTTTATCCAAAATTCGCATCACGACCGACTGACCGTGACTGCTCGGCAGGACGCTCACTCGCAAATCAACTTCCTTTCCGGCCGTGATTTTGATGCGCCCATCTTGTGGCCGTCGCCGCTCGGCAATGTCCAATTTCGACAGAATTTTAATGCGCGAAAGTAGCGCGCTGGCCAACCGCTTGGGAGGGCTATCGCGCTCCACCAGCACTCCGTCAATCCGGTACCGGATCCGCAGCTGATCTTCAAACGGCTCGATGTGAATGTCTGATGCCCGAAGTTGCACCGCTTCGCTAATGATCAATTGCACCAGCCGCACAACCGGCGCGCTGGCTTCGTCAACGACCTCCTCGATGCCGGTTGTTTCCTGCGCCGTTTCCGTGAAATCGATGGCGGTATCGGTGAATTCTTGCAGCATCGAGTCGGCGCTTTCGCCGTCCATCTGCCCGTAGTGCTTATTGATCGACTCCAGGATGATGTCGCGCGGCGCCAAAGCAACTTCAATATTCCGGTTCAGAATAAACCGCAGCTTTTCCCGCGTGTCGTAATCCAACGGATCGCTCATGATCACTTTGAGCGTCCCATCGTCTTCGCTCAAAGGCAGTACCGCGTTTTCGCGAGCCACCGACTCGGGCACCAACTCCACGACCGACGGCGGAATGACCACTTCGTTCAAGTTCACAAAGTCCAGCCCGTGCTCCTGGGCCATGGCACGCATCACGTCGTCGCCGTTGGCATAGCCCAGGCGGATGAGCTCCTCGCCCACGCTTTTGCGCGATTCCTTGGCCAGCTTCTTGGCCTCAGCCAATTGCTCCTGGCTGATCACGCGTTTGCGAATCAGAATTTCAGCAAAAGTTGCCATTACGTTTTAATAAAATCGTCTGTCCACTGGTGGGAAAGGACCGGGTTGAGGGTAACTTCACGATGCAATATCGACCCACGAAATAGGCCGGGACAAGGCTGCCAAGCAGCGCAGCTTCATGCCGCTTGAGCTTAGTCAAACCTCTGCGCGGTGAACAGCAGGCGGCGTTCCGGCGGGACCGCCTACTAGCGCGTAAAATCTCTCGAACTCCCACTTCGGACAATGTTTGCACATTAGCCCCGGTCTCTGACCGGGGGTGTCAGGAGCGCAACTCGTTATGCTCCCACCATCAACAACCCATTGCCCACTATCTATTTAGAGTACTGGGGGGTTCGCCAAGTGTCAATCAATTGGGGAGCGTCCGGAGAGCGAAAAAAGGGGGGGTTAGCCGAGAAATGGGACACCAGAGATGTAACGGGACCGGTAAAGGCAAAAGGCGGCGACGGGCTCCATGAAGCATGCTTTTCAGACGACCTAAAAATGATGGCGTCACGGCGAAACGCATTCAATCGTGGCAGCATCATCTAAAACTATCACTTCAATTTTTTGAGAAAGTGAGGTCCACTAAACGAACGGCCAAGGCGAGGCAGTCCCCCAGTTCCTTTCTTATCTTTCCGAATCCGCTCGATTTCCGCAGCCACATCTTCTTGATTGAAGTTTGCACCAACGCGTGAATTGAATTCGCGGGTGAAGCCTTCGAGCGCGGCTTTATCTCGGATAAGTCGCTCGGATGGAAAATCATTTTCCTCATAGGCGTGTTTCAAATCCTGATCAAATTTACGATGCGCAAACATATAAAACTCCAACTACCTAAGCAGTGATAGAATGCCTGGCATGAAACCTTCTTTCGACTTTAGAGACCTGTTGGCCTTTCAGTTTTTGGGCGCATTGGGCGCGGCATCCGTCTGCCTTTGGCTGACGACTGTCGGGCTGCTATCTTTTTTCGGATTGCTGTTTGGTATTCTATTTTATGTGGCTGCACTGCTGTCCGTCCGGATGCCGTAGAACTTCTTTCACCGACGCACGGTGACGATCATGAAAAATCGCTTCACACTCCGGGATTTGGTGTGGCTGTTGATTGTCGTAGGGCTGGCTGTGGCGCTGGGAGTTGAACACACCTGGCGAGTTCGATTAGATAACCAAAATGCTGAGCTACGAGAACAAGCCGCCGACTGTCAGCAGCGACTTGAGAAAGTAAGGAGCGAATACGCGCTACTGAAATTAGTCGCCAATAATAGCGGCGTTGCGCCTCTCGACGTCAATGCCATGGAAATCGCCCAGCCCGGCGAATGGAAGCCGACGGCGATTTTCGTACCAGACAAAGAAAAGTGAGGAACTCGGCATTCCGCACTTGCCATACTTCCACGATGGATCCGCAAACTCTGAAAGCTTACGACGCTCAGTCACAGCAGTTTGCCGATGATTGGCACAGCCAGCTGGCGGGGGTCGATTTGCAGGAATTGGTGCGGCGGTATTTTTTGCCCGGGCCTACAGCCGACATCGGCTGCGGCAGTGGGCGCGATACGGCGTGGCTGTCGGCCAATGGTTTTCCGGCAGTCGGGTTTGATCCGTCCGAGGCGCTGTTGGCCGAAGCGAGGCGGCGGTATCCGGAAGTACGATTTCAAAAGGCCGCGCTGCCCGAACTGGATGGGGTGGCTGACGGCAGCTTTAAGAATTTGCTTTGCGAGACGGTGATCATGCATTTGGAGGCCGCGCTGGTTGGTCCGGCAGTGCGGAAGCTGCTGGCGATCCTCCAGAGCGGCGGGATTCTTTATCTGACCTGGCGGGTTACTGAAAACACCGACCGCCGCGATGAACACGGCCGGCTCTATTCCGCCTTCGATCCCCGTTTGGTTCGCGACGCACTATCGACCGCCGAAATCTTGCTCGACGAGGAGAAAATCAGCGCCTCATCGGGCAAAAAAATCCATCGGACGATCGCGCGGAAGACTGTCGGCAGCACTGCCGCACGTTAAACGCAGCTATAAGCAAAATGAGCTTCGCCATCTCGCTGGACTTCCCACTTTAACGCATCTGGAATGATTGCTGGCGGGACACTTGGACAGATGTGAAAAAGGCGGTTGCTTAATTGTTGTGCAACTGACCTCGTGCACGAAATCGGGCAGACCTGCTGCATGTTTCGACAGCGTTGCTAGCCGTGATGTAAGTGCTATCACTGCAATGACATCGGCAATTGGCTTTGACAGCAATGAATCATTCCGTTAAACCCCCGCCAGCGTGGCCGGTGTAGAACGGAATCGATTATCCAAAGAAAGTCCGAGGAGGACGACATGGAAAACAAACCGCAGGAAGTGATTCGAATTGCCCAAACGCTGTTTCACCAGAATCCGGATTGGGTCACCTTTTTCCGCGAAGTACTCGGGCTGGGCGGCATCGTCCGGCAGATGTACCCAACGGCCGACGACCTCACGGAGTTCGAAAAGACCACCCAGTACAGCGAAATCCAGCAGATGCTAGCCAAGCTGCGCGTGGAAGGACCGCCGGTGCCCGAAGACAAGGAACCGACTCGTGTGATCACGGTTCGGCTGCCGAAAAGCTTGCACGAGTTTCTGCAGGTCGAGGCCCATGAGAAATGCACCAGCATGAACCAGCTGTGCATTTCGAAATTGGTGCAGTGGCTTGATAGCGACTTGGCCGCCAGCAAGACCGGTGGCGGATCGAATGGACAGAGCGGCGGCACTCCGAAGCCGCAGGTTCAGGTCCATCGACACGAGCACCAGCCGGCCGGATTGGGAATGTAGCTGGCCGAGATGCCAGACATGATGGCTTCTGGCGGGGACGAAGCAACAGCGGCAGCTTATGGTGTGGAAAAGCCCAGGGGCTGATGGGCCCCTGGGCTTTAAAATATCACGAGATCAATTGCCGGTGCTTCCCGACTGATACCGTCGGTCTATGGCGGCTGAGGACAGCCGCCGCTACATCAGCAGACTGATAAATAAAAAACGGTTCGGAGCGGACCTATAAGCCGGGTTTTGTTCTTGGCGCGTAGGGCACGGATGCCCGATGCGCGCCAGTGGCGATCATTTCTCTACGGCGCCGATTGCTCGGCGCCTGTGGTACGTGAGTCTTGCGACACGCGTACACTTAGCAGCCTACCCGGAAGTTATGCCGGACCGGACCGACCCGTCGCGACGATTGCTCGCCGCGCTACTTCCTGTTTGGCCTTGCTCCTGGTGGGGTTTGCCTAGCCAGATCGGTCGCCCGACCTGCTGGTGCGCTCTTACCGCACCGTTTCACCCTTACCGGGCGAAGCAGAGTAAGTGGTGAGTGGTGAGTTGTCGAGACGGGAGTTCACGCGTTTCGACATTCCCGAATCACGGCTTGCTCTGCTTCGCCAGGCGGTTTGCTTTCTGTTGCACTATCCCGAGCCTTGCGGCCGGTGGATGTTATCCACCACCATGTCCTGTGGAGCCCGGACTTTCCTCCCGCCGAAGATGCTGTGGCCATTCGCGCCGCGATCAGCCGAGGCCAAGCTTGCGCCCCGGCGTCACAACAGTATGCGATCGACCCATCTGTCGGCCGGCGATCACCCAGTCCGCTACCGAACCGTTGAATTCTACGATACCGACAAGGGTGCGGCGTGGCAAGTTCGGAGGGTAATGGGACGTCGCATAAAAATGTGATGGCGGCAGTCCACAGCTAAGATCTTCGCAGAAAACGGCTGAGGACAGCCGTCGCTACATCAATTGCTTGCCCTGCCAGGTGTCACGTCGAATAAGTTCGGCGTCGAGGGCGGCGCGGATGGCAGGTTTGTCGAGGCACCAGGCGGGGCCGACGAAATAGTCGGGCGGGGCGTCGCCGCTGATGCGTTCGACGATCATTTCCGGAGGGAGCAGTTCGAGAAAATCGACGAGCACTTGGATGTATTCGTCACGCTGCATGAGCTTTACTTCGCCACGGGCAACCTGTTCGGCCAGCGGTGTATCGTTGACGGCGTACAAATTGTGAAGCTTGACGGAACCTAATTGCAGCCGGGCTACTTCGCGGGCGGTGGCGAGCATATCTGCATGCGATTCGCCGGGCAGGCCGAGGATGACGTGTGCACAGATTTCAAAACCGCGGTTGCGGCTGCGGGCAACAGCGTCGAGAAAGGCATCGTGATGATGGCCGCGATTCATCCAATCCAACGAACGATTGTGAATGGTTTGTAGACCGTACTCGACCGAGAGATAGGCGCGGCCAGCGAGTTCTTGGAGCAGATCTAAAACGTCGTCGGGCACGCAGTCGGGGCGGGTGCCGACGGCCAGCCCAACGACATCGGGATGGCTGATTGCCGCTTCATATAGGGGGCGCAGTTTTTCGACCGGGGCATACGTGTTGGTGGCCGGTTGGAAATAAGCGATGAAACGGTCGACATCGTAGCGCCACTTCAAGCGACGGATGCCTTCGCTAATTTGGCCCTGCACATCACGCGGCGACATGCGAGGCGAACGGCGACTCGGGCTGAAACTGCGATTGTCGCAAAACGTGCAGCCGCCCTTCGCCACCGTTCCGTCGACATTGGGGCAAGTGAAGCCGGCATCGATGCTGACTTTTTGCACGCGGCCGCCAAATTTCTTTCGCAAAAAGTAGTTATAAGCGTGGTAGCGTAGCCCGCCTGCGAGCCAGTCGGGTTGTATATTTAATGATGGATGGGCGCTAGGCGGCGAGCTGGCGGCAGCAGCACTTTCATCGCCCGGCAGGCCGGTTGGGTGTTGATGAGCGGCAGTTTTTTGGCCAGCGAACGGCATTTCAGTTGACCACTGGTGGGGTCGTGAATAAATTCAATGGGTGCCGGAGGAGGTTCCGGTATCGTACCGAGATCGACAAGCGGGGGCTAGCACAGGGGCGGTTCCCGTTTATTCGCGAGGTTTTCATGTACGGAGAATTGATTCCGGTTGGCGGCGGCGACGACATAACGCTGCTAAAGCCCGAGATAATGATCGGCCGCCGCGAGAGCTGCGACATTGTGCTGCGGTTTCCCAATGTCTCGGCCCATCATTGCCAATTGAACCTGGTGGATGGTTATTGGTATATAAAAGATCTGGGCAGCAGCAACGGCATTAAGGTGAATGGAGTGCGATGCCAGGAGAAACGGTTGGACCCGGGCGACACCCTGGCGGTTGCGAAACATCAATACGAGATTAAGTATTCGCCCGCGGAATTAGGTGCCGTTGGCCCACCGCCGGCCGAGGTCGATGTGGCGCAGCAGCAGATTTTTGGCAAATCGCTGTTGGAGCGCGCCGGGCTGGCGAAGGTACCGATCAAGTATCATGACGACGAGAAGAAACGCTTTGACCCGACGAACAACTCCGCCGGCCAGATTAAAGATCACAATAAGCCGGTGTGATGGCTAAACGCAAAATTCGCGCTGATTTTCGTAAGAATCGCACCACCCGGCAGCGCTCCACTGATCTGACCAGGCGATTTGAGCGCGAAGATTATGAAGATCAGTTGGACGAGCCGCATCAGGAGCGCATCAGCGGCAAGGGTGAGCTGACTCGACGACGAACGGTTGTCGGCACCCAATCGGACGATGAAACGGCCGGCTTTGCAGTCCATCCGGAAATCGATTTAGCCGACTGCCGGCCAGGGCGCGTGCTGGCAGTGCATGGTTTGCTGAGCATTGTGGAAGCTGACGACGGCATCTTTTTTCGCTGCACGACGCGAGGGTTGTTGAGAACGCTTTCCACCGGTCAGCGGCACGTGGTGGCGGCGGGCGATCGAATTTTGTTTCGGCCTGCGGATTCCCAGGAGACGGGCGCAGCGACGGTAGGTGCGAGCATCCTGGAGGGAAATATCGTTCGGATTGAACCGCGCCGCACGGTGCTAAGCCGGACGGTGCGCGGCAAGGAGCATGTGATTGCGACGAATGTGGATCAAATGGTGATTGTGACCAGCGCGGCTCAGCCGCGGATGAAGCCGGGGATAATCGACCGTTTTCTGGTCAGTGCCGAAAGGGGAAAGTTGCGGCCGGTGATTGTGATTAACAAAATCGATTTGGCTGAACCGGCCGATTTACAGCCGCTGGTAGGAGTGTTCAGCCGGATGGGATATACGGTGCTGCTGGTTTCTGCGACGCTAGGCGCGGGTGTTGAGCAGTTGCGAAGGGAATTGAACGAGCGATCAAGTGTGATTGTTGGGCAAAGCGGCGTGGGAAAAACCTCGCTGCTCAATGCCGTGGCGCCGGGACTCGATTTGCGCGTTGCCGCCGTTAGCGAAGAAACGGAAAAAGGGAAACATACCACTACTGCAGCGCGGCTGTTGCGATTGGCGGGCAGCACGGGATATGTCGTCGATACGCCGGGGGTGCGGCGGTTTGAATTGTGGGACGTCATCCCGGCCGAAGTCGCCGGCTTCTTTCGCGATTTGCGGCCGTTTATTAACCACTGTAAATTTCCCAACTGTTCGCACCGCCACGAAACCGACTGTGCTGTCAAAAGTGCGGTGGCCGACGGCTGGCTAGATGCCCGACGTTACGAAAGTTATTGTCAGCTGTTCGAAGGGGATCAGCGAGAATGAACCATGAAAAATTCGTATAAACTTTTCTGGTCGGGCGATATAATGAGGCTGCTGCGGTGGAAAGTCCGATTAAAATGAAAGTAGACAGGCCGCCGAACCTGACGGCCAAGCATTTTGTCCTGCGAAATACTTTTTCGGCAGCGAGGCTCGATGAAGCATAGCAAAAGGCGACTGCTGAAGCGCCAGCGAAGTTTGGAGCCTTGCGGTCGGTTGATTCACCTTCAGCCGCGGAGGCATCAAGCAGCGTGATCGAACTTCAACGGACTGATAGTGTCGCCAGTGAAACGGCGTTTCTCGTCGGCGTCTTAATGAATGGACGCTCAACCGAGGAGCACCCGCTGGAAGAATTGGAAGGCCTGGCCGTGACGGCCGGCGCCCGCGTGGTTGGCACACTTACTCAGCGCCGCGACGCTCCCGATGTAACGACTTACTTGGGTCGCGGCAAAGTGGAAGAACTTCAGCGGCATGCTGCCGCAGCCGATGCCGACGTGGTGATTTTCGATAACGATTTGGCGCCGAGCCAAACGCGCAACCTGGAACAAATCATCGGGCTGAAGGTACTGGATCGGACGGAGTTGATTCTGGATATTTTTGCCGGCCGCGCCCAAACGTATGAAGCCCGACTGGCCGTGGAACTGGCCCAGTTGCAATATTCGCTTCCGCGGCTGAAGCGGATGTGGACGCACTTGGAGCGCATTAAAGGCGGCATCGGGATGCGCGGGCCCGGCGAAAAGCAGTTGGAAGTGGACCGCCGATTGGTAGAAAAACGGATTCACGATTTAAGCGCCGAATTGCAGGCTATCCATCGCCGCAAGGAACGGCAAGTGGCGGCTCGCGTGGATCGGATGACAGTTTCGTTGGTCGGATACACCAACGCGGGCAAAAGCACGCTGATGAACGCACTGACGGAGGCGGGCGTGCTGGCAGTCGACAAATTGTTTGCGACACTCGACACGCGCACTCGGCGTTGGCAGTTGCCTGGGTGGGGGCCGGTGTTGTTAAGCGATACGGTCGGCTTCATCCGGAATTTGCCCCACCATTTGATCGCCAGCTTCCGAGCCACGCTGGAAGAAGCGCGGCAAGCAGATTTGCTGTTGCACGTAGCCGACGCCAGCAGTCCGATGGCGCGAGAGCAAATTACGGCTGTGTACGGCGTGCTGGAAGAACTGGGGATTGAAGCGAAGGATACGCTGTTGGTTCTCAACAAAATTGACGCGGCGACTGACCGCGGGCAAGTGGAAGTGTTGCGGACTCGCTATCCGAATGCGGTGCCGATCAGCGCCCGGCGACGGATTGGGTTGGATAAACTGGCCGACGTTGTCAGCCAAGCATTAAGCAAGGAATTTGTTGATGTCGACGTTGAAACTGGCATCGACAACGGCCGGTTGTTGGCTTACCTGGCGGCATACGGCGAAGTATTGTCGCAGCGGTACAATGATCACCGCGTAGTGGTTCATTGCCGGATTTCGCAGCGGCATTTGGGCCGGCTGAACGATCCAAGCGCCGTTGTCCGACCGCACAGTAATGGGAATGGGAAGGCCGCGATGAATCCGATTGCCAATGGCAACGGGGCGTCGGTTGGCAACCGGGCGACGATGCCGAACAGGGCTCCGAGGGCTCGCGACTAACCTCGCTGGCAATATTGATGCGCCGCTCAATTGCCGGAGCACGTGCCATAGTGACCGGCGCATCGGGCGGGCTGGGGCGCGAAATTGCGCTGGAGTTGGCTCGCCAGGGCGCGAGAGTGCTTTTACTGGCCCGACGTGAAGAGAAACTGCGGGCCGTTGCTGAAGAGATTGGCGGGCTGGGTGGCGGCGGCAGCGCCGAGATTGTCGTCGGAGACGTAACGGATCCCACAGTTCGGCGCGCAGTGTTGGAACGAGTTCAAACGGTCTTCGGCGGACTCGATATTCTGGTAAACAATGCCGGAGTTGGGACGCTGGCGCGCTTTGAAACTTCTGATCCGAAAGTTACGCGACAAGTATTTGAGACGAATTTCTTCGCACCCGTCGATCTGACCCGCGAAGGATTGCCCTTGCTCAAAGTTGGACAGAAACCGATTATTGTGAACATTGGGTCGGTTGTCGGCCATCGCGGCATGCCGCAAAACAGCGATTACGGCGCCAGCAAGTTTGCACTGCGTGGGTGGAGTGAATCGCTACGAGTGGAATTGGCGTCATCGGGAATCGACGTACTGCTGGTGAGTCCCGGTTCGACCGTGACCGAGTTTTGGGAAAATCTGGCGGTCAAGGATTTTGAAGTGCCGTGGTCGCTTAAGGCAGCATTGCCGGCGGATGTAACGGCCCGCGCGGTGGTGCGAGCGATTGCCAAAGGCAAGCGGGAAATAATTCCGGGCCTTCAGCCGCGCATTTTCGTGTGGTTGGCGCGCTTGTTCCCGCGATTTACGGATCGCATTCTCAAGCGGTTTGCGTAATTGTGTGCACCCGCAAGCCGCCTCTAAATTTCGCTTGTAATACGCGCAAGACATGGCGATAATAGGCGTTCCAAGCGATTTTCGAACAAAATCGCCCGGCGGTTTCATCTAAGATTTTGCACCATTGAGCAACAGCCGAGGCACCGATGCAATTTCGTTCATGGCGGACCAGGCGTGCGAAAAGCGGGCGTGGGTTCTCGCATTCTAACGGGCGGCAGCGTCCATTTCAGCGACTGCTGACGGTTGAGTCACTGGAAGCGCGGAGGATGCTTGACGCCGGCATTGGCATTTTGCTACTGGATCATTCCAGCCTGGGAGCGCTCTACAGCAGCGGCAGCGGCGGGGTGCATGTTCTGGGAGGCGGCTCGCTGGTAATTGACTCGAAAAACCATAAGGCGGGAATTGATGTCGGCGCTGGAAATGTTTCGGCCGGCGCGATTGAAGTGACCGGCGATTTGGATGACGGCGGCCCGGGGGATTTTTTAGGAACGGTTTCGCATCCAGCAGCCACGACCGATCCGTTTTCTGGATTGGCTGCGCCGCCAAATACTACACCGGTCCATTCGGCTGTGAACGTATCGGGCAACACGTCGCTGACGCTGTCGCCGGGGACCTACCGCGGCGGCATTCATATTTCCGGCAATGCAACCGTCACCCTGATGCCGGGCATTTACAACTTGCAAGGCGGTGGTCTGTCGATCGTGGAAAATGGCACTCTGAACGGAACGGGAGTGACGATTTACAACGGAGCCAAAAAGCCATCGGACTCAGTTTTTATTGGCGGGAATGCCACGGTGTCGCTGACGGCGCCGAGTAGCGGCATCTATCAAGACATTGTGATTTTCCAGAATCGCAATTCCGCGGCGCCGATAATTGTCAACGGCGGGAACATTCACATGAATGGAGTGGTGTACGCTCCCAAAGCCACCCTGTATTTTGACAGCAATACGTCGCTCAATGTCGGCGGCAGCAGCGAGCTGGGCATTACGGGCGAATTGATTTGCAAGGATTTGGTCCGGATGGGCGCGGGCAACATTAATGTTGACGCGACGAATAACAATATCGCGGACCTGGCAATTACGATCACGGACAATAGTGGTGGAACGGATAACACTGGCGATGATGGAGGCGATCAGGAGGAGGATGTCAGCAACGCAATTACACCGGATCAGGCAGAAGCAGGTGACGCGGTGCCGGGCGAATCGGTCACTTACACAATCACTGTTACCAACAACGGACCGTTGGCGGTAACGGGAGCGAAAGTTCAGGATGCGTTCCCGTCGGCCATTAGCAGCGATTCGTACACCGCGGTTGGATCGAGCGGCACTTCTTCAGGCTTCACGCCCAGCGGAAGCGGAAATATTAATGACACAGTAAATCTTGCTTCGGGGGCAACGATCACTTATACGGTAATCGCGCAGATCGCGTCGTCGGCAACTGGATCGCTGGTGGACACGGCGACGGTCACTGCGCCGGCCAGCCCAAGCGACCCGATTACGACGAACAATTCGGCCACGGATACTTTGACGCTGACGCCGCAAGCGGATTTGGCGATCACTAAAACCGACAATACGGATTCTGCAATCCCGGGCAATCCGATTACGTACATCATCGTGGTAAGCAACAATGGGCCCAGCGATGTTACTGGGGCGACCGTCAACGACATGTTCCCATCGGCCGTCATCAGCGACACATATACGGCTGGTGTCACCACGGGCACGGCTTCGGGATTTACTACCAGTGGCACCGGAAACATTGCCGATACGGTGAACCTGGCTGCTGGAGCTTCAATAACATACACAGTGACCGCGAACATTAGTTCGGCTGCAACCGGCAGTTTGACGAACACGGCTACGGTATCGGTTCCCAGTGGGACAACAGATACGGATACGAGCAACAACTCCGCCACGGATACCGATTCGCTTACGCCTCAGGTGGATTTGGCAATCACGAAGGTGGACGACCATGGCGGTTCGAGCACCACTGCAAGTTCGGGGACCGCCGTTCCCGGCCAATCGATCACTTACACCATTGTGGTGACCAACAATGGGCCCAGCGATGTGACGGGGGCTACGGTCGCCGACACATTACCGGCGGGCATCAGCAGCGATAACTATACTTCCGCAGTAACTGCCGGCAGTGCTTCGGGCTTCACTGCCAATGGTAGTGGAAACATTTCCGATACGGTAAATCTGGCGGCAGGGGCTTCAATAACTTACACCGTAACGGCAAACATCGATCCTGCGGCAACCGGAAATTTATCGAACACTGCTGCAGTGTCTGTTCCCAGCGGGACAACAGATACGGATACGAGCAACAACTCCGCCACGGACACGGATACACTAACCCCACAGGCTGATTTGACCATCACGAAAGACGATGGCATGACTGAAGCGGTACCTGGAAACAATGTGACCTACACGATTGTGGTGACCAACAATGGACCTAGCACTGCGACTAATGTAGAAATCACTGATGTATTGCCGAACGATATTAATTTTGTAAGCGCATCGCAGGGAACGTACGACTCGGGCACGGGAATCGACAGCATCGGTTCGATTGCCCCGGGGAATTCCGTCACATTGACCCTGACAGGGACAGTTAGTGGGGCGGCTACTGGATCGATTTCGAACACAGCCACGGTTTCGAGCAGCACGACCGACACCAATTTGGGCAACAACTCGGCAAATGATACCGATACACTAACGCCGCAAGCTGATTTGTCGGTGACGAAAACGGACGGCCAAACATCGGCGGTTCCGGGCGACCAGGACACGTACACGATTACGGTGACCAATAATGGACCAAGCACGGTCACATCGCTGACTTTGACCGATACCGTTCCGGCAGCGCTAACCAACGCTAGTTTTATGGCTTCGACTGGCAGTTACGATTCCGGTACCGGAATTTGGAGCGGATTGAATTTGGCGTCCGGTCAATCGGTGACACTGCATTTGTCTGGGACGATTGATCCAACGGCAACCGGTAATTTGGTGAACAGTGTTACCGTATCGCCGCCGGCCGGCGTTACTGATACGAATTCAGGCAACAATACCGACACCGATAACGACACGCTGACACCGCAGGCGGATTTGTCGGTCACCAAAACCGACGGCACGGACTTTGTGTTTCAGGGTGGAAACGTCAGTTACACGATCACCGTGACCAACAATGGGCCTAGTACCGTTACTGCGGTGAATTTGAACGATACCGTTCCGGCAGTTTTGACGAATGCGAGTTTCACGCCTGCGAGCGGCAATTACGATTCCAGTTCGGGGGATTGGACGGGATTGAATTTGGCCACGGGACAAACGGCTACGATGCAGCTTACCGGCACGGTCAATCCTCAGGCGACGGGTAATTTGATTAACTCAGTGACGGTGTTGCCATCAACGGGGACAACCGATCCGGATATGAGCAACAATACCGCGGTTGACATGGATGAAATCGATGAACCCATCGGGTGACGATGTTCTTCGGCAATTCAAATAAGCGGCTGACTCAAGCCTCGGGCGGGCGCGAGCCCAAAAATGCTGGCGGCAGGATTAGTGGATGAATCCGGCAATTTCGGCTATGCTGCAATTGTGAAATAGGAAGTGGTGCGGCGTTATTTCATCGACCGCACCTGTCTTGCAAGCAACCCCGCACGTTTTGTTTGCGAAAGGAACAACTGCCGTGACTGAATATACCCGACGTCAGTTTTTGCACGATTCACTGATGTCTGCAGCGGTGGCTGCGACTGCGGGTTTGACCCCGAAACTATTGGCTGAGGAAAACTCTTCACCCGCGCTGACGGAAAAAGGTCCGAATGAAAAACTGCGATTTGTTATCTGCGGGGTTAATGGGCAGGGGAACTCGCACATTCGCAACTTGCTGGATGACATGAACAAAGGGCAGGCCGATATTGTGGCCATTTGCGATGTCGACGAAAAAGTCGGCAATAAACGGTGCGACGAAGTTGCGGCGAAAACTGGCACACGACCGAAGTATTACCGCGACTGCCGCGAGGCGTTCGAAAACAAAGATATCGATTGCGTTTCGGCCGCGGTGCCGAATCACTGGCATGCTTTGCTGGCCATCTGGGGAATGCAGGCCGGCAAAGATGTCTACACGGAAAAGCCCGCTTGCTACAACATCGCAGAAGGTCTACGGATGATCGAAGCGGCGCGCAAATACAATCGGATTTGCCAAATCGGGACGCAAAGCCGTTCGATGCCGGGCACGATCGACGCGATTGAGTTTATTCATGCAGGAAAAATCGGCGAAGTGAATCTGGCACGCGGATTGTGCTACAAACCGCGCGGTTCGATCGGCCCGAAAGGCGAATACGACGTGCCCAGCAATATCGATTACAACTTGTGGACGGGCCCGGCGCCGTTTCATGAGAAGTCGCGTTACAATACCGACAAAGGTTCGGTGCACTATAACTGGCACTGGTTCTGGGATTATGGCAACGGCGACATTGGGAATCAGGGCATTCACGAAATGGACGTGGCCCGATGGGGTTTAGGAGTGAACGGCGTTGCGCAGGGAGCCATTGCCTATGGCGGGCGATTTGGATATGCCGATGCGGCTGAAACTCCGAACACATTGAATGTAGTGCTGGATTACGGCCCGAAGACGCTAGTGTTTGAAACTCGCGGCCTGACGAAAGTGCCGTTCAAAAAGCTTAAAGACATCGACATTGGTGTTATTTTCGAAGGCACAGACGGCTATGTGGTGATGGACAGCTATACGACAGGCCACGCTTTCGACAAAGACGGTAATAAGATTGAGTCGTTCAGCAGCGGTTCTTACCCAATGCATCATGCTAACTTCATTAAAGCAGTATACAGCCGCAATAAGGACGATCTGAACTGCGACGTTGAGGAAGGGGTACGCAGCGCCGCACTTGTTCATCTGGGGAACATCAGTTACCGGCTCGGCGAAAAAGCGCCGACCGAAGAGGTTGTTAACCGGCTCAAAGCGGTGAAGATGAGCGACAACTCGCAGGATACGCTGGACCGAGCGATCGAACATCTGGCGTCGAACGACGTGACCATAGACGGCTCGAATATGCTGCAATGCGGCGAGTTTCTTAAGTTTAATCCGGACACGGTGAACTTCACTGGCAGTGCGAACGGCAACGAAATGTTGAGCCGCGAATACCGGGCGCCATTTGTGGTTCCGGCGGCGGGGCAGGTGTGAGTGCGGTGCCAAGAGCCAAGTTTCCAATAGGTAGCATTAATCGCCCACAGAGTGAAATCCGTGGGCTTTTTCATTGCTGCTGCGGCGTGCGATAATGCACACACTTATGCAATCGCAGTTGGAGATCATTGGTGAGGACGATCACTTTCTGGTGATCAACAAGCCGGCGGGGCTATCGACGCAAGCGGCTCGCGGAATCGATTGCTTGGAATTACGAGTGCGGGCTTATTTGCAAAGCCTGGTAAATGCGGACATGTTGTACTGGCAAAGCGATCTATCGGGCCAGGCACCTGCGGTATACCTCGGGCTACCGCATCGATTGGATCGGCCGGTGTCGGGGGTCATCGTGCTGGCGAAAACTAAAAAAGGGGCTCGGAAGATTTCCAAGCAGTTCGAGCGGCGACAAGTGCGGAAACTGTATTGGGCAATGGTTGAGGGAGTCGTGCAGCCGGAGTCGGGCACTTGGATTGATTGGCTACGGAAAGTGCCCGATGAGGCGCTGGTGGAAACGGTGGAAGAAAACGATCCCCAAAGCCAACGCGCGGTGCTGCATTACCGCACTTTGGGGAGCGTGGCGCACGGTTCATGGCTGGAAATTGAATTGGAAACGGGCCGAATGCATCAGATTCGAGTGCAAGCAGCCAGAAGGGGTCATCCAGTGCTGGGCGACGTTCAATATGGCAGCGGCACTGCGTTCGGTCCGGCGTTTGACGATGCCCGGTTGCGGCACATCGCCCTGCATGCGCGGTTGTTGTCGTTTGCGCGGCCGGTCACGCAGGAGCCGGTTACATTCATTGCGCAGGTCAGTACGGCATGGCACGAGTTGGGGATTGGAGCTGACACTGAACAGAAAATCCAGCATTCCTGACCTCGCCACGGCGAGTCGCCTTCGGAGACCTGCACTCTCCCAAAAGGAGAGGGTTTTGAATCACGCTAAACCGCAAGCGGAGAGAGGAAACCGTGTCGAAAAAAATCGAAGGGATTTTTGTCCCGAACATTGTACCGCTGGATGAGAACGGTGAAATCAACGAGCCGGAACTGCGACGATACGTCGACTGGCTGATCGAAAATGGCGCGCATGGTTTGTATCCCAATGGATCGACTGGCGAATTCACCCGTTTCACGTCCGAGGAACGATGGCGGATTGTGCAGATTGTGTGTGAGCAATCGAGAGGCAAAGGGTTAGTGCTGGCGGGCGCTGCCGAGGCCAATGTGCGGGAGACGCTGCGAGCGTGTGAGACGTATTTGGAATTTGGCGCCCGGGCTGTGGCCATCGTAGCGCCCTATTATTACAAGTTGAGCGCGGAATCGGTGTATGCGTATTTCTGCGAAATTGCAAGGCACACGCCGATCGACATCACGCTGTACAACATTCCGATCTTTGCCAGTGCGATTGACGCAGCGACTTTGCAACGGTTGGCGGAATTTCCGCGGATCGTTGGCATCAAAGACTCTTCCGGCGACATGGCCGGCATGCTACGGATGATGGCGGCAGTGCAAGCGATGCGGCCCGATTTTGTTTTTTTATCGGGCTGGGAAGCCGCGCTGGCACCGATGTTGATGATGGGATGCCAAGGGGGCACCAATGCCACGAGCGGTGTTGCGCCGGAAGCGACACGAAAGATTTTTGATTTGGTCAAGGCAAAGCGATTTGACGAAGCGCGGCAACTGCAATTGCGGTTGACGGAGCTATTCGACGCATTGCTGGGGGCCGGAGATTTTCCGGAGGGCTTCCGAATCGGAGCGCAGCTGCGCGGATTTCAGATGGGCCGGAGTCGCCAGCCGCTAAGCGACGCGCAACAGCGCCAGCGGCCAGAACTGGAAGCGAAAATTGCCGCTTATTGGCAGGTTTCGAACTGATTGAAATGCCGCAGAGTCACTGACGCGTGCGACGCTTGATGTGTTGTCGATCGGAGCCGATCCATCGTCAATAACCGCGGGCCGGGTCGTAACTATGAGCGCCGGGATCAGGCAATGCTGCGGGGCCAGTTGGCCTGGACATGTGAAGATCGAAGTGGGGCAACTGCGGAAGCGAACTATTGGGAATGTAGCTGCCAGACCCATGCGGCAAGGCAGCGTCGGCTCCTGAACTCAGCGGACCAATGGGCATGCCGGAAGTGTACCCTGCGTTCATACCCGTCGTCAGCCCTTGCGAGCCGTACATTGATCGGCCCTCACCACCGCCGACACCGCCGCCGATCGACGAAACCGGATCCTTCGTCGCCCGCGGCGCGGGTCCGGGAACACTGAAGTTGTTGTCTGCAGGGGTCGCCAACGGGTTGGCGGCGAATGAAGTTCGGGTGCTGAGTGAGCGACCCCGCTCGAAAAGCGTTTGATAGTCGAACTTGGAAAGTGCGGGATTCCTGGCGGGAGCGGGGCCTTGGGAGGCGGCGGTTCGATTGTTGTTTGGGCGCCCCGTGGTCAATTTGCTGGAAGGACCGGCGTCGTCTTGTGTTTCCATCGAGCGGGGATCGGCTTCTGGCGCACCGCCATCGGTTGCTTGCGATTGATCGGATTCTGGAGCGGTCGATTCGCTCTGATTGCCCAGCAACCAGCGCAGCCGAGGATCCATCTCCGAGCCGGTATTCTTGCGAAACAGCGGCGGCGGTTGATAGGAATAGGTTTTAGATTTCTTGGTGCCGGACGCCTTTGAGTTGCCGGTATTGGTGTCGTCGTTGTCGCCAGTGGAATCGGACGGCTTTTCATTCGCGCTCAAGTCCAGACCACTGGAACTGGCTTTGGAGTTTTTACCGCCGGACAGCGAGGTGATTACCTTGCTTGCTTTTCGATCGGCTTTGGCGTTTTCCTGTACGTCGATCAGCGATGGTTTGGCGGCTTGATAATCCGTGTTTGGGTGCGGCGAAGTATCGTAAGAAGTTTTGTTCTTTTTGTCGTCCTTATCTTTGTTGTTGCCGCCGCCCGAGCCGGGAGCATGGTTATTTCCTTTGGCTGCCCCGGCGCCCGAGTTTCCACTGGGACCACTGGAGTTCGGAAACATTGGATTCTGCGGGGACGGATTTGCGAATGATCCGGTGCCGAGATTTGGATTGGCGGTGCTTGCTCCAGGAAAAAGATTGACTCCGTTACTCGATGAAACCTTGCCGGAGCTGCTGCTGCCGCCGGACTGCAAACCATCGCCGGGCTGAATCAAACTGGGACGCTGGATTGCTTTAGAATTGGATGGGTTGAAATTGTTTTGCTGATTGGATTGGCCATTGAAAGTTGGGTTGTCGAATTTTCGATTGAAACCGCTCCCCGTCTGCGATATGTCGCCCGAGGATGTGTTGCTGGAAAGGGTAACTTTGGACGCTGCGGCGGTCGGAAGTTTGAGCTTGGGCTGCACACCGGAAGCCGCGTTTGCGTTTCCAGCGCCGGCACCGCCGGAATTGTTGAGGACCAGGGCGTGTGCTGAATTCGAGCCGCCGGCCGTGGCGGCGCCAGTTTGTCCTCGGCCGCTAAAAGATTGCGAGTTATTGTTACGTTCGATAGCTATTCGTTGCTGCGCGACCTGCTGAAGCTCGTTGCCGCTGTTGGCCAAAGCTTGGCGATCCGCCAGAGAAACATCGTGGAACTTCATGCCGGTATTTGCGGGGTCTTTTGCTACGTCTTTCAAATTCGAGAACAATGCCATATTGCCGGGTTTTGCACCGGGATTGTTCTTAAGCCATTGCTGCTCGGCGGCAAATGTATGGGGCGGGCGAAGGGCGGCATCCCGTTGCAGCGTTTGGAAATGCTGCTGCGTATGTGCCAACCAGTCTCGGTCCGCGATCGAGTTATGCCAGCGATAGTAAGTAAATAGCGGATCGAAGCGCGGGCGGTTGCCAATGGTAATCGAGAACCACGGGGCGAAGCCGATACTGGCGTAGCGCGGCGCAAAATAATCGCCGAAGTAATAAGCGCCGAAAGCCGGCCGGACGAACAAGTTATCGTTAAACAGCCCAATGTTGAAAACGACGCTGGGTGTAAACACAAATGCCGGCTGAGCATATACCGGCTGTGCAAAATAGACGGGCGCGAACAAACAGCCACGGCGGGTAAGTTCGTAATCCCAATAGCCGTCGACAAACATGTAGCCGCCGGGAGTCCAACTATAGTGGGCGGGGACCCAAATCCAATTGGGCCGGGCTACGGTCCAGTAGCCGGGACGCCAAAAGTAATCGCTGTTCTGATAAACGTAGGTACCGGGGATCCAGAATTGGTTGTCGGCCGGTTGAGGACTGGACGGGCCGTTCTCCAACGATTGCGGCGGTTGAGGAACGTAAGCGACCTCTTGCTTGGCCGCGGCGGTCCAAAGACCAGCCGTCCATTGGAAGCCGCCATCGCCTTTGCTCCAATATCCGGGCACCCAAGTTTGGCCAGGCGGCGCGGCGCGCAATACACCACTGACCCAAAGGAAATCTTGGCGGTCGTCATCCCAGGCCCAGTAGCCTGGAATCCAAACGATGTTGTCGCCTTCGGGTTGCTGCTGCGGTGGAATTTCTTTGATGGGATCGGGCGGCTGCTTCCTGACGATTGGACCGGGCTGGGGATCGAGCTCCAGCGGCTTGGCAAAAGCCTCATGGACCGGGCCTTGCGAAAGGGCTTCGCCGCTTTGCGAAGCACCGGCCGCATCGCCGCCGGGGACAGGCGCGGGCGGAATTAAAGTAGGCGTGGAAACGTCGCCCGGCACAGGGGCGCCGGAATTATCGGCTGCGGCCGCGGAAACCAGGTCGAAGTAGGCGTGGGACTGGCTGCTGGAGCCCACGATCGACGAAAGCGCAAAAGCGACTACCCAAAGGATCACCGTTAAAAACCAGCGAGGGCGCGGCCTCATGGCAAAATGCTCCTGACTAAGATTGTTGTCTTTCCGATGACAAACCGGTGCGCAACGGACCGCTAATTGAATGGATTCTGGAATTCCCCCCATCCATGTGCATCTGTCGTGCCGATGGTGTGGACATCGAAACTCACCATTTATTATACGAACTGTCTTGGATTCAGCACGCGCGGGTGCGAAAAATGTTTCATTTTGGCAACATTCCGGTGCCCGGGTAATAATCTTCGGCAGCAGCTTAAACGCCAGCTAACCGTTGATTTGGCCGCGGAAAGCTGATAAACCACGGTCGAATTTGCCTAATCTTCCTGGATGAAATAAAGGTGAGCCGCCATGCTGACTGTTGTTTTATTGATTTGCTCCAACGCATTCATGACGATTGCCTGGTACGGGCATTTGAAATTCAGGACGATTCCGCTTGTGGCGGCGATCTTGGTTAGCTGGTCGATCGCGCTGTTGGAGTATTGCTTTCAGGTGCCGGCCAACCGGTACGGATATGCCAGCCCTTTGGAATCCACAGAAAGGCACGACGACGATTTGAAGCAATCGGAATGGCAGCGCTGGTGGCACGCCAAGTTCAGCGGGCCGCAATTGAAGATTATTCAAGAAGTGATCACGATTAGCGTGTTCGTTCTGTTCAACGCGCTGTATTTGAAAGATGCCATCAGGCTAACGGATTGGGCAGCCTTTGGGCTAATTATTTTGGCGGTGGTGGTGATGATGTGGCCACGGTGGGCGGAGGCTGATTCGCAGCGACAAGCCGCTGGGCAGGCGCCGGCTGGCCGAATCTCGCAATTGGATCACGGCGCGAGTAGTAATCGGCCTGGGGATTCTAGATAGCCGATGACTTCGTTCAGAAAGCGGCTGGCGGCGGCGCCGTCGACCACGCGATGGTCGTACGACAAGCTGAGCGGCATAGTCAGACGGGGTTCGATTTTATCGTCGGCGGTGACTACCGGGACTTTTCGCGAACGGCCGGCCAGCAGAATTGCAACTTCTGGATGGTTGATGATCGGCGTGGAATATTGTCCGCCGACGGCGCCGAGATTGCTAATGGTAAAAGTGCCGCCGCGCAAATCGTCGAGCGATTGCTGGCCGTGACGCACCTTGTCGGCCAAGGCTTGGATGCCCTGGGCAATTTGCGGGATGGAAAGGGCATCGACTCCGCGAAGCACCGGCACAATTAAACCGCGATCGGTATCGACCGCCACGCCGAGATTGATGTATTGCTTGTAAATAATTTCGCCCGTTTCCATGTCGAGCGAAGCATTGAGCGTGGGATGCTGCTCCAGGGCCAAGGCGACGGCTTTTAGCACGAAAGCCAGCGAAGTGAGCTTAATGCCGGAATCGGCGTAGGCGGCTGCGCTTTCTTTACGCAGACGTTCCAGCTCGGTGATGTCGGCGTCGTCGAAATTCGTCAGATGCGGAATGGTGGTCGCTGATCGGACCATGTTGGCCGCAATGGTTTTGCGAATTTTACTCATCGTCTCGCGACGGATGGCGCCGTAATTGTCTCGTTCGACCGCGCCAGCAGTCGGCGCGGCGCTTGCGGCAGTGCCGGCCATTGCGTTGGCGTGCCGGACGGCATTGATGACATCTTCCCGCGTGATGCGACCATCGGAACTGGTGCCCGTGACGCGTGCCAAGTCGACACCCAATTCACGAGCCAGCCGGCGCACCGCCGGACCGGCGGGGGCGGATTGCGCTGAGCTATCAGGGTGATCGACCACGTCGTCCGTGGCGGCGCCCGCCGAAGGACTTTTGGGCTGCGTAGCCGTCGAAATGGGCACTGTCGCCGACGACGAAGCCGCAGACGCTACAGAGTGGCCGTTGCCGCTTGATGAAGGGGAACGATTTGTTTGCAATGGAGCGGCGTGTTTCGGTTGGGTGGGTGTTGTGGCGGCAGCGGGTTTTGTTGCAGGGGCGCTGGTTTTGGCGGCGGGCTTTGATGGTGCGGGTACGGGTTTGGCTGGCGCGGTTTGCGATTTGGCGGGTAGAGCCGCGGGCGCTTTGGCAGGGGTGGCCGGACCTTTAGCGGGCGCTGCGGCACCGGCCGCTGAAGCTTCCAGCGAAAGAATTACCTGGCCCGGCTTGACCGTTTGTCCTTTAGCGACATGAATTTTGGTCACTTTGCCGGCTGCATCGGACGGGACGGAAATCACCGCTTTGTCGGTCTCTAGCTCGATGACATCCTGCTGAGCCTTGATGACGTCGCCTTCGCCTACCAAAACGGAGACGATATCGCCGGATTCGATGTTCTCGCCCAGGTCGGGCAACTTAAAGTCGGGCATTGGCCAGTGGTGAGAAGTTAGGGATCACAAAAGTATTTATGCGAACATCGGATCGATTTTTTCGGGATTGATGCCGAACTCTTCGATGATTGCGGCGATCTTGGAACGATCGTATTGGCCCAATTCCGCCAAGCGGTATAACGCGGCCACGGCAATACACTGGGCGTCGACTTCGAAATGGCGCCGCAGGTTCGCGCGTGTTTCGCTGCGGCCGAATCCGTCGGTCCCCATTGTGAATAATCCGCCGGGGATCCAGGGATCAATTTGCTCGGGGACGGCCCGAACATAATCCGATGCGGCGATGAAGGGACCCTCGACGCCGGCAAGCTGCTGTTCTAGATAGCTGACCTTGGGACGCTGATTTGGATGCAACATGTTCCAGCGGCGCGCAGCGTGGGCAGAGCGTCGAAGTTTCTTATAACTGGTGACGCTCCAGACGGTGCTACCGATGCCAAGTTTTTCGGCCAGCAGTTTTTGGGCATGCAACACGCCGCGTAGAATGGCACCGCTGCCAAACAATTGCACGTGAAGTTTTTTGCCGCCCGATTTGCCGGCGGGAGATTCGACGGTGTTCAGTTTATAGATGCCCTGGATGATTCCCTCTTCGACACCCTCGGGCATCGCCGGCATTTCATAGTTTTCGTTGTGGATGGTGATGTAATAAATGGCATCCTCGCCCTCCTGGAACATGCGCTTCATCCCGTCGAGAATGATCACCGTCGATTCGTAAACAAATGCGGGATCGTAAGCGCGAACCGTCGGATAGGCGATGGCGAACAGTTGACTGTTGCCGTCCTGGTGTTGCAGTCCTTCGCCGTTGAGGGTTGTGCGACCGGCGGTACCGCCGAACATGAATCCACGGGCGCGCATGTCGCCGGCGGCCCAAATTAAATCGCCGATGCGCTGGAAGCCGAACATCGAATAATAAATGAACATGGGAATCATCGGCACGCCGTGGGCGGAATAAGCCGTGCCGGCGGCAATGAACGACGACATAGAGCCGGCTTCGGTGATGCCTTCTTCGAGAATCTGGCCGTCTTCGGCTTCGCGGTAATAGAGCACCTGATCGGAATCGACCGGTTCGTATAGTTGGCCGGCGTGGGCGTAAATGCCGCACTGCCGGAAGAGCGGATCCATGCCGAAGGTGCGCGACTCATCGGGAACAATGGGCACGATGTACTTGCCGATGTGTTTATCTTTGAGCAGTGCCGACATCAGCGTGACGACACCGGTGGTGGTGGAAACTTCGCGGCCGACGCTCTTTTCGATGAACGGGCGATATTCGTCCAATGGCGGCGTTTGCAGGGTGGGGAATTTTGCCGGCCGGCTGGGAATATAGCCGCCGAGTTCCTGACGGCGGCCGTGCAGGTATTTCATTTCCGGCGTGTCGGGGGCCGGTTTATAGAACGGCGCCTTGGCCACTTCATCGTCGGAAATGGGGATGCCGAATCGGGAGCGGAATTCGCGAAGCTCCTGTTCGTTCACCTTTTTCACCTGGTGCGTAATGTTGCGGCCTTCGCCGGCTTCGCCCAGGCCGTAGCCCTTAATGGTTTTTGCCAAGATGACGGTCGGCTTGCCGGTGGTTTCGACGGCAGCTTTGAAGGCGGCGTAAACCTTTTCCGGATCGTGCCCGCCGCGGCGCAGCTTCGCCAGTTTTTCATCGGAAAGATTTTCGACCAGCTTGGCCAACTCAGGATATTTGCCGAAGAATTGCTCGCGAATGTAACTGCCGGGGGAAACGATGTATTTTTGATACTCGCCGTCGACCACCTCGCCCATGCGTTTGACGAGCAAACCGCTTTCGTCTTTTTCAAGCAGCGCATCCCAATCGTCGCCCCAGACGACTTTGATGACGTTCCAGCCGGCGCCGCGGAAAATGGCTTCGAGTTCCTGAATAATTTTGCCGTTGCCTCGGACGGGGCCATCGAGCCGCTGCAGATTGCAGTTCACGACAAAAATCAAGTTGTCGAGATTTTCTCGGGAGGCGAGCGTGATGGCGCCCAAGGTTTCCGGTTCGTCTGTTTCGCCATCGCCGACAAAGCACCATACTTTTTGCTTACTGGTATCCTTGATTCTGCGATCTTCCAAATATTTGTTGAACCGGGCTTGGTAAATCGCCATGATCGGGCCGAGGCCCATCGACACCGTGGGGTATTCCCAGAACGTCGGCATCAGCCAGGGATGCGGGTAACTCGACAAGCCGCCTTCGGGCTGTAACTCCTGGCGAAAGTTGGTGAGTTGGTCCTCGGTGAGCCGGCCTTCCAAGTAAGCACGGGAATAAATTCCCGGCGCCGCATGGCCTTGGATATAAATTTGATCGCCGGAGAAATCGTCGCCGCGACCTTTGAAAAAGTGGTTGAATGCCACTTCGTAGAGCGTCGCGGCAGAGGCATATGTTGAAATATGTCCGCCGATGCCGTCGTGTTCGCGGTTGGCCCGTACGACCATGGCCATGGCGTTCCAGCGAATGATGCTTTTAATGCGGCGTTCGATTTCGCGGTTGCCGGGATACGGCGGTTGGCGATCGACTGAAATCGTATTGATGTATGGCGTCGTAGCGCTGAAGGGCAATTCGACGCCTTCCCGATGCGCGGTCTCGTTCAACTTTGCGAGCAGATAGGTGGCGCGTTGCGAACCTTTGCTTTCCAGCACATAGCGGAGCGATTCGATCCATTCCTGGGTTTCCGCGGGATCGGCATCGACTGTTTCCGATGCCGGAGCTGGGGACTCTGCAGAAGCAGGAACGGCTTCAGAAGAAGTTGCAGCGTCTGCAGCTTCTGGCAAGGACGCGGCGCCTTCGGTTTCATCTATTGAAGCGGCGGCTTCTTGAGAAACCTCGTCGAGAAGCGCATCCTCTGCGTTTACACCACCGCCGGTGGACTTCGCTCCGTTTCCGGATGCCGACTGTCCATTGCCGTGATTTTCTGCCTTGCGGCCGGTAGCGTCCGAACGTGTTTTTCCTTGGGCCATGTGCCAATAGTTCCTGGTTGATTGTGCCGCCAGATGTTGCCCCGCTCTAAATTCTTTATCTCCCGCATTATCTGGAACTTAGGGCGATTCGTAAAGGCCATCCGAGGGACCCGCGGATGCTTGGCAAGACGTCCGATGGCTCGGCAAATTGCACAGACAGCGTCTACTAGATTGTACGCTGCCGATGGGGGTGCGGCAGCCGTCACTTTTCGACTGTCATTTTTCCACTGCGCGGGGGCGGTAGATTTCTGTCGCAATGCCGAGGAAAGCCTCGTTGGCGAAGGCGACGGTTTCGCTGAGCGTGGGATGCGGATGGATAGATTCAGCAACATCGCGGGCGGAGCAACCCATTTCGATAGCCAACACGCCTTCGGCAATCAATTCGCCAGCCCCGGCGCCGACAATGCCGACGCCCAACAGCCGTTCCGATTCCGGATCGATTAAGAATTTGGTCAATCCCTCGGTGCGACCAAGGGAAACCGCCCGACCGCTGGCGGCCCAAGGATAACGGATGACTTCAACCTGGCGTCCGTCGCGCTTGGCTTGTTCTTCCGTCAATCCGGCCCAGGCAATTTCGGGATCGGTGAAAACGACGGCGGGAATGGCGCGCGGTTCGAATACGGTTGGCTCGCCGTGCAATACTTCGACTGCGGCTTTTCCTTGATGCGACGCCTTGTGAGCCAGCATCGGCTCGCCGGCTATATCGCCGATGGCCAAAATGTGCGGATCGTCGGTGCGCTGCGATGAATCGGTTTGGACGAACCCGCGTTTATCGAATTTGACCTTGGTATTTTCCAGCCCGATGCCATCGCTGTTGGGTCGTCGGCCGACCGAAACCAACACACGGCTGAATTTTTCTGTCCGTTCATTGCTGCCATCGGCGTTTTGAAGTTTGACTTCAATGTAGTCTTTTTTATCCACCAGAGCGACGACTTTCGTGCTAAGCAGAATGGCGGCAAACAGTTTTTCTAAACGGCTGTGCAAGGGACGAACCAGATCGCGGTCGGCGCCAGGCAGCAGGCCCTCGGTGAGTTCAACGACGGTGACTTTCGAGCCCAATTCGGCATACACGGTGCCCATTTCCAGACCGATGTAACCGCCGCCGACAATGAGCAGCGATTCTGGGACATCGGGCAGTTCCAGCGCGCTGGTGGAATCCATCACGCGCGGCGTGGGTAAATCGAAAATGGGAATTTTCACCGGGCGAGAACCAGTGGCCAAAATGCAATGGTCGTAGGTCAGTTCCTCGGTGTGGCCGGGTTGATCGGTGCGCTCCAGCCGCAGCGTGGTGGAGTTTTCGAACCAGCCGCGGGCCTGGACTACGTTGACTTTGCGGCGCTTGGCCAATTGCGCGAGGCCTCCGGTAAGGGTGGCGATGACTTTTTCTTTGCGAGCCCGAAGAGCGTCGATTTTGATCTTGGGGCGTGCGAATTCGACGCCCCATTCGGCCATTTCCTGGGCTTCGTTGATGACTTTGGAAACGTGCAGCAGCGCTTTCGACGGAATGCAACCGCATAGCAAGCAAACGCCGCCCAAGCGCGGTTCGCGCTCGACCAGCGTGACCTGCATCCCCAGATCGGCCGCCAAAAATGCTGCAGCATATCCGCCGGGCCCGCCACCGAGAACGACAACTTCTGAATGCATGCTTTAGACCTCGAAAAACAATTATAGGTTGCCCAGTGTGGTTCACACGGTGGGAGTCGTCAAGGCGGTCGTTCGTGCGCAGGTGGCGGCGTGCTGATGCCGGTGAAATGCAGAGACAATTTGTGTATGTTGATTGATTCCGCTGTTTGCATTCACTGTTTAGTGTGGCTGTCTATGGTCGAAAACGCGCCGGTCAAAACGTTGCAGTTCAAGGGGCTCACGATTGAAGGCTACTCGCGCGCCGCAGTTCAAACCTATTGGCGGATTCCGGAGTTGAAATTGGGATTCGATTTGGGCCTGCAGCCGTGGTCGTTCATGGGAACGGACACGTGGTTTGTTTCGCATTGTCATTTGGATCATATCGCCGCGCTACCCGTGTACGTGGCGCGGCGGCGGTTGATGAAAATGGAGCCGCCGACTATCTACTTACCGGAATATTCGATCGAGCCGCTGGAACGGATTCTGAAATTGTTTACCCGGCTGGATGGTGGGCGGATGCCGTGCCGGATGGTGCCGACCAAACCGGGAGATGAAATTGAACTTTCTCGGGAACACGTCGTGACAGTTTCGGCGACAGAGCATCGGGTTCCATCGCTGGGATTTGTCGTGTGGGATCGGCGGCGGAAACTTAAACCGCAATATCAACAACTAACGGGCGAGCAGATTCGCGATTTGCGAATGAAAGGGGCCGAAGTAACGGACGAAGTGCGGGTGCCCCTGGTGGCGTATGTCGGGGATAGTGCTCCGGGAGGTTTGGATCGCTGCCCGGCGATGTATGAGGCCCGAGTGCTGATTACCGAACTGACGTTTATTGCCCCGTCGCACCGAAAAGAGAAAATCCACAAGTTCGGGCACATTCATCTCGATGATATCATCGAGCGGCGAGAAAAATTTCGAAACGAATTGATCATCGCGTCGCATTTCAGTGCACGATATACGGCCCAGCGGATTCAACGGATGGTGCAGCGTAAAATACCGGATATGCTCGGTGGACGGCTGTATTTATGGGCGTAAGAACGCGGCATTTATGGGCGTAAGAACGCAGTATTTACGGGGATAGGAACGCGAAATTTATGGGCGTGCCGAGCATCAGGAGTCAGGGATCAGGGATTAAGGGTCCGGCAGGCCCTGGCGCTGCAACTGTTTCCGAGCGAGAATCGATTCTTAATTTGCGCGAAGCGCCGAGGTCGGCTTACATTCATGTGCCGTTTTGCCGGCACCGTTGCGGATATTGCAATTTCGCGCTGGTGACAGGGCGCGATGATTTGATCGAGCCCTTTCTGACAGCGCTCGAAACGGAATTGAGTTGGCTTGAGCAACCGCGGGAAGTGGGCACGCTGTTTTTCGGCGGGGGGACGCCCACGCATTTGCGCGGCAAGCATTTGCGACGCCTTTTGGAAATTGTTTTGAAATGGCATCCGCTGGCGACGCATCCGGAATTCAGCGTGGAAGCGAATCCTGCGGATGTCGATGAAGAAACAGTAGCAATTCTGGCCGACCACGGCGTAACTCGGATTAGTTTGGGCGCGCAATCATTCCAAGCGGAAAAATTGCGGTTGTTGGAACGAGATCATCAGCCGGGCGATATTGCGCAGGCGGTTGAATTAGTGCGTGGCCGCGGATTGGACGTGTCGCTGGATTTAATCTTCGGGGCGCCTGAGGAAACTGTGGCAGGTTGGCAAGACGATTTGGATGCGGCAATTCGGCTTGCGCCCGATCATATTTCGACCTACGGATTGACGTTCGAAAAGGGAACAGCCTTTTGGACGCGCCGAGAACAACGCGAACTTAAACAGGTCGATGAAGAATTGGAGCGGGAAATGTATGCGGCAGCGATTGACCGCTTAACTGCAGTCGGATTTAAACATTACGAAGTTTCGAACTTTGCGAAGCCGGGCAAGCGGTGCCGCCACAACGAAAACTATTGGACGGGGGGCGAGTATTTTGCCGCCGGGCCTGGGGCAGCGCGGCATGTGGGCGGCGTACGGGAAACGAATCATCGCAGTGTTACTAAATGGTTGCAGTGCATTCAAAATGGACAAACGCCGGTTGCGGAACTGGAGTGTTTAAATGCCGAGGATAAAGCTCGCGAACTGCTGGTGTTTGCACTGCGGCGGTTGGAAGGCGTGGAACGCGATTGGTTTTCGGGGAAAACGGGCTACGAAATCGATGCACTAATTGGCAAACCCTTGGCGCGTTTCATCGCCGGCAAACTGCTAGATGATGACGGCAAAAAAGTTCGACTCAGCCGTGAAGGGCTATTTGTGAGCGATGCGCTATGGCCCGCGCTTTTGCAGAAATGACACACGTCGCTGCAAATTACAGATGGCTTTCCAGCAGAAGGCGCATTTTGCGCATTTCGCCGACGTGGTCGACGTCGTCCATGGGCGTAATATGGACGCACAAGGCGCGATTGTAATCGACCATACTTAATTGGGTGATCAGGCGGCTGTATTCGATTTCGCCTTGGCCGATGCGGACCTGCATTTTGTCTTTGGTGGTGTCGCGAAGGTGCACGTTGACCACGTGCTTAAAAAGCTGTTCGTATTTATCGCCCCTGTGCGGGCCACAAACGAACGGGCTGGGGTCCAGTGTGATGCCCAGTCCCTTTACTTGTTGGCACAGCACGATGGCCGTGTTGGGGTCTTGCGAGATGCGGCCTTCCTGTGTGAGCACGCCAAGCACCACGCCATCTTGCGTGGCGATGGCGGCCAGTTCGCGAAGGCGTTCGATTTCGGCATTGAAGGGGGTGCCTAATTCGCCGCTACGCACGGTGATGGTGACCACTTTGGTTGCCTTGGCCAATTTGCAGCAGGCGGCGAACTGCTTGTAATAATCGTCGCCCGGATCGGGATCGACGGCGTAAGCCACCGGGGTGAGCCGCTGTGTGTTACGGCACTGAATGATGGTACGATCGAGGTCGGCCAGCACTTGTGCGGGCGCTAGACCAGAGCCATCGCCGTGGATGCCTATTTCCACACGGTTGAATTCCAAATCCACCAGCCGGCTGAGGGCTTCATCCAAAGGGACGCCGGGGAAACAATCGGTCGAGGCGGCTACAAACACTCCGTTTCTCCTTGCTCTAGCGCGGTCCAATTCAGTCCGTTAGTTGCTGCCGGGTAGCTTACCGTCTGGGATAGCCCTGTGGCAACACCGCTCGAGGAGGCCGAAAGGCGGTGCGCAGGAGGGATGGACGAATTGGTGGGAGCTCGGAAATCGTTGCGCAGCCTGACTTCGCACGATGGATTAATAGGGTTGTGGAATCGTGCAGATATAAATTGGCGAGACTGAGCCATTGAAATTCAGAAACTTTATTGAATTTTACCCGGCAATTGAAAAGTTTTTGCACGCTGCCGAGTTAAAAACTGCACAAACTGCGTGCTGATCAATTTTGGCAAACCCGGCACCGATACGAGTAAGATAACTGGCGTGCAAGCCGCGACGGTCGCGTATTTGGTCGATTTCGTTTGACCTAGTGGCCTGAGGCATTTTTGCCGTGCGGGCCGGTGTGAAAATCAAGGATGTTCCTTATGGTTTTGCCCATGGATGTGCAAGTCATTATCTCGCGGCGGTTCGCCGGTTCGCGAATTCAAATATTTCAGGCCGCTTTACTTTGCGGCGTTTTGTTCGGCGTGGCGACAGTCCCCGGTAAGTTGGTTGCACAAACGTTTGTGCCCGGAAGCGGGCAGCGTTTGACGCAGGTCGGGGACGACTTCGAAGATGAGAAATGGAGCTACATCGCCAATGAGCCGAAGAGCAGTGAAGAAAACGACGGGCAGGAACGCTTGCCCGCCGGCCATTCGGCCAACGGCCGTTGGGGGGAAGGCTTAAAGCGCGGCCAGCCGGATGTTGTGAAGCGCGTTGCGACACCACCCGACGGCATTCCGGACAGCAAAGGTTCGATGCTATTGATGTCGCTCTACACCGGCGTGCCGGGCGTCTTTAGCGGTCAAACGCATCAGGACGATTTTATATGCCTTGTCGATACGCGGCTGGGGCGTTCGATACCGGTATCCCGTTCGCCCAGCGTGGTGGCGCATGTGTATTTGCCAGCCTGGTCGAAATGGGAACGGCGTGAAGGCAATTCGTTCTGCTTCCGCGCTGCTTGCGACGCCTATACTCAGAAGCCGAGCGGTCGCCGAGGATTATTCGGCGGGGGCGGGATGGCGACAGTGCTGGATGAATACTGGCCGGGCATGTTGTTCTATTTTCATCCCGGCGATGGCGATAAAACTAAAGATTATTGCACCTTGATGGTACGTGCCGGAGAAAATGGCGCCGATTTTCGGGCGCTGGATATTAAGGAGCCAGGCTGGTGGACACTGGGAATGTCGATCACTCCGGACGGCCAAATCCATTACTATGCACATGCCGGCGTAGCACCGCTAACAGCACAGGATCGCATTGCTACGCAGACGCCCTATGGCAGGCGCTGCGAGCACTTCAAGTGCTTCTTCTTCGACGTGCTGAATGGCGACAACGGCAATTGGTCGACGCCGTGGGTGGTAGACGATTGCTTTGTGTACGTGCTGGAACAGTGAAAACTGCTGCCAAGCGCCCACCGATTTCTTAGCACTTTTAGGCGGGCAAGCTTGCTCGCTTCGCATCGATTTTTTATCGATTTTCGGCACTGTTTTTGCTGCCTAGGGTTGATTAGCAACCCCGAAAGGTGCCTTATGCAAGTCCACGCGATCGACCAAAACCAAGTTCAGGTTCTTTGTCCGCATTGCGATCCGGTTCTGCAATTTTTCGCCGTAGAGAAGCAGTGGTTCGCAACCGACGAGAATAAGCTACTGGGCGTAGTGCTGTATCTTCGGGCGAATAATGATTGGACATACGTGATTTTCGGACCGAATTTACGGGGTTGCTACCGATGGATAGCGGGTGAATCGAACATCCCAAGCCAAATTCAAGCGGCCGCACAACTTCAGAGGGAAATGCAGCGAATTGCGGATACCGGCCAAGATGTTTTTCAACGGCCATTGCAGAGATTGCTGCGAAGTATCAAAACGGTGGCCAATCGACGGCGCGTTAGAAGAGCCGCCAGGAGGGCTGTCCGGAATACAATGGCTACTCAGAATCATTGGCCGGCAGCTTCTTAATCGATCCGTTCGGATTATCTGGATCCGACCGTTCTTAGATGGGTATTGATCGATGGTGATAGAAATTCGACCGGCTTGATAGTTGTTCATACCAACGTCGCGGTTGTAATTCTTCCGGGGAAAAGGGTTTTGCAGAGTTGTGGCTCCCCGTCTTTATAGTGTCGTTCGCCGCCATCCACGATTGGGCAAATGTCACCATAACTGCGGGAGTTTTTAGAAATCGCCGCACCGTTTTCCCACCGCTATTGCTTACCAAGGGACGGAAGGCAATCTTTGTCGACGGTGTTGATTCAGTCGGCGAGTGCGCAAAAAAAACCGCCTTTGCGACCCGCAGCGCAAAGGCGGCTGAGAAAGGAGGAGTCATCCATCAGCCATGGCTACCGATTATTACCCGCGGCGCCGCCAATCTCGACGCCAACATTGGGGCTGGTTCCATTAGCTGCTCCTCCAGTAGTCACACCGATTTGTGGAGTAGTTACGTTAACTTGCGATCCGTTTTCTTCGGCCCGATGCAGTGCGCGACGAAGCGGAGAGTAATCGCGGCGATATTGCCGTCCATATTCGTCGAAGAAAGTGCTGTTATTCTCCATACCGCTGCGATCGACATCGCCGCGATAGCCCGTGCTATAGCGATAGGGCTGAAACGAATCCGGTTCGTACCGATTCCAATTATTGTCGCGGTAATACATCCAATAATTGCCCGGCATCCAATACCACCATTCGCCGTTGTAGTTCATAAAACGCGAGCGGTCGGCATCGTTGCGATTGGCTTGCCGGTCGGTCTGCCGATCTTCGCGCAGGTCCTGGCGGTCATGTCGCAGGTCCTGCCGATCTTGGGCATTGCGATTCATATCGAATTGATTTATTTGCGACTGCCCGCCGATTCCTGAGCGACTGTTGAAGTTATTGCCGCTGCTGTAGTTGGTACCGCCTCCGCTGCCAAGACTTGGGTTGTTAGGGTTTGGATTGCTGGCGTTGGGCATGGCCGAATTGGGATATGGTGCTGTTGGGGTGATAGGAGTTGGTGAATTCGCGTTGCCTAGCTGGCCGGAGTTAGTGGATTGATTTTCTGGCAGGCTTCCGGGAGTGGGAGGGCCGCTTTCTGCATTTGACGGAAGTGCTGTTTGATTACTGGACTGACTCGTTGTGCTTCCACCGGTGGCGGTGCTGCTGCCCTGTGAGCCCATCGAACTGTTGGCACCCGCTCCACTTCCTATTCCGCTGCTACCGGAAGTGCCCCCTCCTGCACTTCCAGAGGCTGCTCCACCGGCTCCTGCTCCACCCCCCGCTTGAGCAAAGGAGTTTGTAGGCGAATAGGCAATCCACATTGCGGTTGCGATCATCGCAGCAAAGATAAGTGATTTTTTCATAGCTCTATTCCTTGATAGACAAATATTTTTGGTCAGTAAAACACCACAATGGTGGACCACCGTTCAGCTGGCTAGAGCGATTCGCGGCCGGAAGCTGCCCTTTCGAGGCGCGGCGGTCGCTGGTTGAGCGACTTCCACTTTGTCGACCAGACTGGTCACTCCAACAACGCGCTGGCAACAATTAATACAGAGTTGGCGTTCGTAAAATGAGTTTACCCGGCCATTAATGGTAACAACACCTTGTGAGGCTTCGACTTCAACCGTCCGTAGACGTGGGAAATGTTGGACTAAAAAATTTGCGACCCGCCGTTCCAATTCGCGGTCCAACCGATCCCATCGCGATTCGCCTCTGTGCATTTTTTTACCTCTTCGTGAAAATGATCCCTGGCCTTGCCGTGGCTTTGAAAAAGGAGCAAGTTGTGTGCCAGCAGAGGACCGGCAAAGCCATCTGGAATTCAGCGATCCTAAGACGGCGTCATCCAATGTTGTATTGCTTGGACGGCATAGCATTTGCCACACGTTTGGTTCGCGCAGTGGCAAAATCACTGAATTTTGGTAACAATCAGGTGCATGTTCTTTTGCAACTTTCCGCGGGCTAATTCTTTTCCTTGAAGACATAGGTCGCACTGGGTCTACTTAAATCATGATTGGAAACGACAAAGCACACGCCAAAGTAACTTCTCCGAAGGCGGAAGTGTTTGATCTTGCTGGCACTTTGCGGCGCTTAGGGGGAGACACCAATTTGCTGTCCGATTTGGTGCAGCTTTACTACGAAGATTCGCCCGGCTTATTGGAGCGTCTGCAGGCTGGGATTGAAGCGCATCGCAGCGACGAGGTTCGTCACGCGGCACACAGCCTCCGGGGTCTGGCGGCGAATTTCGGGGCTTCCATTCTTACGCAGTCTCTGCTTCGGTTAGAAGAAGCCGCCGCCGAGGGACGCATGGAAGAGGCCTCATCTTTATTGGATCAAGTCGGCCAAGACTCGGCTCGGCTGCAAGCCACGCTGACTCTGCATCGCCGTTAAAATTCACACGATTCGATTTCATCGCGAAAGCGCTTGGCGCGCCGCACGAAACCGTTGAAGTGATTGCTAGCAGCGCAACGGACCGGTTTGAAAAAAAGCGCACTGGGACCGGCTGATCCATTGTGGCAGCAAATATGCCACAATTTCGCAGACATTTTTGAGTTCAGACGCCGCGATGGAAGATATTTTTTCAATGATGACGTTCTAAGTCAGTACGTTATCGCTGTAAATTCCAGCTAGCGTGCAACTTGCAAGTTCGTTGGGTCACGTGTCGGCATCAGGTTTGCTGATTTCCGGCACTCTGCTAACGGATTTTTGGACAAGCTCGGCCAAACAGAAACAACGTTGAGCTTTTCCACCAACATGGAGGAACTAAATTATGCTTGTACTATCACGCCGCGACGGGGAACAGATTCTTGTGGGAGACAATGTAGTGATTAAGGTGTTGGCGATCAGCCATGGCCGTGTGCGCGTTGGAATTGAAGCGCCGCGCGATGTGCAGGTTCGCCGTAGCGAGCTGCTATCCTCGGACCGTTTTATTTCCCCGGTTAGGAATGAACGGCGTAGAGCAGACATCGCCGATAGGGCTGGAATCGCGCATTGACCCCCGCGGGCTTTAGATCGGGCATACCGGTGTTAGAAGATGAAATTTTATGCCGGTGTGGACCTGATTTCGCTCCGCTCGGCTGCACAGGAAGTGCAAACTATACTTCGCTGGCTACGGGATCTGACGGCGCTGCCGATGCAGCGGCCGGACTTTCTTGGAGTTTGATGCGGTGATCGATGCAGATGCCGAGCAGGCGGATTTTATTTCGCAAACTTCCTCGAGTGATTCCGAGGATTTCGGCCGCTTTGGATTGATTGCCCTGCGTGTTTTGTAAAACCGTGGCAATCAATGTTCGCTCCATCGCCTCCAACGTCTCGGCGTAGAGGTTTTGCGAACCAGCGCGTAATCGGCTTTCGATCAATGCCGACAGATCGCATTGCTCTCGTTGCTGTTCAGGTTCAAAGATCGCCACATCCTTGGATTGCAATTCGCCGGGCAAAAAGTCAGCCAAAAGCACGGGACCAGTCGCCTGAACGATCGCCTGCTTGAGCACGCTTTGCAACTGCCGCACATTCCCGGGCCAGGGATAATTGAGCAAAATTTCCAGCGCGTCGGGCGAAAACCCGTGCACATCTTTGCTCAACTCTTTGCGGAAGCGGCTTAAAAACCATTCCAACAGCAGCAGGATATCTTGCTTGCGGTCACGCAATGGCGGAATTTTGATGGTGAAAACGTTCAAACGATAGTACAAATCTTCACGGAACCGACTCTTGCCGACCATTTCCTCCAGATCGCGGTTGGTGGCGGTGATAATCCGGACATCGGTTTTAATGGTTTGCGTTCCGCCGACGCGTTCGAATTGTTGGTCTTGCAGCACGCGCAGGACTTTGCTTTGCATCAGCGGCGACATATCGCCCACTTCATCCAAAAACAACGTGCCGCCGGAGCATTGCTCGAATTTGCCCACGCGCTGGCTAGTGGCGCCGGTGAAGGAGCCCTTCTCGTGGCCGAATAGTTCACTTTCCAACAACGTTTCAGTCAATGCCGCGCAGTTCACCGCCAGGAACGGGCCCTTTGCGCGATCGCTGTGATGGTAAATTGCTCGGGCGACGAGTTCTTTTCCAGTGCCGCTTTCCCCACGAACCAACACGGTTACATTTTGCGACGAAACGCGGCCAATCGCTTTATAGACATCTTGCATTTCCGGCGTCCGGCCGACCAGCGATTCACCGTTTATGGGCACGTCGCCCTGGCTGTGCAAATTCACCGGCACTTGCATCAGCCGGCGCATTTCCAAGGCTTGCCCGACCAATTCGCGCACCCGCTGCAAATCGAGCGGCTTGAGCAAATAATCGTAGGCGCCCAGCTTCATGGCCTCGATCGCAGTGTCGCTGGTCCCACCTACCGTGATAAAGACGACGGGCAACTTCGGATCAATTTTTTGAATTTCCTGATAGGCTTCCAGGCCAGAAATGTCTGGCAGCATGACGTCCAGTAGCACGACATCGATGGAGTTGGCTTTCAGATGCTCCATGCCTTGTTTGGCGGTGGGCGCTGAGACCACTTGGACGTCGGACTGATTGCGGAACGCATTTTCGATCAAATGCACGACCGAGCGGTCATCGTCAATCACAAGAATGGTGGCCATTCACAATGTTCCTTAAACGAGCACCGTGGTTGGGCAAAAAGAAAGAATCATGCCTTTATGAATTGTCTACAAGCCGGTGCTCAGATAGCAATTCAATAAGGCCACTGGAGAGCTGAAAATCCTAAGTCGCTCTCCATTCATTCCGGACATGCCTTAAATTTTACCTAGTTGGGGCAGTTTGGCGAACCGAAAACCAATATGGTTAGCATACGACCACCGACCGTCAGAGGCAACTCTGGGACCAATCGTTTTTCACGGCAATCCCCAGATTTGCCAGCACGGATTGTGAAGTTGCAATTCTTTTCTCGAATTGGCATGCTGCATGCAGCATAGCCGGAGACTTAACTTGAATAAACAACGACGGCGAATCGACGGGATCATTCTGGAACATTTATGTTTAAGAATAGACCTGAGCGATCCGCCGTTGTTTTTTGTTCAGTCTTCCCTGTTTGCTGTGTCCGGTTCACATCCCTAGGCTACCTTTACTGGTTGCGGATGTAAAATCACCGTCGCTTCGCCGGCAATCGCCCAGCCTTCTTCAGTTTCAACCGGTCCGATTCCGGGGCCGCCGTACGAGATCGCATTACTATGCCACAGGACAGCCCAGTTGAAGCCGGGCGGCGGAGCTAAGAGCGGTTGGGAAAGTACGGTCAAATGTAAATCGGGCCCGAAGTTCGCCAGCACCAATCGGACTGCTCCCTCCTCGCCAGCGTATCGCACGGCCAAACAGTCGGCGCTTAACACCGCGGTTTCCAAGGCTTCGCTGCTTTGTTGGCGGAACACCGGATCTTCGCGCCGCAGTTTTAATAGATCGATGTGCAAATCATAAATGTGTCGATGTTTCTCGCGCTCGGAAAGGTCGAGCCGGCTGCGAGTCATCGTTGCAATATCGCATGGGTCGGCCAGTTCTCGCTTTGCCTCTGGTGTGCTTGATGCGGGAAATTGGGAAAGAAATTCCGCTCGGCCCCGGCGCACCGCATTGGCCATGTCGCCCGAATAATCGGCGAAGTACAAAAACGGGGTCGACGCGGCGAATTCCTGCCCCTGAAAAAACATGGGTGTTTGCGGGGCCAAAAGCCAGAGCGCGGTAATTGCTCGATACCGTCCCGGACTTGTCAACTCGTGAAGTCGCTGGCCGGTTTGTGAGTTCGAAACTTGATCGTGATTTTGGATGAAGTTCACAAATGCTGTGGCCGGCAGCCCTGTGGTCGGTGTGCCTCGCGGCTCGTGGGTCCATACGGCCCACTGCCCTTGATAAATGAATCCGTGTTTGAGAGCGGCGGCCAATTCTTCTGGCGTGCCGCAATAATCGGAATAGTAGCCGGCATTGCTTCCTGTGACTCGAACTCGCGCGCTGTGGTGAAAGTCGTCATTCCATACTACGTCCATATCGAAGCCGCCTTGACTGGCGGGCTTAACGGTCCGTGCTTCGCCGATGGCATTCTCGGCCACTAGATAAATGGTGCGATCGCCCGCAGCTTCGCGTGCTACTCGGTTCACAGCTGCTAAAATGTGCTCCTTTGAGCAATCGTGAACGGCATGGGTCGCATCGTAGCGATAGCCGTCCAGGTGAAATTCTTCGATCCAATAGCGGGCATTGGCTTCGAAGAATTCTCGTACGGTGCTGCAGTTTGCATCGTCGAAATTGATAGCGGCGGCCCATTCGTTCTTATATCGCTTGGATTGGAAATTGTCGGCGAACTCGGCCAAGTAATTATCGACGTTGCCGAAATGGTTGTAGACCACATCTAAAATCACGGCCAAACCGGCCCGATGAGCTTCGTCGACGAAGCGCCTGAAATCGTCCGGTCGACCGTACAAGCGGGTCGGCGCGAATAAGCTGACGCCATCGTAACCCCAGCCGAATCGGCCCGGAAAATCCGCAACGGGCATTACTTCAATCATCGTAATACCGATGCGGGCAAGTTCGGCAAATTCACGAGCAGCGGCAGCGTACGTTCCCTCCGGAGTGAACGTGCCCAAGTGCATTTCGTAGATGACTTGTCCGCGCGGGCCGACGCCTTTCCAATTTGCGTCCGACCAGGGGAAGGTGCGGGAATCGATAATTTGCGACAGGCCTGCCGGTCCATCGGGCTGAAATCGCGAGGCGGGATCGGGCAAAATGCGATGGCCGTGATCCAGTTTGAACCCATATCGGGCGCCGGCTTTGGCCCGATCGGTCAGTAGTGAGAAGTAGCCATCGCCTTCTTCCTGTAGTCGCAATTCTTCTTGCGACGACGAGTTGGACGAATCTACTGCTAACACAACATGAACTCGCAGCGGCTTGGGCGCCCAAACGCGGAACGAGATTTTGCCGTCGGACAATACTTCTGCACCTATGGGAAGTCGGCGGTCGGTTTGATGCCCCCGGGATTTATGCATAGGCATAGCGGCCTAGTGGAATAACGGCCAAAACGATGTTACGGGCAGTACGCTCGGCATAATACTTACCGCCTATTTGGCCCGAGCAAAAGCCGGTCGCAGGACTGCACAAGCTATGCCAAAGGCGAATAACGCTTGATAGTCGCTAAAGATCTGAGACGGCCCTTAATCGTACCGCGAAATTGCCTGGTAAGTAGGGTCGAGATAATTCCCTTGCCGGGTCGGGAACGATAACTGCATCGTAGAATTGCAGTGAGCCGTAGTATAAGACAGATCATCTCGCCGGCACATCCGACCCGTCGCCAGTTGACGTCAACAAACTTATACTGACTTGTTTTCCGCTAGCGAGCTGAGCATGCCCGCCGATTCACCCGCCGCCATATCGACCCCGACGACCGACGCACATGCCGTCGTAGGAACCGAAAGCGTGCCCCTATGGTACAAGGATGTGGTTATTTACCAGCTCCATGTGCGCGCGTTTTTCGATAGTACGGGCGATGGGATAGGAGATTTTATAGGTCTGACGAGCAAGCTCGATTATCTGCAGGATTTGGGAGTAACTGCGCTTTGGTTGTTGCCGTTTTATCCATCGCCGCTGAAAGATGACGGATACGACATCGCCAATTACACCAACGTTCATCCAGCCTATGGAACGCTCCGCGATTTCAAGGCCTTTCTCCGCGAAGCGCACAACCGCGGCTTGCGGGTGATTACCGAGTTGGTGCTCAATCACACGTCGGACCAGCATCCTTGGTTTCAACGGGCTCGCCGGGCAAAGCCTGGCTCACCGCATCGTGATTTTTACGTGTGGAGCAACACGCCGGAAAAATACAAAGAAGCGCGCATCATCTTCAAAGATTTTGAGCCGTCCAACTGGACTTGGGACCCGGTGGCCAAAGCGTACTTCTGGCATCGATTTTATTCGCACCAGCCCGATCTGAACTTTGAAAATCCGCTGGTCCGCCGCGAACTGCTGGAAACCGTTTCGTTTTGGTTGAACCTGGGCGTCGATGGAATGCGGCTGGATGCTGTGCCGTATTTGTTCGAGCGGGAAGGCACCAATTGCGAGAACCTGCCGGAAACCCACGCGTTTTTGAAAGCGCTGCGGCGGTACGTGGACGAAAACTATCCCGGGCGCATGCTGCTGGCCGAGGCCAACCAGTGGCCGGAAGACGCCATTGCTTATTTCGGCGACGGCGACGAATGCCATACGGCGTTCAATTTCCCGGTCATGCCACGGCTGTTCATGGCAAAGCAGATGGAGGATCGGTTTCCGATTGTCGACATCCTGCAACAAACGCCGGCGATCCCTGCGAACTGCCAATGGGTGCTGTTTTTACGAAATCACGACGAGCTAACGCTGGAAATGGTCACCGACGAAGAGCGCGACTATATGTACCGCGTTTATGCCCATGATCCGCAAGCGCGGATCAACTTGGGCATCCGTCGCCGCTTGGCCCCACTGTTGAATGACAACCGCCGAACCATCGAGCTGTTGCATGGATTGCTGTTCTCGCTGCCGGGAACGCCGGTAATCTACTACGGCGACGAAATCGGGATGGGGGACAATATATATTTGGGGGACCGCGACGGCGTGCGCACCCCAATGCAATGGTCGGCCGACCGCAACGCCGGATTTTCGTTGGCCAATCCGCAGCGATTGTATCTGCCGCTGGTAATCGATCCCGAATATTTGTACGAAACCGTCAACGTCGAAAATCAGCGCAACAATCCGCAATCGCTGTGGTGGTGGATCAAGCGGTTGATTGCCGTACGGAATCAACATCCTGCATTTGGGCGCGGCACTTTAGAATTGCTCTTGCCCGACAACGCCAAAGTACTGGCCTTTGTGCGGCAGTTTGAAGAGGATCGCGTGCTGGTGGTGGCCAACTTATCGCGGTTCTCGCAATATGTCGAACTCGATTTATCAGCCATGGAAGGCTACGTGCCGATGGAATTGTTTGGCCATCACAGTTTCCCACCGATCGGCAAGCTTCCTTATTTGCTGACGCTAGGCCCGCATTCTTTTTATTACTTCAGCTTGGAAAAAACGGTCACGAATACCGACGGCCAGATGGACCACAAAATCGGCCGCATCAATTTGCATTCCAAATGGAGCGAGGTCTTTTACGGCCGGCCCAAGGTTCAATTAGAAGCAGCGCTTCGCATGTGGTTGCCGGCGCATCGCTGGTTTGGCGGAAAGGCGCGATTGATTCAAAACGTCACCGTTACCGAAACCGTGATGTTGGGCAATGGCCGGGCTGCCGCTCAAGCAAAATATCTGGCGTTGGCCAGGGTCGAATACGTGGAAGGGGAACCGGAAACGTATGTCGTGCCACTGGGTTTTGCGACCGGCGAAGATGCAGATCGGCTGGCCGCTCAATCGCCGTCACCTGTCGTATGCCAATTGAATTTGCGCGACACCAAGCAAACGGGAGTGCTGTTTGACGCGACCGGCGATTCGACTTTCACCAGCGCGCTGCTCGATACGCTGCTGCGTCGCCGACGCTGGAAAGGGAGCGAGGGCCAATTGACTGTTTCGCAGTCCGGGGTCCTGCGGTCGTATCTGGCGGACGAAGGTGCACCGATCGCGGCATCTGCGGCCAAAACGGACCAGAGTAATTCGTCGATTATCTATGGCGACAAGGCCATTATGAAACTGTTCCGCCGCGTCGAGCCGGGCGTTAATCCCGATTTGGAAATCGGGCGGTTCTTCGCCGAGCGCTGCGAATTTGTAAATTCACCGCCGCTGTTGGGAGGAATTGAATATCGGTCCAACGGCAACGAACCATTCACCTTGGCAGTGACCCATGCGCTGATTCCGAGGGCGGAAACTGCGTGGCAATTCGCCTTGGACAATTTAAGTCGGTACTTCGAAGAGATACTCACACAGCCAGTGGAAAAGTGGCCGAAATCCGAGGGGCTCGGCAACCGGTCGTTGTGGGATATTGCCGAATCGGTTGCCGCTACGCCCGTCGAGCAATTCGCCAGCGGCTTCATCAAAGCGGCAGCACTATTGGGGCAGCGCACCGCCGAAATGCACGTCGCCTTAGCCTCCGACCCCGCCACACCAGACTTTGCACCGGAACCATTTTCGCAACTGTATCAGCGGTCGCTGTATCAATCGGCCCGCAAACTCGCCACCCAAAACCTCCAGCGGCTACGAAAACAATTGGGCCGTCTCACGCCGCGTGCACAGGAGCTGGGCCGGTCGGTCCTCGATCAGGAAAAATTGTTGCTGGAGCGGTTGCGATCCATCGTCTCACGAAAGATCGTCTCCACTCGCATCCGTTGCCACGGCGATTATCATCTGGGGCAGGTTTTGTACACCGGCAAGGATTTTATGATTATCGATTTCGAAGGCGAACCGGCCCGCTCGCTTTCTGAACGACGCATGAAGTGTTCGCCGCTGCAAGACGTCGCCAGCATGATCCGGTCGTTCCACTATGTGTCGGCGCAAGGATTCAATCACCTGATAGCCACCGGGCTGCACACGCCCGATAATACCGAACCCTTGAAAAATGCCGGAACAACCTGGGCGCTGTCCACCGTGAGTGCGTTTTTGCATGCATATTCGGCTGCTGTCGGCACGACCAGTTTTTTCCCGACCGCCCGCGAGGACCGGGAAATGCTGCTGAATTTTTATCTATTGAACAAAGCCGTGTACGAAATGGGCTATGAATTGAACAACCGACCCGATTGGGTTGAAATACCCCTGGCCGCGACGGTTTATTTGCTGTCGAACAAAACGTGAAATGCCGCACGCATCCAAAATTTTGCCGCGTTGCACTTACCGCTTGCAGTTAAAGTCCGGCTTTGGGTTTCTGGAAGCGGGAGAAATTGCCGGATATTTGGAAGCGCTCGGCATCAGCCACGTCTATTGCTCCCCTTATTTGCAAGCGACGCCGGGAAGCACGCACGGTTACGACGTGCTGGACCATCAAAGCGTGAACGCCGAGCTAGGCGGTACGATGGGGCACGAACAATTCTGCAACACGCTGGGAAAACATCATCTGGGTCAAGTGCTCGACGTAGTGCCTAACCACATGAGCATTGCGCACAGCGGCAATCGCTGGTGGTGGGACGTATTGGAAAATGGCCCTTCCAGCCAATACGCCGCCTACTTCGACGTCGATTGGGATTCGCAAGAGCAAAAACTGCGAAATCGCGTGCTGCTGCCGATCCTTGGTGATTATTACGGCCGCGTGATCGATGCCAAAGAGATTCGTGTGGAGCGCGACGGGGGTTCGTTTCAAGTACGATATGCTGATCACACCTTGCCACTGGCGCCGCCAACGCTAGACGAAATTTTATCGACCGCAGCCGACACAACCGGCTCCGACCTGCTAGCCTTCGCGGCCGATATTGCGCGCCACCTGCCCACGGCCGATCGAACCGACCGCCGCAGCGTAAATCGCCGCCATCGCGATAAAGAGATTTTGCGCCGGCTGTTAAAACAGGAATTGCAGGAGCATCCTGAATGGGCAGTAGCCGTGGACAAGGTACTGGCGGACATCAACAACTCCAGCGATCTGCTCGATAAACTGCTGGAACGGCAGAATTACCGGCTGGCATTCTGGCGGATGGCCAAGCAGGACCTCGATTATCGCCGATTTTTCGATATCAACACGCTCGTCGGATTGCACATGGAAGACGAGCGCGTGTTTAACGACACGCACACATTGGTGCTGCATTGGTTGGACCATGGCGTCGTCGACGGATTGCGAATCGATCATCCCGATGGCCTGCGCGATCCGCAGCAGTATTTTCAGCGATTGACCACAGCGGCGCCGCACGCTTGGATCGTGGCCGAGAAAATTTTAATGCCGGAGGAGCGCCTCCCCGAAACCTGGCCAATCGCCGGCACGACAGGCTACGATTTTCTGAATCAAGTCTTGCGGTTGTTCATCGATCCTCGTGGAGAGACACCGCTGACGGAATTCTACGCGGAATTCACGGGCGAGTCGACCGACTACCCAACACTTGCCCGGGACAAAAAACATTTGGTGATGCGCGACTTGTTTGCCAGCGATCTGAATCGTCTGACGGCGCAATTGGCGGACGTTTGCGAAAACAATCCCCGCTACCGCGATTACACCCGCCGCGATTTGAATTCCATGCTTCGCGAGGTCATCGCCTGCCTTAGCGTGTATCGGACCTATGTGCAGGCCGACGAAAATCGGATTTGCGACACCGACAAACGCTACATCGACGAAGCGATCGACGGGGCCAAGGCTAACCGTCCCGATTTGGACGCCGCGCTGTTCGAGTTCTTCCGGCGCATTTTGAAGTTGGAAGTCCACGGCCAAGTGGAGGCCGACCTGGTCATGCGGTTTCAGCAGAGCACCGGGCCGGTGATGGCCAAGGGAATCGAAGACACGCTGTTTTACAATTACAACCGTTTCGTTGCGCTTAACGATGTCGGCAGCGAGCCCAATCGTTTCGCAATTTCGCCCGAGGATTTTCACTGCCGCAATCAGGAAACGGTGACCGGGCATCCGCACACGATGTTGGCCACCACCACGCACGACACCAAACGTGGGGAAGATGTCCGCATGCGACTGGCGCTGTTGTCGGAGATGCCGCAGCGCTGGGCAACCGCAGTCCGTGCCTGGTCGCAAAAGAACGACCGACATCGCACACAATTTCAGCCGGACCGAAATTTCGAATATCTGTATTATCAAACGCTGGTGGGCGCGTGGCCTATCGATGTTCAGCGGATGCGTTCGTATTTAATCAAGGCGGCGCGCGAGGCCAAACAACATACGTCCTGGAACACCCCGAGTGATGATTACGAAGCTGCGCTGAAGAAATTCGTGGAAGGAACGATGTGCGATGAGCAGTTCTGCGTCTCGGTCGAAGCTTTCGTTAAAGAGCTGACACTGCCCGGCCGTGTGAATTCACTAGCGCAAACGCTCCTCAAACTTACTGTGCCGGGCGTACCGGATATTTATCAAGGCTCCGAATTGTGGGACGTGCGTTTGGTCGATCCGGACAACCGTACTAAGGTCGATTTTGAATGTCGTCGGCAACTCCTTGCGCAACTGAAAGAAATGAAACTGGACGAAGTTTTATCCCGATGGGACGAAGGTGTGCCGAAACTATGGACCATCTATCACACGTTAATGTTACGGCAATCGCATCCGGAAGTTTTTGATTCCGGCAGTTATGAACCGCTCGCGGCTACCGGCAACAAAGCGCAACACGTCGTGGCGTTTATCCGCGCTGGCACAATAGCGACCATCGTGCCCCGATTAGTGCTCACTCTGGCTGGAAATTGGGAAAACACTTCGATCGAACTATCGCCGGGCGATTGGCACAACATCCTCACCGGCGATGTCGTGCCAGACGGCCGCCGCTTGTTGGCTGAGCTGCTAAATCGCTTTCCCGTGGCTCTGCTGATGCGAGCCGACGCGGCGAGCCAGTGATCGACACTTCTGACACGACGGGCGGGGTACAAAAAAAGACATTCTACTTTTTGCGATTCACAAAGAGCGGGCGAAGGGACCCGAACCCTCGACATCCAGCTTGGGAATCGCCCTCGGCCACACCTTAAAAACCTTGAATCTCCCGAGGAATTGTGATTCTATCGCGTGAGCAATCTATGAGCTGCGCAAAATTCCGACCCGCGAATTGACCATTTCGCGGAAAATTAATTCAGTCGGGGTGAGAACATACTTCAAAGTGCTTGACGATCCGCTGAACCTGGTGTTGTATTGTAATTTCTGAAACGGTGCGGCCATTGGAGCCGCGGGCTCTGTTCTTCCGGCCAAGGCGAGGACTCTTCGATGGCGACCGACAAAGAATTCCGTTGGACACGACGTGCTGTTCTCCGATCCGCGGCCACAGCGACGGCGGTTGCAGCGCTGCCAAGTTGGTTCTTGGAGTTTTGTCCTTCCCAAGTGTTAGCCGAGGAGAAGTCCCCAAACGAGCGGCCAAAGATTGCGCTTGTCGGTTGTGGTGGGCAAGGAACTGCTGATGGGAAGTCGGCCCAACGGTTCGGCGACATCGTGGCCGTCTGTGATGTGGATGCGAGCCACTTAGACAAGGCCCGAGAGACTTTTAAGGGTGCGGCCGGTTATCACGACTACCGCGAAGTGTGCGACCTACCGGATCTGGACGTCATCATCAATGGTACGCCAGATCACTGGCACACGCTCGTCAACCTGCGAGCCATCCACCGCCACAAGGACGTCTACAGCGAAAAGCCACTGGCGCTGACAATCGATGAAGGGAAACATGTTGTCACCGCGGTGAAGAAAAGCGACCGCATCCTGCAGACCGGTAGCCAGCAGCGGAGCGACAAGACGTTTCGTCTAGCCTGTGAATTGGTGCGCAACGGCCGGCTGGGGAAGGTCGAACGTGCTAAGGTGTGGTTACCGCATGGACTCCGCGAAGGCCCTTTTAAGACGAAGCCGGTACCAAAAGATCTCGACTGGGACTTCTGGCAGGGTCAGACGCAGTCGGTCGAATATGTGCCGGAACGTTGTCACTCGAAGTTCCGCTATTGGTGGGATTATTCCGGAGGAACAATGACCGACTGGGGCGCGCACCACAACGACATTGTCCTGTGGGGTCTTGGGAAGGACCGCAGTGGCCCGGTCAGCGTGAAAGGCGAATCGCTCGTTGAACAGATTCCCGGCGGCTATACTGCTGCCAGTCAATATCGTGTAAAGTACGTCTACGGCAACGGCGTGGAGCATTCCTGCTGCAGCACGTCGGCCAACGGCCCGGCCGGTGCGGTTGTCAGCGCGCCCAGTCCTGGTGAAAAGTATCACGGCGTGCAGTTTGAAGGGCCGCAGGGATGGATCTTTGTCACTCGCGAAGGCAAGATTGAGGCCAGTGATCTAGCTTTGCTTAATGCGCCGCTTCCCTACGATGCCGAGCGGCTTTACGTCAGCGACGATCACATGGGCAACTTCTTTGAGTGCGTCAAGACGAGGAAGCCGCCGATCTGCGACGTCGAGATCGGTCATCGCTCGGCGTCAGTGTGTCACCTCGGGGTGATCGCCATTCGTCTCGGCCGGGCGCTCCAATGGGACCCGCAGGCGGAGACCTTTCCGAACGACGCTGAGGCTACCAGCATGCTCGCTCGCGAAATGCGGAAGCCTTATACTTATGACGAGGCGTGATCCGAACCACATCGTCGGTGCGGTCTGCTGAACTGCAGTTGCTTTTCGGCGTGCTTTGGTCGTCAAAATCAACGTCGCGTGCCAGACGGCGCAGAAAGATAGTTTTAAGTAACGCCTGGGATACCCCTGAAATTGGGTGCGTCGGACGTTTCGATCACCGACGCGCGGGTCGGCGTGTTGGACGAAGGCAATCCGCGACCAGCCAGCAATACAGTGGGAAGAGCAGGCGCTTGAGGTTCTGCACGATCGCGCACAGGGGTTGATCAAAGACCCTTGTCGGGTGATGACCGACGCGGCCTTGATCGCTGCCGATTCGTCTTTGGATTTGCTCATCCACAACGACCCAGAACAAGCTCGGGTCGAGGCCGATTCGCAGCGGCGTCGACGAGGCATGCTCGATCCGTGGAAGCGACCGGACTAGAACTCGATCTCAAAAATGGTTCGTTTTCCAGCGCATCCTGGAAGCGAGCGCTGTCGTACACCGGTCGAGGTGCACGAGGTACGCCACATATACGCGAAAATGATTTATTCCTTCGCTGGTCGCCAATCGTTATCACCAGTCGTCCCTCAGTTCAAAGGCTGCCCAGGATTTGGGGGACAAGAGGCCGCCGGTGTCTGGGGGCAGGAGTCATAGTAGGTACTGGCCGTACCCGTAACAGACCTCATATCAGGCTTCGGACCGTTCGGACAGTCTTCCAGAATTCGCATCATTTGATGAATCCCCCTCCATTTGAGTCCGGTGGACGATTTGCCTATCTCGTTGAACACATACAGTGAGGTATGTTTGCTAATAACGACAGCCGGCGTCAATATGATAGCGTCCTCAAGAATTTTGGCCCTACATGTCAATGCAAGTTGAACGGATTAGTACGAAAGCCGAGTTGGAGACGCTGCGCACACAATGGAATCGACTCGCCGGCGATATACCATTTCGTCGCTTCGAGTGGCTAGCAACGTGGTGGAAGCATTATCGCCAGCCGCGCTGGGACCTGTTCGTCATCACGGCGCGCAATGAAGACGGCGAGCTGGTAGGACTATTGCCACTTTATTTGAACAAAACGTTGTTGGGCGGCCGTGTGTTACGTTTCCTCGGCAGTGGTGAAGTGTGCAGCGACTATCTCACGTTGCTGACTGCGGAGGGAATGCAACGCGAAGTGGCTGCCCAAGTTGGCAATTGGCTCGCCGATGAAGCCAGGGCGAAGTGGGATTCACTCGAACTTGTCGGACTTGATGGAAGCGATGCGACTATCAGCTTACTAGCGGAACATTTGCAGTCCTGCCGCTATGACGTCCATTTCCGCCCTGGTGAAAACTGCTGGCGGCTCGAACTTCCATCGACTTGGGCTGATTTTGTGGCTTCACTCTCCAAGTCGCGCCGAGAACGTGTGCGCAAGCTTCAACGCCGGAGTTTTGATGCCGGCCGCGTTACCAGTGGCGTCCTGGAAAACCCTGACGAGTTCGACTGCTATTTTGATCGCTTGTTCGAGTTACATCAGAAGCGACGCAACAGTTTAGGAGAACCCGGCTGTTTTGCGTCCAAAGAATTCGAGTCGTTTCACCGCGACGTGATGCAGCAGATGCTTTCGCTGGGCATATTGCGATTATGGTGGACGAATTTGGACGGCACTCCGGCCGCGATCGAATACACTCTTAAAGGCGGCGACACGGTTTATTTCTATCAGAGCGGCATCGAACCGCAGCTGTCAAAAGAGTATCCAGGATGGCTCAGTACGATCTGTTCATTCCGCGCATCCATCGAACAGGGTGTTCGGTATTTTGACTTCATGCGCGGCGATGAGGCATACAAGGCATCCTGGGGTGCAACGGTGCGTCCGTCAACCGAACTGCGAATCGTCGCTCCACGAATTGCCCCACGCCTACGTTATTCGGCATTTCGCACCAGGAAACTGCTAGGTCGTTTCAAGCGTGCCGTCAAAAATCGTTTCCGCGGTAGCAAGCGACTTGATAGCAGTGCTAACCAAAACAGGATCGAAACTGCGGAACCAGAACTCGTCGGTTCGCCTGCGGAAACTTGACATTCATCTCACATCTGTTGCTTCGCCTTCGTATAAGGGCCGATCACGCGGCTCCTGACAACGAGTAACGGCAGCGACGATCTGGGATAACGGTCGGATCCTCTGCAGAAGTAAAGTTGCGAATCTGGGAGGTAAGGCCGGATATAAGACCGGCTAAGAAAAAGACTAAAATGTTTACCCCATCAATGATGCTCGTGTCATGGAACATGGCATTGGCCATGTAGATCCCCATAATGACCATGAACACTAGTCCGATCTGTCGAAGCGGCAACGAGGCAGAGTGATTGTTCCACAGGGCCCAGGCGTTAGAGATCCACAAAACTAACAACAGCACGAACAATCCCGTACCAGCCAATCCAGTATCCGTAAGCAAAGCTAGGAAAGTATTGTGCTGCACGTAAGGTCGCGATTTTTCCAGAGGCAGCTCGCTGGACCGATCCGCAAGGTATGGCAGCCTTTCGCGATCGTATTGGCCAAAGCCAAACCCGAATAGCGGTTGATCGAGAAACATATTCCAAGCGACATTGGCAAGGATCGGCCGTAATTCGACGGATTCGGCGGATGCTGCGGCGTCAAGTTTCTCGTCGCGCTTGATGTTCAAGAAGCTGTCCGCCTTCATAACGAATGTCACGAGTAGAACCGCCGATCCAGCGCCGACCAGCAGGACACGCCATTGTCCCGGCAGGATCAGTGCCAAAAAAATGACTCCTGAGAGAGCGCCACCCAGCCAGACACTGCGTGTCAGAGTCGCCAGAAATGCAGCACTTGCTATCGCTGAAAACAGCAGCAGCAACAGCTGTCCAATCCGACCCAGCCGCGGCCAAAGCATCAGCGCCGACATTACTGCGGTAGTGAGATAAATTCCCAAAGCGACTGGATTCAGAAATGGTCCTCGGGCACGACCAAAGTATTGATGCGTCGGCGATGCGATATACTCAGGAAACACGAGCGACCACTGGCCTGCAGCCTCAGTAAGAGCGGTGATCGTAAGATAGACACCAAATAGCGCAAAAGCGACAAACACTCCCCGGATGGTTCGTTCGTTTAATTGCGATTGGCGAGCAATCCAATAGATCGACCCCGGCACAAGCCAGTAGATCACCAAATGTGCCAGCGGTTCTCCTTTTTCAAACTTCCAGTCATGCGTAAAGGTACTAAGTGTCAGCACCGCCAGAAGCGCAAATAATGCCCAATCAGCGCGCATTATTGGCTTGGGCTCCGTTGCACCAAATTGACGGCGAAACGCGTAGGAGACAAACAACAAAACCAGAAATGCGCGATCGACCGTGAGCGGTAGCCCCCCCTCACTGTGCCAAAACCAATAGCCGAACGTGCTGCCGACAAGAATGACGGCCATGCAGCCGGCCACCAATGAGCCGCGGAGCATAAACCACACGCCCCAAATTAACCCGCAGATTCCCGCAACCAGTAGTAGAAATTCCATCGAAATCCAACGGCTAAAAGTTAGGCAACAGACGCCATGGGTCCGCTAAGCGATAGGACCGGAGCGGTCTTAGCCGATGTGCGGAGTGAATTAGACTTAGGAATAAAATGCCGTTCAATCAAACGGTGGAATATGTACGCCACGGCCAATGATAAACCAAGAGTTAGTGGCAACACGCCAAATAACGTCACGATATTGCCGCGTATGCCAGCGCGAAAAAAGGCGAAGCTAATTCCCTTGGCGATCAACGGGTGGCACAGATAGACGCTGTAGCTCATGCCGCCAACACGCCGTAATGGGCTCAGCAATGATGCTTTCTTCAACCGTTGGTCGTACGGATACAGAAACGACATTGCCAATGCAAAACTATAGGCCACGAACCTTTCTGTGTCATGGTTCGGGTAAAACTCCAATAATTGGCGTGGACTGTGTAGTGAAATCAGTATGCCCAGAAGCAGTACGGCATTAATCCAAGGAATTTGCGCTGCCGTCGCTCGATTCACACGGTAGTACAGCAAAATCCCTGCGGCAATTTGGAACCAACCGCCATCGAATAGCGAGCCTTTTACTTCCCAACCGCACCGCCAAGTAATGGTTTTGCCAACTAGAATTATGGCCGTCACCACGACCGCTGCTGTGAAGATACGACGTGAGGCAAACAGCAGAATCAATGCGGCCATAATGTAGAACTGTTCCTCATAACACAGCGTCCAAGTATTGGGCAATAAATGGGTCGCGTTGCCACCGAAGATGGTATGACGCCATGATTCTGTCAGCGTCAGATTGCCCAACCATTCCCACGCGCTCATTTTGTCCGGATTCGGTACGGTGAAAATCCCATCATGAATCAGCCCTGGCCAGCGGGTATTTAAGGCCAAAATAACGATCGTGGACAATCCGATGGCCGTCCAATATGGCGGATAGATTCGCCAAAATCGACGCTTGGCAAATTCCACGACGCCTTTGTCCCGTCGGGCGTGAAGCGTCGCCATGATGCAATAGCCACTGATCACAAAGAAAATTGGCACGCCAATCCAAGCATGGGCGGCCAACCACATGCCTAGTGAACCGATGTTATTTACACTTCCCGATTGGTCCACGAAATAATATCTTGCCTGCTGCATCGTCGTGTGAAACACGACCAGCATAAGGCAGCACACTCCGCGCCACATATCGAGCGATTCGTAGCGGCGTGGCTTCGCAGTCGGAACCGTTCTCAACGACGGAGCCGACGGTGCCACGGCATGGTTTTCACCCGGCATACTTCTTTCAAGCGTTAAGCATGCGGACATCCTGCAGCCCCTAGTAATCGAGCCGAAAGACTATTGGACTCGGAATCCTGCGATAAGTCGCAAACATAATGCCGGGCGCTACAGCGTCATCCGGACGCCGCCCGAGCGACCGCTGCAAGTGATGCCCTATGTGTGAGATAGGTGCATTTATTCTCAATTGCCTTCAGCGGAAGGGTCCGTTTTGCCAATGTTTACTAAACGCAACCTCACGTTACGGCAATCGCCAATATGTGGCAAAAATTGGACCCCGCCCGCCGAAGCGTCCCGGTTAGTGCGTACTAAACTTACAAACACAGAAACAGCGATTTTTTTAGATCGGCTTTCTCTAATCACCGGCTGGCTGCGATGTGTCTCAAACTGCGTTACCTGTGTTCATTGGTCGAATTGCGCGACATGTCGTCGGCATGGGACGACCTCTGGAATCGAAGTGCCTGCGATGCTCCAATTGCCCGCGCCGAGTTACTCGCACTTTGGATTGAGACGTATGCTGCCGAGGCAAACTTCCTAGCGACTGTCGTCGAAGCAGACGGTCAGTTCGTAGCGGCATTGCCATTGATCGGCGGCCGCAAGGCAAAGTTGTTTCGCGCCGGCATGTTTCCGCCAAAAGAATGGTCACGTTGCGGAGGATTGCTCTGGGACCCGACAGCGGGCTCCGAATCTTTGGACGTACTTGTTCGCGGTATACAGAAGTCTCCATCGAGTGTCGTGTGGCTCGACGGGGTGCCGTATAAAGAGCCACGTTGGACAGAATTCCTGAAGAGTTTGTCGCGTGCGAAATTGCTTTGGAATCTGCAGAAGCAAGACGAAATAGGTATCGTCGATTGCGATGGCGACTGGGAGACCTTTCAAGCGAAATGGTCGGGCAATCATCGCCGGCACATGCGCAAGGCTGTACGGAAAGCCGCATCGGAGGGTGCCCTGGAACTCAAGATCGTACGAGACTTCGATTCGGCAGAAGAGGTTGAAGAGCTTGTCAAACGTGGATTTGAAGTCGAAGACCGCAGTTGGAAAGGAAACGACACAAAAACCTCAGTCCTAAAAACGCCGGGCCGCCTAAGCTTTTTTATTCGACAGGCTCAGCAATTGGCACTATGGAATCAGTTGCAATTGGTGTTCTTGATTTTTAACGGCCAGCCTATTGCTTTTGAATTCGGCTGGATCGCCAAAGAAGTTTATCTTACGCCCAAGGTCGGTTACGACGAATCTTTCAGCCGCTTTAGTCCTGGACAGTTGCTACGTTATCTGCTCTACGAACGGTTTCATATCGAACGCAGCGTTAGATATGTCGATTTCGCAGGTGAACTATCTGACGCCACGGCCAAATGGTCCACCAGAATATACCCCGTTGGACGCCTAGTTTTTGAGTGCGGCTCGCTGTTCGGCCGCACATTGGTCAAAGCATACAGCTGCTACCGCGGGAAACGTGCTTCTACTGGCATGAAAGTCGTCTTTCAAAGCATCGAAGTTCCATCGCATACATCAATGGAGCTGGAACTTGCTTGACTTGCTGTTATGATTCCGCCGCTGCTCTTTGAGAGCAGCCGAAATATTACGTTCTAAGCTAACCGGTCCCGCCAACGTTCCCGCAGTTATATTCGCTCCCTAGCAAAATCACTTTGAACGCGCGTTAGCGGCTTTCAATTCCAGCCTCAAGTAACTCGCAATTTTCTCCGCAGTTTCTAGCGAGAGCGAACGCGCAGCCGACCGAACTGGCGATGTTGGGAACAATGTTTCACGCGCCTGTTGCGGTGCCGGTTGTCATTGAACGTCGGTCACCACATGCTGAGGCGCTTGTTGCATAAAAGCAACACTAATTGACCCTAACCCGTTAGATTTAGAACGGCATTTTGTTTGCAGTTGATTTGATCCTGTACCTTGGAGACTCAATCGCATGAATGAAATTGACAATGATACGGATTACTGGATCACCCACCTGGCGCTAGAGCACGATCGTCGGTTTCAAGCCGCAGGCGGCGGGCAGTGGATCGCGCTCGCAATCGTTGTGTTCGGTGGCCTGACGTTTCTTTGGGTGCTGGGCGCCTTCACGCGATAACTCAGCCGCCGAGACCGCCCGCAATGACTATCAGACCAAGAGAAGCCGACACTGCAAGCCCGGTCGACTACTGCGCTGGGCAGTTCATCTGTTTCAGAATCAACCGCAACGGGCCACTCGGGCGGAGTGTAATTGAGGGCCTTGGAACAATCGCCTGATCCGGACCTAATTCCAAATCGAAATGCTGCAGCACCATGGCGACGATGAGTTGCATCTCAATCATTGCGAACTCATTGCCGATGCACTGGTGCGGGCCGCCGAGAAATGGAAAGTAAGCGCCCTTGGGGCCTTGGGCGTTCTGGGCTGATGCAAATCGTTCCGGATCGAATTTGTCCGGCTCGGGCCAAACGCCAGGATGCCGGTGAGTAACGAACGGAACCAGTACGATCATCGACCCTCGCGGAATATGAAAACCGCCAATCTCGTCGTCGGCGACGACGTGGCGCACCAATGCCCAGATCGGCGGATACAACCGCATCGACTCCTCGATGACCGTACGTGTGGTATTGAGATGCGCCACATCGGCGAACGTCAAGACGCGTTTCCCAAGCACCCTCTCGACTTCTGTACGCGCCCAATGCAGAATCGAGGCATGAGTCGCTAGCAAGTACCAAGTCCAGGTAAGGGCGGTGGCCGAGGTTTCGTGGCCGGCGATGAGGAATGTCAGCGATTCGCTGCGAAGCTGGTCATCGGTCATGGACTCACCTGTCTCCTCATCGCGGGCCTGCATCAACATCGATAGCAAATCGCCGTGATCACGTCCTTCGGCTCGCCGCTCTCGGATGAGCGCCAACACGAGTTCGTTCAGGGTTCCTACGGCCTGCTTGAAACGACGATTGGTTGCAGTTGGAACCCAACTGGGCAGGGTCGTGAACGGACGGTTGAATCGCGCCTCCAGATACCGTCCTACGTCGGAGAACATCTTCCCGACGCGATCGGCCTCATGGCTTACATCCCGGTCGAAGAGTGTGCGGCTGGCGATGGCCAGCGCCAGCCGCGACATCTCGGGGCCGATCTCGACGGCTTTCCCCGCCACGGCGTCCACACCCCAACGAGACAAAAGCTGGGACGTGGCATCCACCATCACGTTCGCGTAGCCGGCGAGCCGCTGGCGAAGGAATGCCGGATGGGCCAACCGCCGTTGCCGCAGCCAAACAGCTCCCTCGGAGGCGACGAGGTTGTCGCCGAATAGTCGGCCGACAAGCCGGTAGTGCCACCCGCGCAGGTAGTTTTTCGGATTGTCGTAGAGGACCCGCCGGACGTGATCCGGGTGGTACAGGAAGTGAATCAGTACCGGTCCGATGCGGAAGCGTAACACGTCGCCGAACCGCTCGCGAGCACGTAGATGGAAGCCAAGCGGGTCGCGCAGCAGTGTACGGAGGTGGCCATCTGGCCAGGAAAACAACTCCGTGATGCCAGGAGCTCGAGCCATCAATGACTTCCTTCCCGCACTACCCCACTCGGAGTGAGACAGTTCTTGTGTATCCCCGGCCGCCGGAATGGGCAATTCTGGCTATTAGAACTGTTCGGCAGAGCACACTCAAGCTTTCGTTTCGGTCGGCATTCAGGTCTCGACATTGATTGCGAAAATGGTTTGTTTGACGAAGCATCCAGCGGGAAAGAATCTGCCCAAAATGCCAGTCCGAGAAAACGGATGACTTCGGCACATTGGAGCCGTGTCTGCAAACGTACGGGTTTTGAGAATCGCCGCGCGGGTCAAAACGGGTCCATTCTCGGTGGAATCAAAAACTAGCGAGTTGATGACACGGTGCCGTGAACAGCATAATGTGCCAATGGGTGGAATCTATCGAACGATTTGCTCAAATGTGTGTTGCCATTCAAACGGGCCCCAATGCCGTCCAGACCTCTCATTCGCGGGATTCTCTAATTCCGACTGGAATAAGATTTGCATAGATTATCACGACGTTCGGGCTGGCCGGGGGAGCACATGGTCGCGATATATTCGAATCGCTAGTATGATTACCGTATCGTAGCTTTACAATCTATTGGCATTCCTTCCAAGATGCTCAGAGGTTTATGTGATCCGCCAGTTGTCCAAATTTAGCCGCCCCGAAAGAGTCGAATCTGCTGACTCGAGATTCCGATCCGATGTGATCGTTGGACTTTCGGCTGAACCTAAGCGGCTCCCTTGCAAATACTTCTACGATCAGCGCGGCTCAGCGCTGTTCGATGCCATTTGTCATTTAGATGAATATTATCTCACACGCACCGAACTGGAGATTATGGACCGGTTTGCGCCTGAAATGGCCCGAGAGATTGGAGAGGAAGCGACCCTGATCGAATTTGGAAGTGGCAGCAGTGTCAAAACCCAACTGCTCCTAGAGCAGTTGGATACTTGCGTTTACATCCCAGTGGATATTTCTCGCAAACAATTGCAAATCTCGGCTCGCCGATTATCGCGTCTTTATCCCCAAATTGCAGTACGCCCCGTGTGTGCGGACTTTACGGAGGATTTTAAGTTGTCGTCGCCCCTGGGAGAGCTTTCGCGCCGCGTGATTTACTTTCCAGGCTCTACGATCGGCAACTTTGAGCACGACCATGCTGTGGCATTGCTTAGACGCATTGCCATGCTGGGTGGGCCGTCCGGAGGCCTCGTGATCGGTATTGATCTGCAGAAGGATGCATCCACCATTGAGGCGGCCTACAATGATGCGCAAGGAATTACAGCGCAGTTTAACTTGAATTTATTGCTGCGAATTAATCACGAGCTTGGCGGCAACTTCGAACTAGCGCAGTTCGACCATTTGGCATTTTACGACAAGGCTTACAATCGCGTCGACATCCGCCTCGTTAGCCGCCGCAACCAGAAGGTGGAGATCGGGTCGGACGTGTTTGATTTTCGTGCAGGCGAGCCCATTCATACGGAATACTCTCACAAGCACACGATCGAACAGTTCGAAGGAATTGCAGCCGAAGCCGGCCTCCGCTTGCAAAATTGTTGGATGGATAATCGGCAGTATTTCGCCGTTTTGTTTCTGACGTGGTAGCTCGCAGATGAGCACGATCACCCAATCACTTCCGCAGACTGGCGAAAGCCAATTGGCCGCCCGATACGCCGCCGTCCGTCGATTCAGTCAGGACCTGTGCGCGACGCTGGAACCGGAAGACTGTTGCATTCAGTCGATGCCGGATGTAAGTCCTACTCGCTGGCATTTGGCCCACACGACCTGGTTCTTTGAGACATTTATTTTAGCGAGCCAGCCTGCCTACAAGCCGTGCCAGGCTGAATACAGCTTCCTGTTCAATTCCTACTACAACGCCATCGGCAAACAATTTCCCAGGGACCGCCGTGGATTGCTCTCTCGGCCGACGGTCTCCCAAGTGTTTGAATATCGCCGCGAAATCGACGAGCGGATGATGCAATTGCTGTCGGATGCTAGTTTTGAATCGCAGTCATTGCGCGACCGGGTCGAATTGGGTTTGCACCATGAGCAGCAACATCAGGAGTTAATGCTGACTGATATCAAGCATGTGCTTTCGTGTAACCCTATGTACCCGACTTACCGACCTGGGAATTTTGCGTCGGCGCAAGCGCCCGATCAAGGTTGGATGAAATTCAAAGAAGGCCTTTACCGGATCGGATACGAGGGAAGTGATTTTGCTTACGATAATGAGCAGCCGCGGCATCGAGCATTCTTAGAAGCATTTCAAATCAGCAATCGACTCGTCACATGTGGTGAATATTTGGACTTCATGAATGATGATAGTTACAAGCGGACAGAACTATGGCTGGCCCAAGGTTGGGGGCAAGTTAATGAGCGCGGTTGGCACGCGCCTTTGTATTGGCACAACGTCGATAATCAGTGGCACGAATTTACGCTGGCTGGCCTAAAGCTGCTCGACATACAGCGACCCGTTTGCCATCTGAACTACTTTGAAGCAGATGCGTTCGCCCGCTGGGCTGGTGCACGTCTGCCGACCGAAGCTGAATGGGAGGTCGCCAGCGAGAATATTTCCATTAAGGGAAATTGGGCTGACACATTGCTGCCATCCGGCCTGGCGATTCACCCCTCGCCATTGCCAGCCGACAATTCGCAACTGTCACAAATGTTCGGCACCGTTTGGCAATGGACAGCCAGTCCGTATAGCGCGTATCCAGGTTATCGCGCCGCCGAAGGTGCTCTGGGAGAATACAATGGCAAGTTCATGTGCAACCAATATGTGTTGCGCGGCGGCTCATGTGCCACGCCGTCCAACCATATTCGCCGCACCTATCGCAATTTCTTCCCCCCGGAAGCGCGCTGGCAATTTTCCGGTTTGCGCTTGGCAAAGTAGCGGCTTCCAACAATCGCCACCGGGCATCATCTCTCGGCCAGAACTGCATGGACGAACTGCACAACCATGGAACCTTCGCCAACGGCTGAGGCAACACGCTTAACCGATCCGGAGCGCACATCCCCGGCGGCAAACACGCCCGGGCGTGAGGCCTCCAACAGAAACGGTTGCCGGCGGTAGTTCCATTGCGACGACTGCCCCAAGCTGGGCCCGGTGCGGACGAACCCGCGTTCATCCTTTTCAATCTCCGGCGGCAGCCACTCGGTCCGCGGCGAGGCGCCAATAAAGCTGAACACCGCCGGAACCTTTAATCGTCGCCTCTCCCCGGTCTTGTTATTAAATAGCTCGACCTCATGTAAATGTCCCTCGCCATACATCCGTTTTACTTCGGTGTACAGCATCACCTCAATATTCGGCGTTGGTTCAACCCGATCGGCCAAATAACTCGACATGCTTTTGTGCAAATTGTCTCCCCGCAAGATTAAATACACTTTGCGAACCTGACTTGCCAAGAACATCGCCGCCTGCCCAGCCGAATTGCCGCCGCCAACCACCACGACTTCCGATCCGTGGCACATTTGCGCCTCTAGTGGCGTGGCGGCGTAGTACACTCCGCAGCCTTCAAATTGCGCGCAGCCTTCGGCGCTCAACAGCCGATAGTCCGCCCCCGTGGCAATTAACAAACACTTCGTCCGAACGCTTTCATCCCCATCGATTGCCAGTACCATCTGGCCGTCGTTGAACGCCACGCTGTTAACTTGAGTCCCCACCGGCAAACACGCGCCGAATCGGTTCGCTTGAACCACGGCCCGCTCCGCCAACTCGCTCCCGCTAATGCCGGCGGGAAATCCCAGATAATTCTCAATCCGCATGCTGCGTCCAGCCTGTCCGCCCGGTGCCACGCGCTCCAATACCGCCACGCGCAAACCTTCCGAAGCTCCGTACACCGCTGCCGCCAATCCCGCTGGTCCGCCGCCGACCACAATCAGGTCGTACACCGTTTTCGCCAAAGTCCGCCGCAGGCCAAGTGCCTGCGCCAATTGGAGATTCGAAGGATTGCGCAAGAGCAGCTCCGTCCCCCAAGCAACCACGGGCGTTTCTTTTTCGCTCACTTGAAATTGCGCCAGGAGCTGTTTCACCGCCGGATCCGAATCCAAATCGATCCACGTGAACGGAATCCGATTCTTCGCCAGAAAATCGCGCACCCGAAAAGTGTCCTGCGAATCGCGAGATCCGACAACTCGCAGTCCAACGAATTCACCCGACTCGCGTAATAATTGTCGCCGCGCGATGAAAGCCTGGAGAATAACGTCGGCTAGATCGAGATGGCGGTTCAGCAGCTGGTGCAGCGCCTCGGGAGAGATTTCGAAAACCTCACATTCGCCCCGCGCCACAGCGCTCACCAGCGCCGGGCTGCCCGTCAGTTGCGCCACCTCTCCGGTAAACTCGCCGGGATCATGGACGACGACAGTTTTGGGTGAGTCGCCTGTCTTATCGACGATTTCAACCTGGCCCGATTTGATGATGAAGAAGCAGTAATCGCGCTCCCCTGCTTCAAACAGAAATTCTCCGTCCTGGAAATGCCGGAGCTTGGTGTTCGGGCATTTTGCCAATTCGGCGAGTTGCGCCTCACCGAGCTTCGGGAAAGCGGCAGCCCACAAGTTGTGCTCGGCCATATTTCGACTTCCTTTGGCCAGCGGCCAATTACGCTAGTCCCGCAAGTATGGCGTGACTTCCTCCGGCACTTCCATTTCAATTTCATCGACATAGCACCAAGTCCAGCGCTCGCCCGGTTCGAACGATGCCACCACCGGATGGCCGGCGTGATGAAAATGTTTCGTGGCGTGCCGGCCCGGCGAACTATCGCAGCAGCCCACATGGCCACATGTTAAACAAAGACGCAAATGAACCCAGCGCATTCCGGTCTTTAAGCACTCTTCGCAGCCCATTGATCGTGGCGGCATCGGTTTCAGACCGACCAAATGTTCGCACATCATCGTCGGACCTCCTGAATAATAGTGTTTTTTCCTGTGGCCATAATTTTGGCTCCTTGAGCATGCAGGCTGAGACTTCCCATGATGTGCAACCTCATGTCTGAATCGTAATCCATTTCATACCTTGAATAGAAGCCCCGGAACTTCCGCATGGCTTTCGTGTTAGAACTGTCAAGGGCAACGGACTGAAACGTGGTTTCATTAGAGCTTCGTTTGACTGGACCTAGTTCATCCGCTGCTTTCGCAACTGGCAGTGAATTGGCGGGCAAAGCTGCCTGCGGGCTCAATATTGAAGCCACGAGCGTGATAGGTAATCGGTCAGCGTCAGGCTCATTAGAATTGCCAGCCAGAACAAACCGGCAAACAAGGCTAGCCATGTGATTCGAGCACTGTGCAATAAGTGCATGAAAAATAGTGCCACAAGCGTAGCTTTACAGGTGGCAATTATCAGACCGACAATCGTGTGCCAATTTTGCAAATTACAAAACGACAAACCCACGGTGCCAATCGTCAAGATAACCAAGGCGATATAGACAGCATAATACAAACTCGCAGAAGCAATTTGCTCGGTTGTCTTTATTTTTGACATAGCGTTAACCGCTCAGTAAAACGTGGCGTTCAGCAAAAAGATTTTATCGTCAGTGGAAGATAGGAGACAAATTCAACGACCTTTCACAGCCAACGATCGCGCGTGCCAATTAAATACAGTAGCGGCAACAGGAAAATCCAAATTAAATCGACAAAGTGCCAGTACAGACCCCAGATTTCCACAGGAGCATAATAATGGGGTGAAAAGACATTTCGCCGCGCCATCCAGGCTAGAATTGCGATAATGACGATGCCAATCGTCAAGTGAACGGCATGCAACCCAGTCAGGCAGTAATAGAAAATCAGAAACAGTTGCACTTGACTGGGATGTACGTCAGGAGCTGTCCACTGAACCGGGTCGAACGACAAACCGGGCACTAGCTTGTCACGATAATCGCCGTAATATTCGACGGCCTTCAGACCTAAAAATGCAATTCCCATCAGAGCGGTCAGCCCGAGGCAGCGAACGAGCTTGCGCCGCTGCCCCGATTTCGCGGCTTGCACCGACAGCGCCATAGTGAGGCTGCTCGTCAGCAACACGATGGTGTTGATGCCGCCGATCAGCAAATTGAGCTGCCGACTGGCGGCTTCGAATGACGGGGTATAGGCGACCCGATAGACGGTATAGCCGGTGAATATGGCGCCGAAAACCAGCACCTCGGTCGCCAAAAAGACCCACATGCCCAGCGTGGTCGATTCCTGCTGATGCTGGAGCGAATCGAAATGATGCCACCTGACGCTGGCATTTCTAGTTGCCATGAACATCAGCTCCCAATTCGGCGCTTTGCAGCGAGTATTCGTAAGGTCCGCAATCGACCACCGGCTGCACAGCAAAATTGTGTGTCGGCGGCGGCGAAGGAGTTTGCCATTCCAGGCCCGTGGCCGACCACGGATTAGGCCCGGCTTTCTTTCCACGAAACAACGAATAGATCAAATACGTCAGTGGCAGTGCATAACCGACTGCCAAGATGGAAGCGCCGGCGGTCGACAGGACGTTCAGCACCTGAAATTGTGGATCGTAAACATGCGATCTGCGGACCATGCCTTGATAACCCAATACGAATTGTGGAATAAACGTCAGAATGAATCCGATGAAAATGATCATGGCAGCCACACGACCCCACATTTCCGGATACAATCGTCCTGTGATTTTTGGCCACCAGTAATGCAGCCCTGCCATGTAGGCCATCACCATGCCGCCGACCATGATGAAATGAAAATGGGCGATCACGAAATAGGTGTCATGAACGTGTACGTTCAACCCTAAAGCCGCCAACATTAAGCCCGTCAAGCCGCCGAATGTAAATAATCCGATGAAACCCAAAGCAAACAACATCGGCGTATGAAATGTCACCGAGCCTTTGTAAAGCGTGGCTGTCCAATTGAACACTTTGATGGCCGAAGGCACGCCCACCAGGTAACTCAATAGCGAAAAAATCAGTGCCGAATAAGCCGATTGTCCGGCGACGAACATGTGATGCGCCCACACCAAGAAGCTCAGCACCGCAATGCCGACGCTGGCAAAGGCCACGAACTTGTAGCCAAAAATGTTCTTCCGCGAAAAACAGGTAATGACTTCGCTGATGATGCCCATGCCAGGCAAAATCATGATGTACACCGCCGGGTGCGAGTAAAACCAAAATAGGTGTTGGAACAAAAGCGGATCGCCATCGAGTGCAGGGTCGAAAATGCCGATTCCCCATAGCCGCTCCACGCCCACCAGTATTAACACTGCTGCCAGCACCGGTGTTGCCAACAGCATGATGACGCTCGTGGCATAAAGCGACCAAACAAACAACGGCAGCCGAAACCAAGTCATGCCGGGGGCTCGTAATCGATGAACAGAAACGATGAAATTCAAGCCCGTGAAAATGGAAGAAAATCCTGCAAACACAATGGCCACCAGGGCCGGAACGACATCGGTATGCGAGGCTTTGCTGCTGAACGGTGTGTAGAAGGTCCAGCCGGTATCGACGCCGCCGCTAAAAATCACCCACAAAATCAGCGCCGCGCCGGTCATGTACACATACCAACTTGCCAAATTCAGCCTTGGGAATGCTAAATCGCGCGCGCCAATCATTAGTGGCAGGCAAAAATTTCCGAGCACGCTGGGCACGACCGGCACCAGAAAAAAAAACACCATGATGATGCCGTGCGCGCTAAACAGTTTGTTGTAAGTGTCGGCTGTCACCAGGCTGCCCGTGGGAGTCAATAGATTCAACCGGATGAGGGTGGCGGCCAGGCCGCCGATAATGAACATCAATGATAGCGACACCAAATATAACAATGCTATTCGCTTGTGATCGGTCGTGAGCAACCACGATTTCACACCGTACGAGGCATTCAAATAGTTCACGTCTAGTTGCGAGACCGGCGCGGGCTCCGGCGCAGATTGCGGCCGATAGGGTGCGATTACTGAGCTCATGGAGGTCCTGCTTTCTCGACTGCGCCTCTTGGCAACGTGTAGGAAGGAACCGCGGGAGTTTGTCTGATTGTTGGTGAGCTTTCCGAATTCGGAAGTGCATTACCGGGCGGCAATAGGAGCGGCGATGTCGGTATAGACGGTGCGATTGGCGGCTCTGCGTCTTCAGTTCGTACGGGCGTCTGGCCTGGCCCAAGCGATTTAATAAAGGCGATCAGTTTGATCAGATCTTCTTCATCCAACTGTCCCTGAAATGTCGGCATGATCGGTTCCCAACCTAGCACGACTTTGGCTTGTGGCGCTAAAATCGATTCACGCAGATAATTGTCGTCGGCCAAGACGGCCTGCCCACCTCGCAGAGAGACCATTTGTCCGTATAAGTTTTCTAAAACCGGCGCCTTGGCGCGCGAATTAGCGCTGTGGCAAGTAATGCATTGCAATTTCAGAAATAGCTTGCGGCCTTCCAAGGCCAACGAGCCTTCGGCGCGATTATTGAGCCACGCATCGAAATCGGCGGGCTCCATTACGTCGACGTAACCTTTCATGCCCGAATGATTCGTGCCGCAATACTGAGCGCAGTAAATGCGATATCGGCCCGTCTTCGTGGGTTGAAACCAAACGTGCTCGTATCGACCGGGTAATACGTCAATTTTGGTGCGGAACGCCGGCACAAAGAAATCGTGAATCACATCTTCCGAGGTCAGCGTCAGCTTGACCGGCCGGCCCAGCGGCACGTGCAATTCGTTGATCTCGCGCTGACCTTGGGGATGCTGAATTTTCCACATCCACTGCTTACCAACCACGTAAATTTCCAAAGCGTCATCGGGAGGTTGCGCCATTGTCAGGTAAATTTGTGCTCCCCACACAAAGATGCCGACAAATATCACCATCGGGACGGTGGACCATAAAACCTCCATCCACGTGGAGCCCATGATCCGTGGCGTGGCTGGTTCCGCTCCCGGCCGGCGGCGGTAGCGAATGGCAAAGCCAATGATCAGCACCGTTACACCAAGCGCCACGGCTCCAGTAAGCGCCAGCAGAAACAAGAACAGCGCGTCGACCTTGCCGGCCACTGCCGAAGCTTGCTCAGGTAAAAATGACATTTGTGCAAACATCACAATTTCAGTTTTCAATTCTTGCGATCCCGAAACATTACCGATCAAACCTCATCCGATCGTTGTGCCGCGATGCGATCGCCGCTCGTAAAACCAGGCGCGACCGATCAGCAACCCAACGACCGCCAACGTCGCCACGCCGCCCAAACGAATGAAGCCCATGATCGACGGCGTATAGCGCCCGGTCGATTCGTCGTAGTGGTAGCACATCAGCAGCAATTGATCGGCTGGTGAACCGATTTTCCCCGCCGACGCTTCCACCAGCGCCAGCCGCAGATCGCGAGGCGGAAAATCGATGCCAAAAAAATATCGGGCAATTTTGCCCTCCGGCGTCAGCAGATAAATACCGCTGGCGTGGGCGAATTGGTTTAGCGCCGGATCGTAAACGTAACGAAAGCCGACGGCCTGGGTCAGCCGATCGATCGACGCCTGCTCGCCGGTTAAAAAATGCCAGCCGGTTTCCGCTCCCGACTTGCCATAGCTTTTCACATACGCGACCTTTTTGGCGGCAGCCAAGTCCGAATGCTCGTTGGGATCGAAACTGACCGTGACGACTCGGTATTGCTGCCCCATCGCAAATGGAATGGCTTGCAAACTTTTGGTCAGCCCATTGAGTACTTCAGTACACAGCATCGGGCAACGGTAATAGGCCAACACCAACACGACCGGCCGACCATCGAAGTAATCTTGCAAGTGAACTTCATTGCCCGCCTCGTCACGGAAAATTAAACCGAGCGGAACCTGTTGATTCAACCGCTGATCGATTCCAACTTGATGGAGGATATCGGGCTGAGAATTCTGTGCCGGTGCGGCCGCGGATACTACGGAAATCATTATCGTTGTCAACATAATGCAAATCCGTAAAAGTTTAGGCGCATTCATGGGTTTGTCCTCCGATTTGGCATTGTTGATTTATGATTTTCGGTTAGGTTGGCAGCGCGATCAGAAACACCATTCGATGCTGAATCCGTGGAATCTAATGCTGAATTCGCTGCAACGGGAAACAACTGGTTGTCGACTGCAATTCGCATGGCCGATCGGATCGGGAGATGAATGATTCCCGATTGGCGATCGACCCAACCATAACTGTCCAATCGTTGCTGTTCGAGTTCGTGAAGCGCGTGCCAGGCGGGAATTCCGCCTTCGGTCGGCTTGGCCATTTCGAGTTCATCGATTCCTTCCAATCGCGGCTCGGGCGGCATTTGCGCGCTGCGATCGGCACTGAGGGATCGCGACAATGGGCTGGCCATAGGATTGGTTGCAGTAAATGCGTCCAGTGCCCACCAGGCGGCGACGTATACCAAGGCAATGGTCGCCGTCAGCATCGCGATGGAAGCCAACACCCAGGCGGCATTCACGTCTTTCGATTCATGCCGCGGAGCATCCGTCGGTGAGGAGGATTGCTGTACCGGCAGCGCGTTTTCAGCCATGAGCTGTCTCCCCTGGCGATAATTCCGGCAAGTATTCCGATAAATACGGATCACCCAGCGGCAACAACGGCTGGCGCTTAAGCTGGTACACAAAATACCAAATCCAAATTCCGCCCATTCCGACAATGGCTGCCAGATCGAGCAACCAATAAAACAGCATGCTGCCTGGAAACGAAGCTTCGACCCACCAAAACAAATCGACCGCTCGCATTCCCAGCACCAACAGCGCGACGGCGAAAATCCTGCGCGGGTTTTCTTTCACATCGCGCGACAGCAACAAGCAAAACGGAATCGCAAACTCTAGTGCCACTAATGCCAAGGCAATCCACTGCCAGCCGCCGCGAATGCGGTACAAATACCAGGGAATTTCCTCCGGCAAGTTCTCCGACCAAATCAGCAAAAACTGCGAGAACGACAGATAGGCCCAGACCATGACAAACGTAAGCAGCAAATTTCCCAGATCGCGCCAGCGCGAGGGCTCCATCAATTCGGCCAACGGGGCAGAGTCGGACAACAATTTAAGAACCAACACGGCAAACGCAATTCCCGAGAGAGCCTGGCCGACCGCAAACAGTGGTGGAAAAATGGTCGAATACCATAACGGTTCCAGCGACATGACCCAATCGATCGAAGCGAACGTAATCGTCAGACCATATAACCCCAGCCCCGCCGCACTGAGAATTCGGAATCGCTGGGCGTCTGCGACATCCGCAGAGCCGGCGCGATCTTGGGCCGCCGACCAGCGGTTAAGCAAATAGCTGATCGCCATCCACACGACGAAATATCCCGCTGCCCGCGCCAAAAAACCGGGCGTGTTCAAGTATTGGCTTTTGTGGAGCAATTCCGGCTCTTGGGCCACAACGTCCGAGTGAGTCCAGACATACAACTGCGAGAGGCCAGCGGCCAGCGGCGTCGAAAGCACAAACAACAACAGCATGGTTCGCGAAGCCGCTTCCAAAATGCGTCGCAACAGCATTCCCCACGCGCCACCCGTCAAGTGCTGAAGCATTAACAGTGCGAGACATCCCAAGGCAATTCCCAACCAGAAATTGAACGCCACGAGGTACGCTCGAAAAAAATGCTCGGGACTAATGAGAAAGCCAAACGCCATGACCACGATACCGCAGGCGGCGGCGATCAAAGCTTGGCGCTGAATGTGCGACCGCGCGGCAGTCGTGATTTGCATGGTCTTCGCAATCATGGTGTCGCCTCCAACACGGCCCGGGCCGCAGCTTGTTGCGGGGCTGGCAACTCGTCGAGGGGCGTCTGTTGGCTGAATTGCAGCGTGCGAATGTAGGCGACAATATCCCACCGGTCATGAACCGAAACTTGCGCTGAGTAATCGGCCATCGCGCCGTATCCTTTGCTGACTGTCTCGAACAAATAACCGATCGGCACCTCGCGCAACGACATGCGAATGCCGCGCCGCTGTAGTCCGCGTGAATCGTCGGTAATGTACGATGGCGGGTGAGTGTAGCCGCGCTGCACAACAATGCCATCGCCATTGCCGGTCGGCCCATGGCACACGGCACAAAAAATGGAGTACCGCTCTTGCCCACGCAATAATTGCTTGACCGTGATCGGAAAAGGAAACTGCGTGGAATAATTTTCTAAGCTATTGCCGCCGAGTGATTTTGGACCAATCGATGGAGGTTGATTCGATACCGGGACGACCGGCTGCTGTGCCCGCAATCCGGCGTCACTTTCTGCCCGCTCGCCAGTTCGTCCGGTGAAAAGTATTTGCCCAGCTTCCAGCGGATCTTGCGAAACCGTACCTGGCACTAGCGCACGGGCCGAACGACCATCGGCGAATAAGCTGCTGGCTTCCAGAGGACGATAACTCGGCTGATCGGCCATTTTCTGCTGACAGCCTACAAAAGCGAGCGGAAAACACAGCGCCGCTAACAGTCCGAGAGTTGTTTTGGTGGACATTCGATTCCCACGAAGCCACCGTTCCATGCGAAGCGTCATGGCAGCACCTCTTCAATCTGCTTCGGTTTCAAACCATCGAGGAATTGCCGCGTCGCCGTTAAATCGAAATTCGGATCTGTCGCTTCAATGCACAAAAAAAACCGATCGCGCGTGGCCAGCGCAAACCGACGGACGTTGAACACAGGATGATAGGGCATCGGCAGCCGGTTCAGTGCGAATAGGCCAATCACCGCCGACAATGCCGCGCAAAGTACGGTCAGTTCGAAGGTGATGGGAATGAACAACGGCCAACTGTTGAGTGGCCTGCCACCGACATTCACCGGATAATTGACCGCAGCGCACCAATACTGCAAAGCGAAGCCGCCCAAACAACCGATGATGCCGCCGACTAAAATCATCAGCGGCAAGCGAGTGCGATGAAAACCGAGTGCCTCCGCCAACCCTTCAATCGGGTACGGCGAATAGGCGTCCATTTTCTGATAGCCGGCCGTGCGAGCTGCCCGAGTGGCAGCCAGCAGTTCGGCCGGTTTTTCGAACTCGGCGAGCAGACCGTAAATGGTCGGAGGGTTGCTCATAACAATGTTGTTTTGATCACGGTAACTTCGTCAGGTCGGATTTTATTTCGGCAGCTTGTTCCGCATTAGCGTCGGGCAGCAAGGTTCGCATTTCGGAAATGGAAATCATCGGCAGGAAGCGAACGAACAAAAACAATAAGCTAAAAAACAGGCCAATCGAGCCCAAGAACGTGGCCCAATCCCAAAATGTCGGCGAGTACATGCCCCACGACGATGGCAAATAATCGCGATGCAGGCTGGTCACGATGATCACAAACCGCTCCAACCACATCCCCACCAATACGATGCAGGCGACGACAAACAACACAGCCACATGCGATCGAGCGCGTTTGAACCACAACACTTGCGGCGCCACAACATTGCACGCCAACAGCGCCCAATAAGCCGGCCAATAAGGACCGAGAGCACGATTGATTGCCATATACAGGTCGTATTGATTGCCGCCATACCAGGCCATGAACGCTTCCATGAAATAGCCATAGCCGACGATCAATCCAGTGGCGAGCATGATTTTTCCCATGTTTTCCAAATGCCGCTGGGTGATGAAATCTTCCAAGCCATAAAAAGCGCGTAGCGGAATCGCCAGAATCAGCACCATGGCAAAGCCGGAATAAATAGCGCCAGCCACGAAGTATGGCGGGAAGATCGTTGAATGCCAGCCCGGCACATTGGCTACAGCAAAATCGAAACTCACCACGGTATGCACCGAAACGACCAGCGGCGTGGCCAAGCCCGCGAGAATTAAATACGCCACTTCATAACGTCGCCAATGGTAGGCCGAACCGCGCCAGCCCATCGCCAGCACACCATAGGCAATGCGCCCGAATCGGCTGGCCGATCGATCGCGCAGCGTGGCCATGTCGGGCACTAAACCGACATACCAAAACAACAGCGAGACCGTGAAATAGGTCGAAACCGCGAACACATCCCAGATTAACGGGCTGCGAAATTGCGGCCAGATTTTCATCGTGTTGGGATACGGAAACATCCAGTAGAAAAACCAAGGGCGGCCCATATGCAACAGCGGAAACAATCCGGCGCAGGCCACGGCGAACAGCGTCATCGCTTCCGCAAAGCGGTTGATTGACGTGCGCCACTCCTGATGCAACAACAGCAGAATGGCAGAAATAAGTGTGCCAGCGTGACCGATGCCAATCCACCAAACGAAATTGGTGATCGCGAATCCCCACCCGACCGGAATGTTGATGCCCCAAATGCCTACCCCGGCAATCAACAAATAACTGACCGCATACAGTAACAGTGAAACCAGCGAAAAAGAAATTAGCAATCCCACCCACCAACCACGCGGCGTGCCTTTACGAAGCACGATGACGCTGATTTTGTCAGTTACCGAGGCGAACGTGTAGCCCGGCTCGATGAGAGGTGGTTCCGCCGGCGTCGAAAACTGCGCGGTGTTGTGAAGGGGCTGATCGCTCATGATCACGTCATTCCGCTAGGTCGATTCCAATTCTGGATTTGGATTTCGCAATGACGCTACATAGGTTGTTCGCGGCCGCGTGTTCAACTCGGCAAGCAATCCGTAATTCAGGGGCTCAGCTTTCTGTTTGGCAACTTCACTGCCTGTATCGTTCATGTCGCCAAAAACAATGGCCCGCGCCGGACAGGCTTGCTGGCAAGCAGTTTCTACGTCCCCATCACGAATGGATCGACCGGCAAGCTCGGCTTGAATCTGGCCGGCGCGAATTCGTTGAACGCAATACGTGCATTTTTCCATCACGCCCCGGCTGCGGATTGTCACCTCGGGATTGCGTCCCGCCTTCAGGCTTTCCGTGTGAAAATCGGCGTATTCAAAGAAATTGAAGCGACGAACTTTGTACGGACAATTATTCGAGCAATACCGGGTGCCCACACAGCGGTTGTAAACCATGTCGTTCAAACCGTCGGCCGAATGCACCGTTGCCCCAACGGGGCAAACCAATTCGCAGGGGGCGTTTTCGCACTGCATGCAGGGCACGGGTTGAAAATAAGTGGCTGGATTTTCCGAGTCGCCTTTGTAATATCGATCGACGCGCACCCAATGCATTTCGCGGCCTCGGGTCACTTCCGTTTTGCCAACCACCGGAATGTTGTTTTCGGCTTGGCAAGCGATAACACATGCGCTGCAGCCGGTGCATTTCGTCAGATCGATCGACATTCCCCATTTGTTTTTCGGGGGCCCATAATCGTATTCCGGATAGAGGCTAAGCGGTTGCAATCTCGAATCCAGTTTCGATTGCTCTGGTTTCGATCCCCCATCTGCATCCGATGCTTCAGCCAACTTCGATTCCGCTCCACGTCCCGGTACCAACTCTCGCTGAAAGCGGCGATGCTCTTCGGTCTCGCGCGCTTCAAGAAATTGAGGATTGGCAACAAACTCATCAAAAGATCCTTCGCGCACCGGCGCCCGGCCTTCCATGGAATGGTGCATTTGGGTGCAGGCCAATGTGAATCGCTTGTCGAGCTTGCGAATGGTTAGTCCCGTGCCGAAATTCAGCGCTTCCGAGGTTCGAAGCTGATACGCATTGAAGCCTACGCCGCTGCCGACTTTACCCGCCAGAGTGCGGCCATATCCGTAGTGCACTGTCACGCAATCGTCGGCATGGCCCGGCAAAATCCAAATCGGAGCTTCCAGGGTCCGGCCATGCAGCGTGAGTTCGACCACATCCACGAGCGCTTCCCCATGCTCGCCGCCGGAACTGCCGAACGTTTGACTCAGACCCAATTTTTCCGCCAAAGCGGGGCTCACGAAAGCAGCGTTATCCCACGTGAGCTTGGTGATCGGTTTAGGCAATTCCTGCAACCAGCCATTGTTGGCAAAGCGGCCATCGAAGACGGTGGGATCTGGCTGAAAAACGATTTCTAACGGTTCCGACGCCGGTTGCGCGGAATTGGCAGACGTTTGACTTGCGCCCAGTGAATTCGTTGAAGTTGATCGAGCAGCGGTCGGCTTATCCCAATCGAGTCGCAATTTCAATCCCTGCTTCGGAGCAAATGCGGTCTCGGCAATCATCCCGTCGTGGAGCGATTTTTCCCACTGCCAATCAAAATCAGTAGCGTTGCTCTTCCTCGGCCAGTTCTTGCGCCAATAGCTGCGAACAAGCTCGTGTCCGGGTCGTTCGGCTTCCTCGACCAGTGCCGAAAGCACTTCGTGAGCAGAGCGCCCGCCGTAGAGTGGAGCAATGAGGGGTTGAATGATCGAAACGCTGCCATCGAAAGTTCGCGCATCGCTCCACGATTCCAAAAAATGGGCTTCCGGAATGTGCCAATGACATTGTGCCGCCGTTTCGTCGGTATACAAACCCAAGTGCACTCGCAACGGGACGTTCTGCAAGTGCTTTTCAAATTCGAGATCGGCCGGAGTCGTAAAGACCGGATTTCCAGCAAGGATGAGCAATAGCTGCACATTGCCTGCTTGCATCTCTTGCCCCAATGCGCGCAACTCCCCTGATTGCTCGGTAGGCCGGGCTTCGATTGGCTCGATATATCGAACCGTACGGCCTACGTTGCCCAGCACATTGTTCATTGCGTGAGCCAGGGCATGTACTATCGGTGGTTGTCCGTTGCCGGAAATGACGATGCTCGAGCCGCGATGACGTTGCAAATCTTTTGCCACGGCGGCAACCCACTTTTTCCGACTTTCCGCAAGCGGCTCCGGCGGTTGGATGTCGGCAGTTCCCAATTCGGCTGCCAATGCGCGGGCCAGATTTTGAATTTCACTGGGCCGCAGCGGCAACTTGTGATCGGCTACGGAACCCGTGATTGTCGGCATGCACTCGGCAACGTACAACCGGTTCATTCCACTTTGCGTCGTTTCGTTCGATGTTATGATTTTGGCATCCCTTGCCGCCGCACGCCGGTTCATAAAATCCCGCGTGTATCGCAAACCGGCGGCGGGGAACGCAAGAAAGTCGGCGTCGAGCGACACAATCACTTCGGCGGCGAAAAAATTGTAAACCGTATCGATATCCTCGCCAAATGCTAAGCGAGCACCAGCCAATCGAGCATCGCCGTGTGTGGGCTCGTACTGATACCACTTCGCCTCCGGAAATTCTCGCGCCACTGAACCTTTCCGTTGGCCGGCTAGCTGATCCGCGAGCGTTGGCGAACTGATGGTTTCGGTCAGAATTCGCAGCCCACGCCCATTGTTTTTGCGAATCGCTTCGAGTGCTTTGCGGAGCGCCAACTGCGCGGACGACCAACCACGCGGCTGGCCCAAATAGGTGATCGATTGCGATCGATCGGGATCGTACAACCCTAGCAACGTCGCTTGGGCGAAAACGTCGGTCGCGCCCAAGCTGGCCGGATGATTCGGATTGCCTTCGACCTTCGTCGGTCGTCCTTCGTGGCTTTTAACGAGCAGTCCAGTTGCCACGCCGCCTCTGTCCATGGCCGTCGCATAAAATTGCGGTTTGCCAAGCGTCATTCCCTCCGGCTGCCGAACATACGGCATGATTTTTCCCACTGGCGGCTGCGGCGAACAACCGGCCACTCCGGCCAGCGCAAGCGAAGCACCCATCAGGCAGAGAAACTGCCTGCGAGTCAGAGCGTTTGACCACTGAGCGGCGTGTTCTGGAAACTGACTGCGGATCAATTCCTGAAACGATTCGGTCTCTACGAATTCTTCCAGCCCACGCCAATACTCCTTGCCGCTGCGCGCCGTCAGGCGTTGAACTGCATCGGCAGCCGAAGGTTGGTTGAAAGAATAATTCATCGATGACATGTCGAGCAACTCGTCAGTTGATCGGTACTTCGAATTTCATACTGGGTGTACAACTCGTCCGCTAGCGCTGCTCGATCTGCTGGCGGCTGCCAGTTTATGTTGAAGATTTCATCGCGCGGACGTAGATGCTCTTTTGGATTCCGGTGGCAATCTAAACACCAACCCATGAGGAGCGATTTATCTTGGTAAGTAAAAGGCATCAAGTCCACGCGGCCATGGCATTCGGTACAGCCGACGCCTTTGTTGACGTGAATGCTGTGATTGAAGTAAGCGAATTGGGGCAAATTGTGAATTCGCTCCCAAGGAATCGATTCGCCGTTTTGATAGCTGGCTCGGACCGGTTCCAATGCCGCACTGCCGACCCAAATTTCCTGGTGGCAGTTCATACAAGTTTTGGTTGGTGGAATGCCCGCGAAAGCTGACGTTTCGACCGACGTGTGGCAATATCGACAATCGATGCCCAATTGCCCAACATGGTGCTCATGACTGAATTCCACCGGCTGGACTCGAGCAATATGTTCCTGGGTTACATATGCGGACCAGCCGACCACATACAAAGCCCACCAGGCGTAAAGCGAAACGAAGACCACTGCGAAGATACTAACCTTCGACAATGTGTTAAAGCTTCGATGGAATATCTGCGGCATATGCACAACCCCAAAACAACTGAGGACCCGCAAACACTTCAGGATTATTATTAGGATATGCTCCTGCGATTCGCCAGGGCCTAGGCAATTTACATTCCGAGGTTGGTTCAACGATTCCTCCCCATGCATTCAGCACAGCGTCGTTTTAATGGACAGCGATCTGAGACACTTAGTCGCGGTGGATACCACTCGCACCAACGACACAGTTCTTCGATCAACCGGCGATCTCCGTCCAGCTTCCGATGACGGTAACGCGGCATCGAGCGAGACTGCCCCAACACCCGGCAGATCCGTCGTTCCGATACCTGCTTCAGCCCCAAGCGGCGGCGGACAGACTCCGCAGCCCGCCGCCGTCGCTCGGGGCTTACCAGTTTGGGCGGGCGGCCTCCCCGCAGGATCTGCTTGTCCAACACCTAGTCCGCCGCCCAGCGTTTGAGCCGTGCGTTCTCCTTCTGCAGCGCCTGCAGCTGACAAGCCATCTGCGGATCTATCCCGCCGTACTTCATGCGCCAACGATAGAACGTCTGCTCGCTGATCGCAAACTGCTTACAAACTTCGGGAACCTTTTTCCCCTTCCCCAAGGCCACAGCCGGCTTGAGGCAAAAAACCTACAATCTGTTCCACAGCACGTCGCTTCTTCCTGTCGAATCCTTTCGGGCCCAACAGGCCGGCTGGATTCTCTCATCTTGTCTGGATCAGTTTTCGGGAAGGGCGTCACCCAGTCGAACCGCGAGAGGATTTCCACGGTTCGTGCTGCGGAGTGTCAGAACATGGTAAGATTCGCGCCAGTGACTAGTGAGGGGCACCTTGAAACCGTTCCCAATGGTCGCGAAACATCGCCCGTAACTGGCTAACGCGGCCGGGACTCAATCCAAAGCGCCGCGCCACGGCCCCGGTCGATTCCCCCGCGGCCAG